>JAEEGJ010019382.1_pt1 | contig 14994 bp, 15 predicted proteins | sample 8958761 | NCBI WGS metagenome assembly JAEEGJ01 (sample SAMN16246546, study PRJNA631951) | gut metagenome | biome: gut microbiome; feature: rumen; material: RS-attached | host: Bos | place: Iran: Karaj | collected 2018-10 | reverse complement strand
TATCAGAAGCCTCTGTCAAATTTGTTGAAGATACTACTTGGTATTTTTTGCGTTGTTCGTGACTTTCAGATAATACTTTATTGCTAGAAGAATAATCGTTGGCGGGTCTATCTTTTTTAGAATCAATCAATCCGTCACTTTTTATTACATCGTCATCATTGGATGGTTTATATATGATTTGATCATTAAGTAATCTTGATCGTAAATAAGTCTGGTATCCTTCTTTAATAGGTGTATTTCTCTTTTCAATATAGAAAGATAATTTAGTTATGACTTCATCTATTAATAGGTCTTCTATTCCTTTTACTGTAGTGCTCCAACTAGGATTAATAACGATATAATGATCAACCTCATTTTTATGAATTGCATAGGGCGTATCTAATTCAAAGAGTTTGTTTTGATTAGAATAATCATCTCTTGAATAATTCGCACCAACCCAGGGCGTTAGAAAGCGGAACGGTACATTCCCTGAGTAATAATCTACTAACCTTCTTATGTACTTAGTGGATATATCTTTTACAAGAGTATCATATAAGTCATCAACGGATTTGAATTCACGCTTATAGTTATTATCGACAGATTTAACAGACATTCGTAAATGGTCAGGTCCTCCTAATGATATTTTATTATTGCGGAGCACAAACCATGCTTCGGAAATCATTCTAAGGAAAATGTGTCGAAACTCAAATACGGTTTTACCAGTTCTTTTGTGTAAATCAAGGATACTAATACACCAAAAGAACTTATATGAAGTAGTCGTATTCTGAAATAAGTCCTTTGGGATTCTATTTGACAACTCATTGGGTATCATCTCATAATCTTTCAGCCTATGGTTATCAAATATTTATCAACCACATTCGCCCAGTCGATAAAGCGCATATTATGATAATACGCACCATATGTATTCATACAGGTAGAAACTATTTCTAATTTTGAACGTCCTTCTGATAATAATTGATCTACTATGAGTTGGAGACTAACATCTGAATTAATATCATCAAGAAAACCTTCTACTTGCTCGGTTGATTGATCAACTTGTGGTGTAACAACTTGTTTCGTAGAATTGTCTGTTAAGCCAGGAAAATGAAGGCCTATCATTTCAAAAAAGGAGCATACGTCACTTCTTTTAAACAACACATATAGGTCCCCATTTGTTAGTCGTCCATGCTGAATGTCCCCTTCGGTGACACTGTCTTGGAGAGACTTTCTGCAAAAGAAAGAAACATATGATTTTTGGTTTAGCCTTGAGCGAGTTTTGTTGGGATCCCAACAAACATATAAATCATTATCAACATCATACCCTAAGAATAGAAAAACCTCATTAGGTAAAATATGATTGAATTCTTCTCTATATGGCAATTGAGCTCGTGTGGTATTCAACGGATATGGGTGACCTGCGTATGAAACACACTTGAAAAACAAGACATATGCAATACCATTAAAGTGAAGACGCAAGGGATTTGATATACCTTGAGCCACGAATTCTGGATACGGTTTTATAGCATCCAGAAAGATACTGACTAACTGTTTTCCTTTAGGGTATTCCATACTAGAGACTCTTATATAGCATCTTGTCTGTCATTACAGATGACATATCTATGGGAGTACATCCTGATAAATCAGATTGAAACACCACTTTTTCAACGCCAACCGGTACACAATCTTTATCAATTGACGGGCTTGCTTTATGATCAAATAAGGCATATTCTTCAACAGCTTTAATATAATCAAAGTACAGGTGGCTAACTTCTTCAATATGAGGACCAATTGTGGATAAGGTCATCTCGCGTAATTTAAGTAATGCTTCATCGTTGCTTATGCGACTTGATATGGCATCAACTAAATCAAAAACGCTTTTACCTAAACCTGTTTGTAATACAAATATGGAGGCAATTAATAATTCCGTGTTAGTACCGGGATTAAGTTGTTCTAGTGAAAAAGTGTGTTTACGTTCGCTACCATTAGTGGATTTAACTTCTACTTTTGCTACTCCATCATTAAAATCATATTTTTCCTTTGGAGTAACATGCCAAGCTTGAATGAGATATTCGGGATCATGTGCTCTTTCAATTACAAGTAATTCGGCCCACAATCCTCTGATAACTTCGAGGGATAGCTTAGGGCTTTCTGTAAAGAGGCGTATAACCTTTGATATTTCAGCTTTGAGACGTTCAGTTGTTGGTAGCCCTTTGCAACGCGAAAGAACCAATGACATTACTCCAAAAAAATACTGCTGGAAATCAGTGTTATTAGAATTCAATTGGATAATGCAGAATTTATGATTCTCTCCAATACTGTTCTCTACATTGATAATACTGCATTCACGATTAAACATGACGTGAAATAACTCCAGTTTAATATCACTGGTTCTTACCTCGTCAGAAGTAACAATGAAGAATATGGGGTGTCCCTCAATTGAACAACCAATTCTATGGGGGGCATAATCTGAAACAGGTATAACGGGATATGTCCCTTCTTGCCTCTCTTGTTTTAGAAGGTCCTGAAATTTGTTGTATAAAGTATTGTCCTGCATTTTAGTCCTCTTCCTCTAAGTCCTTATTAATAGTAATATATTCTGTTCCAATCTTTTCGGGATAATATATAGTAAAGTTGCATGCTATTTTGTTACCATTATATCCACTATCTATTACTCTAAAATGGTGAATCTGGAAGCATACAGTATCTTCAAAACAATACGCTCCATCACCTGGATAAACATTGTCTAGCGAATGACCTTGCATGAGGTTGGCCGGTTTCCCTCCTGGAATCTTATGGCTTCTCATATCTTTACCGGTTGCAGAATATGCCATATCAATCATACAAACATGATCAATTTTTCCTTGCTCTTTCAAATACCTCAGGTATTGGATTGTAACCAACTTTCTTGTTATCAGAGGTATTTCATTGTAACGTATTTGTTTGAAGAAATCAATAAATGAATCAATATCAACATTTATAAACCGGTGGTTTCTTACTGGATAACCATCAAATGAAGGATAATATGTGAAATGATTTGCTGGTATCTTTTTAAGCATCTCATCAACCTTCATAGTTGTATCTTCAAGGTTGTCAATAGTCCTTAATTGTCTCCATCCAATTAGTTTATCTCGAACCAGTTTAGTTGATAGAATATTAGATCTAGTTGGATTTAACCGGTTGGTTAATACCATAGCCCTTGACATCTTAGAGAAATCAGCTACAGAAGTACATTGTTTTAAGTTCTTACGTAACATTTCCTCATGGTCAACATAATCTAAATATTCTTGTTTACTCTTTTGGGATATGTATATACGACATACATCTGCATATTTCTGCTTATAACCAAAGAAACGGCAACGCTGTTCAATCGTATCAGCATTTGATTTGTTCTTAGAAGTTCGAGGCATGTATGTCATTGATAACTTTTCAACTGTAAAGCCTCTATTTAGCATATCTGCACCAACAAGAATATGAGCAGGTGATTCGTTCCAGTCTATTTCACCTCGCTCAACGGAATAAGAAGATGGACCATCTCCCTGAACGAGTCTAATATGAGTAAGAAGCATAACATCGTGTAGTTCCTTAACTACATTATCCAAAGACGGTTTGTTGATTACATATTGTGTTATAGAATCATATGCTTCTTTGAGATTGGATACAAACATTTCATATGATGGGTCATTAACTGGACGTTGTATTATATCAATCCAAGATGACAATTTAAGTGAAACCCATTTGCAAAACAGTTCATTTGAGTCTCGGCTTCCATCAATATGGATCATCATTGACAAAAAATCTACCTCCTTCTTGATAAAGACCTTAATGGCCACACTTATAAGGAATTCTTTAAGTGCTTTATCCAGAGTCTTAGGCATAGTAGAAAGAGGGTTTCTATCTTTATGATAGATTTCTTCTTCAGGTATTATTTCCACGAATTTCATGTCTTTATTTTTGAAGAAGAATAGACCTCCAGTATAATCATCGCCTGGTGTCAATACGGTATGATACTCAGGGGATAATATATCATTGCTATCTATTAGAAAAGCAGCTTGCGGCGTAGCTGTATATTGCACATACGAATGGCATGGAAACGACTTTCTTAAATTGAGAATACTAGTATAGGTGCTACTAAAATCATCTTCTTCCCAGTCCTCTTTTCTGGTGTTTGCTCGTGCATAAGTATTGAAACTAGACTGATCTGCTTCATCATCTATTATTAATACGCCCTTATCATTTAGCAATGGTGCAATGGATGTACTCTGCAACAATGAAGCCAATGTATCTATATGTTGATAATGTTTTAGTATTGGGAACATCAGGACACAACCATCAATAAGTAGGAAGTTCCTGATTCTATTGATATCAGATGGCGTATTTTCAAGAGAATCTTCAAAAATTCTAAAACTCTTATAGTCTCCTTCAACTATAAAACTATCCTTGAGTCGTTTGTATGTTTGTGTTTGAAGATTCTTTTTTGTTCCAGTGAGGTAGATTATTATTTTAAAACCATTGTCTGCTGCAAGTGCTGAAAGAACGGTAAATGACATAGTTTTACCGCTTTGAACATAGCCCACTGCTATATTAGTTCTTGAACCGGTTTCACCTGGATACTTACAACGGGATAGTATCTGGCAGGCTTCAGATATAACAGTTTCCTTACTTTTCTCACTAACATTTAATTTATTAGCTAGTTGTAAGGTCCTAGGTCCTATAAGAGTTCTATGTCCTTCTTCCGTTTGTGCGGTGACTGGCTCAAGTATTTTTAATACTTCTGCACTCATTATATTTGTCCAATTAACTTGTTGAACATATTTCTAAACACGCCTCCACTATCATCTCCACCGTTTTGCAATGCTAATTCAGCAGCAACCATTGCTTTTATAAACGCAGCAACAGGTAAATAGCCATCTTCATTCTTAAAATCCGCAGCAAATCTCTCAAAGTACTTATGCTTTAGATTAAACTGGGTTTTATATTTGGCAGCACCAATCTTAGATAAATCATATAGCCAAGTAGAATCTGCACCTTTAACATGTCCTAATTCAAGATTAAAATCAAATCCATCAATATTAATGTCAGTAATAAGTGGGTTAGCTATTGATTCGGCAATTCTTGGTTCGGCCAGCTCTCTATGAGGTTCATCCATCACATATTCTTTTGGTGTGGGCTGTCCGCTGTTGTTAATAGTTGGCTTAGTTTCAGATGGATCTGGTTTAGTTCTAATCGGCGTTTTGGCTGTTGTTACAACGGGTCGGTCAAAAGTATGAGCAAGTGTATCTGTTAAACTTTTTGCAACTTTTGGGGTAGCAGGATCTGCCTTTTTTGTGTAGGATTGTGCCTGCCTGAAAATTCTGAATGAAGTGTCCTTCTCTAAGTCTTCAGCTAATAAGTTGATGAATAGTTCGAATTCATCTCCTTCTGTAAATGAATTTTTGGTAAAACTAACATGAAATCCCTCTAATTCTAATTCTCCAAAAACACGTTTGAAGCGGGGCGAACCAGGATCTCCACATAGGCAATGTGGTCTATATCTATCTTCATAGCTCGAACCTATAACTCGACCTCTTCTAAATAACAGGAATCCATTATCTGTGGCAGTACTCATTGTTTCAAGTAATCCAATGAATCCCTTTACGTGGTATTGACCTGCATGAAACTCTATATTTTTTTTCCAAAAAATTGGTTCACCATCAGGATTCTCAAAATATGGAGCATTTAGTATTTTCAGTTCCGTTACTTCTTGGAGTTCGTCATTGACATATAGATCAAGAATGCCATCTCTAATATACTTCGAGTAGATACTGGCTAGGTGTTTTTTAATAATGTTTATCTGGCGGCCTGAGGGCTTATTCTGGGATAATTGCCTTAAGGTTATTATAGTATAGTGGTCATCTACTGGAGCTAATTGATTTCTAACATCAAGAACCAGTTTTTCATTTTTTACTACTTCATCAAGATCAAAGACAAGCGTCTTTTTATAGGGTTCACCGTATGCTGACGTTTCAACAGTCCATAAATTTGACAACCAAATTGATGAAACCTTCATTCCCATTCCAAATTCATTCAATCCTTTTGCATCAAGTGGAATGTTGGCTAGTTCAAACGCCTTATCATAATATTTCTCTGATATACCAAAAGCATTGTCTTTAATCGTAATTATTTCTCGATCTGTATCAATGTTGATTCTAACAGTGAGACGATTCTTAGGATTAAGTTTTGACAAAAGATCAACATTATCCAAGTAACTCTGTATAGAGTTGTCTACATACTCTGCTAAGGCATTGTGAACCTTGTTGTTTATGTACCTAAAAGCAGAATAAACAAGTGGCTTTGTTGCTATGGAAACTGTTGAATTCATATGGCTAGTAGTTGTTTGGCTATACTTTCTACAATTCTAACATTGACAGCATTACCAAGAGCTTCAGACGCTCTTGTTAATGAGAGAGGGTAATTTGGTTTATTTGTATCCAAATGCAATTCTTCCATGCCCTGGAGGGCAGATGCTTCTTTTAGTGATAAATATCTTCCTTTATTAGGTTCTCCAGGTTTCAAAATACTATCCGGAAGTTTTATCCACGGAAAGATAGGAGTTTGAGTCCCAACTAAATTAAGAGCTGGAGCATATGTTGGTAGTTTAACTCTAATACCTGAGGCCCTAAACTGGACAATTTTATCTTCTATAACAGGATTAGTATTACCACAATTCCATTCTAGTTTAAGATGGCTATTGTCGAAATCTTTAACCTTGGACATCCAACCATTTAGCCATTTCTTGTGTCGTGAATAGAATTCTCGATTTTGTTCAATATAGCGTTTTTTCCAGTTCGGGAACTCGCGAGACACCGCCGTCTGAGAATAAACTGGAAGTTGAATTAAACAATCATGTAAAGATTGTCCATCAATTATTTGTCCTAATTTACCCTTCTTACCTTGAAGTTGTGAGATATCTTGAAAAGCAGGGGCAATTCCATCATATTCATAAGTTGCACCAAATTCCATGGCCCAAATAGGGAAAGTAGGTATGGTGTCACCATGCGAAATGGTTTTATCAATAAACTCCTGCCATATAGATAATTGTAATCTTGTATCTGGTTTGAGCTTCGTTATGGCTGTATCATTTTCATCAATGATACTCTTTATATCGCAGGGTTCAGAGTTGGGTATAGGGAACTGAAAATTCTTCAAGCCGCCCTTATCTTCACGGGCAGCTACAATGTAAATTCTCCTTCTGTGTTGGGGTATGCCAAATTCATGGGGGGATAGAATGGTTTCTTTTACATCATAGTGAAGTTTGTTTTTTAGTCTATTCTCTATTTCTCTCCAAGTATTTCCATTGTCATGGCCCTTCAAATTGGCGACATTCTCAAGAAAGACAAAACGAGGGCGGTGATATTCAATAATATCAGAGATGTAATAGAATAAATTACCTCTATCTTTCTCATCATTGAATCCTTGTCTTTTTCCTGCTTGACTAAATGGTTGGCATGGAAAGCCTCCACACAAAATATCGTGAGCAGGAACATCTTGGGGCTTTATTTTTGTAATATCTCCGCAAATAGGGGTTCCTGGAAAATTCTCCTTATACAACATTTGGAGATCTTCTTTTATCTCAGAAGCAAATACACACTCACATCCCAGATGTGATAGTGCCAGATGAAAACCACCTAAACCTGCGAATAAATCTATAAACTTATAATTCATTGTCTTTATTAACACAAAAACTCTCTTTGAATAGGATGTGTTGACATATGGTATTATCATCAAATCCTCGATTCAAGAGAGTTCTTCTCCTCCTTTGTACTCTAATAAGTTCAAAAATACAAAAAAAAGGTCGAGTTCTACAAAAAATATAATGGGTTAAATCACAGAACTTCTATTATCCCTTCAAAGCTATCCGTGATGCAATCAAACATCTTGTACATAAGTTCCGGATCCTGCTTCTCGGAAATGTAGGCAATCACCTTCTTGCCGGCACCGGCCATCCATCCGGCCTCAGTGTGGGCTGAACGGCCGCAGGGAAGTACCAGCACGCATACGTCGCATTCCTTCATTGCGTCAAAGTCGCGCTTGAATCCGTACTGGGCCCACTCGTGGTCCAGTTTGTTTATGTAGTCTTGGGTGGTCCACTGCTCCCAGTCGGGGTCCACGTCTTTCCAGAAGAATCCTCCTTTACCGTCGGGCGGGTTGCGGAAATCAAACACTTCATGACCCTGTTCACGGAGTTTCTTCACTACTTCGGGCTGGTAGGGGTTCTTCCAACTGGAGGCTACGTATATCTTTGCCATAGTCTGCAGTCTTAATCCAGGAACAACCACTTGTTTGCTATGTCGGATACCTTGTCGTTATCCACTTCGGGCTTTCCGTCATCTCCAGTTCTTACCAACTTCTTCAGGGTGTAGAGTTCGGTTGTCTTGCCAACCTTGATATTGGCCTTGTCGTCAGCCTTCAGGGTTATCTTGCCGCAGCGTATGCCTATGGCCAGCACGTCATCGGGATTGTAGTTACCGTCCACATAGTCCTGGACTATGTCATAGATGCGCTCTTCAAGTGCGCGTATGTCTTGGATTGTACTCATATGGTTATTGTTTTTATTATTTCGCTTCTATTAGGTCATGTATGTCACACTTCAGCAGTTCGGCTACGTCGCCTAGGGTCTGAAGGTCAGGCTGGCAGGTGTTGGTGCACCACTTTGACACGGTGGCCACGTTCTTGTCCAGCTGCTCTGCCAGCCACTTGCCGGAATGCTCCGTCTCAGCCAGCATCACCTTGATTCTGTTCTTTACTATCATGAGCATTATTTAATTCAAAAGCAAATATATAATAACTGAATTTAAATTCCAAATGTATTATTCTCTTTCTTACAGGGGTGGTACCGCCGTCGCCCCAAGACACACCGTTCTCATCACAGATTGTTACATTGATTATTGTTGGCTGGCCAGCTGCTGCTGGGCTGGTCACTGGTCGTTGTGCACCGCCATCGTCCAACGGTTATCCAAGCCGGGCACGTGGTTGTGGGCTTTCAGGTTGGGATTGAGGTTGCGGCTGCAGGAGGCTTGTTATGGCGTGGGTGCCTTGGGTGGCCCGGTATTGACCATCTAAGTGAGCGGGATAGGCCCGGCAATTTCCAAAGGGGTACAAAAAACCGCACGACAAACGTCATGCAGTCAAAAAGCCCTTCGGTACATCGAAAAACCTCGTTCAGTTTGAGCTGACATGCCGATGCCGTGCGGAAGGGAATATGTAAAACCCTTTTTGGGTTGCATATACACCTTGCGCAGACATTCGGCTCTTGTTTCAACTCCTGAACGCTATAAAATTTCGATGTTTTAAAGGGCTGGCCGAAACTCAAGCAGAAATCTACTCTTCGTTTTGCTCCCCGGCTTTCAGGCCTTGGAGCGTTGCAAAGGTAATCTTTTATTTTTGATCTATGTCTCAAGCGCATCATTTTCCGGTTTGTTCTCAGGCTGTTCATCTACTCCTCATTCTTTACCTTGGTGTATAGTCCGTAGGTCTTCCTCTCCACGTCGCCGTTCTGGGTGTAATGGGCCATATATCTTTCGGCGGTGCGCTTTGATACCCCTATGCTGGCGGCAGTCACAAACAGTGTGTCACGGTCAAACTCTTCGGGCAGTATCTGCAGCAGCTTCTTTCTTACCAGGTTCTTGTCCTCCAGCATTGTTGAGTCTATATTACACAGTTCGGCAAACACGTATTTGGTGTGCTCAATTATGGCTTTCACTATCTCCATTGTGCTGTCAAAATCCAAGTCAGAGCATACCAGGTTAGAATACATGTCACCGGTTTCCATTATCCTCAGCGCGGTAAGTATCATCGTGATCCTGAAGAATATCAGACCCATTCTCCTCACGCTGGGCACAATGTCATCGCCATACAGGTAAAAGAGCTCCTGCTGCAGTGAGTGGAAATAAGCGTTGAACTTGTCCGCCTGCCACTTCGTAAGGCAGTGCCGTAGGGCCGGTGCCTCCATCAGTTTCTCATGGAATCCGGCAAAGTACCTGCCCAGTTCCTCAAACTCCACGTTCAGGCTCCGGCCGGTCGGTACGGCAAACACATCCTTCCAGGTCAGTCCGCTGTTCAGGCGGTAAAATATGAACCTACTGAAAAGTCCGTTCTCCGCATCCTTCACTAGGCTCCGCAGCTGCTCAGGCGTGCCGCTCAGAACCGCGCTCAGCTGCGGGTGCTTTATGTCCACATGCTCATCATCCTTGCGCCGGTGGTAACTGATGGACTCGTGGTGAAACGCCTTCCTGAATCCGTCGCTAAAGTTCCCAAAGTCGCTGGCAAATGAGTAGGCAAGCGTATCACCCTCCGTCTCAAAAATCAGTCCCCGCTCATTGCTCTCTCCCAGGATCTGATAGACCGATGTCGCACTGCTGTTGGCCGGTATAAAGAGCATGTTCTTCACCGGTGGCGTGGGCTTCGGTATGCCGGGAGTCTTACTACTCTCATACTCCTTCCTCTTCATCTCATACTCCTCCTTCTCTATCCGGTACAGCTCAAACAGCCGTTCATGGATTCCCTCCACCAGCAGCTTGCACAGGTTCAACCGTCCCTTGCCGCTGCTGGCCCTTGCTGTCAGAAAGAAATACAGATTGGGATATACCTCCACTTCATCATAAAGCCCACTCACGTTCGGTAGGCAGGCCGACAGTGTCACAATACTCCCCAGTATCAGCACATCCTTCTCCTGCAGCGTCTTTCCGTGGCTGGCCACACTCTGCAGGAATGCCGGCAACTGTCCCTCAACCAAACCTGAGAAAGTGGGCAACTCATCCAATCTTCCGCCGCTTCCGCCACATTGGCGCATTGGCGGAACTGACGTTTTTGGCGCAGCGTGCGTCACTTCCGCCATTTCCGCCACTTCCGCCATCCCCTTGTTTGTGGCGGAACCTCCGTTTTTCCCATTAGTAGTAACCATCGTTCTTGTAGGTATAATAAAGTTCCTGGTCCTTATATCAATCCCCGCATCCTTCGCCTTCTGGAAGAAAGTCCTTATCGTAATCCCGCTCTTGCGCCCCTTCAGGCATTGATTGTACTGCCTGTCCGTCTCTGATCTCTTATACTTTGGGTAGAACTGGCTCACCCGGTGGTAATACTTCCGTCCCGCTTCGCCCATACCCTCCGCCAGAGCAAACCCTATGTCTCTCCAGCTGTCATAAGCAGCCGTAATATCAAGCCCACGGGCCTCAATCCTGCGCACCACCGTTTCCACGTCATCCGTCAGGTCGGCCGGTGCCTTGCTCGGTGCGGCCGCTGCAGGCCGTGACTCCTCTTCCTTGTCACGGCCCGCTTTCAGCCACAACCCAACATCAAACTCCTTCGTTGACATTATCCTACATGTAATTGGGATTCAGATAAACCTCAGGGTCCCACGGCAGCAGGCATCCGTGTGACAGAGGCCTGGCCGTCATATCCACCTCAATCTTGCAGGTATCCCTAAGGAAATTGCTCACGGCCGAGTAGAAGTCCACATGACTGAACAGCGTCCTGTTGTTCAGCACCCACTTCACTCCGTGCCCTGATGGGCTGGTAAACATCAGCACCGTCTCAAACTGCTCAAGCCCCATAAGCACATCCTTAGTCTGCTGCACCGGTACATGGTCTATATCTATACACACATACCCTGACGGCTTAACCAGACCGGCATCGCACTTGTGGCTGTACACCCCGCTGAACACCGCCGTCTCAAACTCACTCTGCTTGTACTTCTTGAACTCGGCCGCATCCAGAATCCGTCTCAGCCGTTCCGTCTGGTACCGTGATATGCCATCCCTTATATACGTATATACCGCGTAAGGATCCATCACTCCCTTCGGCTCCGTAGTCGTAACCCCTTTATCAAACACAGAAAATGTCATCGGTTCCGGCTTCCAGAACTCTCTCTTCTTATTGTTACCGTTCTGTTCCATATCACCAGATAGTCTTATAGGGTTTCTTAGCTTTGAACAGCGCTCTCGCATACTCCACGTCAACCACAATCTTGCGGCCCGTCTGGCTTACCGCCTCCTTGATCACCGTTGCCTTCAGGCTCTGGGCCGTTGACCTGCAGCAGTGAAACAGCTCCATGATACCAGGAATTCCATATACATAAGTATGGGGCTTCTCTTCCTCTTTGTTCTTGTCGGCCCCCATGTCACTCATAACCTGCTTGAACTCACCCACTGTCAGGGTGGCAAGTATTCTCGCATTCTCAATTTCCATAATCGTAATGGTTCTAATTAAGGTTTAACAATCAGTGTGCTGTCACTCATAAGGCCTAATTGAGTTGTCACGGCACAAAGTTGTCAAGTAAAGTCCGTTGGGGATTGTACAGTACATGTACACAAATTGTATGGCAGTATCTATACACAAGACAACCCCTCACAGAGGGGCTGCCAAATTGAAAAAGAATCCATTGTATATCTCAGGTATAGCAAAACTATACACCCGCTATCCTCTAAACTTCACCTTGTATTCAGGGTAGAGCATGTCAATCTCAGCGTCAAGACCTTTGCCGTTACGGCCCGCCCAAGCCTGGGCCAGTCCCGTCACACCCCAATACTTCTCAAAGTAAATCCACTTCTTGCTGTCCGGAATTTCCAAAAGCCCACTCAGTACATGAGCCACCTGGCAAATGAAAGCCTTCTTCACCTCCTTCACCCAATGCCCATTCCTGCAGTACTCCGGGCTCAGCCGCGCCAGCAGCTTCTGCGCCTGCTCCGTGCGGAATATCCTGTTCACGCACTCATGCTCAGGCACCAGCCGCACATCACCGTTTGCACTGATCGTAAACGTGCAAATCTCCTCCAGGTCCCAGATAATCTGCTCGCACAAATCCTTGAAAGGACACCCACCGTCCCAACACTCCACGTACTGTTCATGGTCCAAGCCAATCAGATAGTACCGGTAATGACAAAGGCAGGCCTTCACGGCAACAATGCGGTCTTTCACTTCCCTGATCTTCACTAGCAGTTTTCGCAAACACTCGGCCTTGAATCCGGCCGTAATCTTCTCCCAGTCCAGGTCCCAAAGCACATCAACCTTATGTTCGTTGATCAGCTCCGCAACACCCGGCTCAGAATCCCATACGGGTTTCTTTTCCATCTTAAGTCAGTTACAGGTTAATAATAAGGTTAAATACTTCTCGATGTTTTAAGGGCTTATTATCAAACAAGGACAACCTCAACTATTGTCGGTCGCAAATATACCAACCCCCGTCCCTAACAATTTTAGTTTTAACCAACTTTTACCGCCCCGTTACGCCAAATGTCACGCTTTTCCCCAAAACCGTAACGCCGCGTTACGTAACACAAACCAAAAACAGCCAGGCATCCCGCCCGGCTGTCTAATATCACCAACTATTTTCAATCACATACTTGAACTACCTTAAATATCATGAAAGCGCTTCTCCAATGTGCTGATTCTGGATATCAAGTCATCAAATGGAAGTGAAGGGCCAAATATCATAGTGCTCCTCATGGCATCATAGTCATCCCTCCATTCCCTTATAAAAGGCTGCGGCGGAACCAGTACAATCCTCTTTCGGATATCGGGGGTATAATCCACGTCGGCCATACTGGTAAACACTTGCCTATGATGGCTAATAGATTCCCACATTTCATCATCCTGTATCGCTTTTGCCGCAAAAGGCTCATCCATCATCTTCTCAAGGTCATAGAGGTGGCGTGACTTCCTGCTGGCTATCGCTCCGGCATTCGTGGTAAACAGCTCATGTATCAGGAAAGCCTTTTCCAGGAAAGTCTTCTCAATGACAGCCGTAGTTACAACAGGGTTCAGGAGTGTAGTACTTAAGTCCGGAATATTCATTTCTATCAGACTCTGTATGTGCGTTTGTACTGTAGGCTCAATCATAGATCGCGCACCAATCTCAAGCATCACCCTTGGCTTTATGTAATCCAGCGTCTCTCTAAACAGACTTCTATACTCAATGAATATCTTCCTGGGCTCCGGATAAGTCTTGTCACCTTCACCGTTGGGCTCGGCCGTGATAACCAGATCCTTGTATCCGTTCTCCATAACAACTTTCCCAAGCTCTTTCAGGAATGTGTCATTCACAAATAGTGATGAATCCTTCCTAAGTTTCTTGAGCTGCTTCTTGGTTATGTCACCCTCAACACCAAACAGGGTTCTGTCCAGCGCCAGATCAATATCCTCTGAGAACCTGTCTATCTTGCCGAACACCTTGCTCAGTGAAGTTCCTCCCTTAAAAACAATCTTGTCTGCAAACGGAGTCGTAAATACCATCTGGAGCAGTATTGTAACCCACAAGTCTTTTTCTACTGCCTGTGGCGGTATATGCTTAATGCCTGCCACATTCTGAATGGCAGCAATTTTTTCGTTATTGCTTAGCTCGTTCCAGTTAGTCATTCCAGTAAATCATTTATCAGTTTCTGCATCCATTTAGGCATCAATCTCAAATCGCCTTTAATGTCATTTTTCTCAGTGTATTCCTTCAGGAATCCCTTCAGGACCATTGCCTGTTCTTCGGTAATCTTGCCGTTGCCTATGCTCTTTAAAGCCAGGCAGAGTGTAGCCATAGTCTTATCCTTGAAAGCAAAGTTTTTTGGAACACCCCTCTTAAACTCAATGGTAGTGTTGCCCACAGTCACATTCCTGGCCGAACCGCTGGTTAAATACACAATCTTCATCGGAATCTGGGTTGACAGTCCAAAGTAATTCTCAGCTGCAGTACCAGACATCAGAACTTGGGCATGATCCCTTCTGGCAATTGCTTCCGCAATATCCGATGCCGAAGGGTAAACCGGTCCAAACCTTGTGATGGCCGTCTTGAGATAAATGCCGTTAGCCAATCTCACAAGAACTCCCTGACGGACATAGATAGAGAGTCTGTCCAGAACATAATCCTGATTATAGTCCGGAAAGTCCGTCGAAAAGAACAAAGTCTTATCCTTTGCCTTCTCTATCACATTATCTATCTTCTGCGATGTTGTCATTAAGGTTTTCTCAATCAATTAACAGCATTTAACACCGAAA
>JAEEGJ010019379.1_pt1 | contig 14995 bp, 13 predicted proteins | sample 8958761 | NCBI WGS metagenome assembly JAEEGJ01 (sample SAMN16246546, study PRJNA631951) | gut metagenome | biome: gut microbiome; feature: rumen; material: RS-attached | host: Bos | place: Iran: Karaj | collected 2018-10 | reverse complement strand
GCTGTCACATCCAGTCGTGTGAGCGATATGCTCACAGGCGAACACCACCAGGTTCTCAGCCATCTCCAGCTGCATGTCGCCGTGGAATCCGAGCAGCTGCTGCATGAGCATCCCATAAAGCTGCGGACTAACCTTCTTCTCCAGCGTGGTCATCTCACGGTCAGCATGTGGAGCCACCCCATACTCGAAGCGCAAGTCGTGATTCACCTGACGAACATTGTGTGCCATCTTTCGCACCAGCAGTTTTCTCTTCTTCATCTTTGAAGTTTTGTTTTACGTCGCCCCCTTCAAGGCGACCTTTAATTGTTTGAAAATTGAAATCTGGTGCAAATTTCCGAAAAATGATTTGGTGAAAAAAAAAAAGAAAGTTTCACCAAAAACTTTCTTTTTGCAACTAATTGATACTCAAATAAAAAAGGGTGCCTATCTGCACCCTTAACTTTCACATAACTTTCACGCCATGCTTTTCTAAGACTTCATTGACGGCTTTTTTTATATGATTATCATCAGGCATAAGAGCCAGGGCACCCCTTACCGGATGTTTCTTTCCTTTCTCTGGTTCTAACAACTCTGCCATTCTTACATCTGAGGTCTCTTTCACAATAATCCCACCCATTAACATCATGTGAGAAATATGAGCCACTAAATTGCGGTTAAACACCGTTCCCTTTTGACTACCTCGATTATACACCACCTTACTCACAGCATCCTGTTCTAATATCTCATTCCATATATTAGAAAACTGATCCCGATAGTCAGCAGCCACTACTGGCAAAAGCCTACCTACATATTCCATCACCGACTTTCTCAATCCCTCAGCACTCTCTTCCTGCCCTTTCTTCTTAAACGACTCATAACTAATATGCACACTATCACCTGTAAGTACATTGATTTGCGCATTTGGAAAATTTCCCCCTTCAAACAAGCCTCTCAGCTTATCCATATTATCTATTTTACTCATAATTACTTTTCTATCTCAGCATGATCCCCAAGGATTGCATTCAGCTGTTCTACATTATTTATAATAAAAATAGGATTACCACCAAGCAGTTTTGCTAACTCTTTATGATTCTTCAATAAAGAAGATATATCTTTGTTTATATAGAGTTTTGTGTTCTTAGCCGGTTTCCGATTCTCTAATAACGGTTTACAAGGCGCCCAGTAGCAACATCCCATATATGTATTTTCTATCAAAAGTATCTGATTGTCTATTTTCTTGGAACAAATCTTTTTTGATTTCAAAATAACATAAACCATTGACATCACCAATTCTACAGCATACCCCCACCCCATGTCAGATTCTATCTCTTGCGCATACTTGTCAATATTGCAACAAGAATCAGAGTCCTGACATATCTGGTATGATATATAATAAGCCTCGTTGATGAGTTTTTCTGGCTTTATGGCTATGTGTCTCGGGCTGTCCTTCACCAGTAAGAACAGCCCGAAGAGGCTCTCAGCGATTGGGTCGTCAAGCAGTTCTTCTTTTGTTTTATTTCCTGTCCAGCGTATAAGGCTGGCTTTTCTTGATTTCATATCTCTTGTACTTTATAATTATGAGGTCAAAGTTATATGGTTAAAAAGGCGAGGCACCTTCATGTCAAACTACTTAGGACTGCGAAGTAATAAGCGAGGTATAGACACTACCAATGCCCACGCCCCGATGAGGTGTGAGCTGGCAGACAATCTATTCCTCGCTTATTACAAAATCTAGGATTCGCAGTCCTTGTAGTACGAGATAGCTGTCAATTCACGATATCTCTTTATCGTATCTATTTTCTATGGTGCAAAGATAGTCAATAATTTTTATCCCACCAAACTTTTACGCATTAAATTTCAGTTTCTTCAACTGCTCCATGATGTCATTCTCCAGCGCATGACTATCCTCAAACATCTTTTGAAGATTCTCCTGATGTTGCGCCATGCGGTTATTAAACTCATTCTCAGTGATATCCACATATTCTATCTTGATATCAAAGTATTGGCCTGCGCTTAGCGAATATTTCTTTTGTTTGATATCTTCAAAACTTACGACCTTCGAGAAATCGTCCACTTCTTCCTTTTTCTTGAAAGTAGAAACGATTTGTTCTATCTCGAAATCCCTTAGCACTGTCTTCTGATTCTTATCGATCTTTATCTTTTCTCCCAGTTTCGAGGCATCTATCAAGATCGCCTTACCGCTGGTGTTGCCTTTATCTATGAAGATGACACTGACGTTGGTACCCGTATTGGCGAAGATGTTTGACGGCATACTTACCACGCCTCTTAACCAGCCATTATCAATGATACGCTGCTTAATCTTCTGAGCGATACCCGAACTTGCCGTCAGGAATCCTGTAGGCACAACGACGGCTGCTCGTCCATTCTTCTTCAGGATATAGAGGATATGCTGCAAGAAACAGAGATAGATCGCCATCGAATCCTTGCTCTTATTAGGCACATTCGGAATGCCTGCAAAGAATCGCTCCGTGTTCAGGAAAGCATTGTTCGTCACAATTTCGCTGAAATCCACGTTGAATGGCGGATTGCTTACCACATAATCAAACATCTCTTTCATCTCACCATCCTTCAGGTGTCCCCAATTTGTGAGAGAGTCACCTTGTATGACGTTGGGCAGAGAGTGTACCAGATTATTCAGAATCAGATTCAGGCGGAGCATGGTTGTTGACTTCTGGCTTTGATCCTGAGTATAGATAGTGCAACGGTCTGTACCTATCTGATGCGCCAAAGCAATGACCAGTGTACCAGTTCCTGCAGTAGGGTCGCAACCTGTTACGCTCTTCAACTCTTCATCATCATCTACCAGCAGACGCGCCATGATGGTAGCAACTGCGTGAGGCGTGTAATACTCGGCATACTTACCGCCACCATTCTTATTATAGTCTGCTATCAGATATTCGAAGATAGTAGAGAAGAAATCATACCGCTGACCAAAAACCTCCTCGAAATTAAAGGTGATGAGGTTCTTCACCAAAGCCCTGGCAAAGTCATTCCTTCGATCAATATCCTGCACGTGGACAGTGATAGCATCAAACAGCGCCACATTACTCTGCCCTGAAGTCTTTACGCTATAACGGTCTGCATTATTCTGGCCTAACTGCACCATCGTACTGTCAAATATCGTGGCGAAGTCATCATCGTTCATGCGGTTATAGAGCGTAGCCAGCAGATGCTCTGGCACCATTCTTGGAGCATTAGGCACAAAGTCCTGCAGATCCTCGCGGTCATCCTCGCTCATCGCGCAATATGCCTCTTCCCAATGCTCAGCCTTACACAGCTGCTGCCTGTAGTCAGTATCTGCATTCTTGACTTCATACCCGAACTTATCATTCAGGAACTTATACAGGAACACCTGCACGATAATCTTATACTCCGAGCTGTCGCCCGACAAACCGTATGCCGAGCAAGTAGCCCTCAGCGCATCAATCAGCGCCTCTGTCTTTTCTATAATCTGTTTTGTATCCATATATTCTATTTTTCAATCATGCTTCTATGGCATCATACTGATTCAATCTGCGATATTTTTCAGCAAGTTCAAGAAGCTTTCTAAACCTTTCGAGCCTTTCTTCGGGAAAGACACCCTTGTTCAGCATCTTCTTATTACTCTTAAACCAGTTCAGCATATCATGCTCTTCAAGCCTATGCTTGGAAGGCCGCCGATGATTCTCTTCCATAAAAGCCATCATCTGCTCATATTGCACTTGCCATCTTTCTTCCTGAGTCATTTTCAGTTTCTAGTTTTGACACCTTTGTGCCCTAGATATCATTTAATCAATACTTTTCTTGTTGATCCATCATTCATACGAATAATATTAATCCCCCGAAGAGTTTTTTTAAGCTTAGAGCCATTTAATGAATAAAATCCTTCTGGATAATCTTTACTAACAAAAGCCTTAGAATTAATACCTGTAGGTTGTGGATCATCGTCTGATAATGGAATTATGTGCCCAAAGCTACTCCATGGAATAGTTTGCTTATATGTTTCAACAGAAGCTGCTGGAACATGTAAAGTAGCATTTTCAATTGGAGTTTCATTAAAGGCATCATAATCAGTTGAAGGTATTTTTTCGGCATAGCAATACACATCCTTCAGATTATTACAGGCGTAAAATGCCCGAGGATCTATGGTATTAACTTTATTTGGAATAATTACATATTTAAGACCGTCACATTCTCCAAAAGCTCCATTGCCTATTAATTCTACACCACTGCCTATGCTAATATTTTCCAACCCTTTACACCCATAAAAGGCACCATTCAAGATATATCTAACATTATTGGGTATATCGATTTTTATCAAATTAGACATTCCTGAGAAAGCTCCCCCACCTATCGTCACAACATCATTAGGTATGACAGTTGTCTTACAACCTTGAATCAGATTGTTTGTATAAGTTTCAATGATTGCATTACAATTATTGCGCGAATCAAATTTTGCATTATCTCTATCTACTATTATTGTTTCCAAACCATCACAATCATTAAATGAATAAGTCCCAATTGAAAGAACGTTTTTGGGAATTACTAATGACTTTAGGCTTTTACATTCAATAAAGCTACTCTCCCCTATCATAGTAATACTTTCTGGCAAAATTAAATCAGAAAGACTTGTACAATAAGAAAAAGCCATATCTCCGATAACTGTTACGCTGCTAGGGATCGAGAGGGAAGACAGGCTACTACATTCTTGAAAAGCACCATTCCCTATTGACGAAACACTATTTGGAATAGATAAAGAAGATAGGCTACTGCAATTACTAAAAGCAAAATTTCCTATTGATGAAACACTGTTTGGAATAGTAACATCAGTAAGACCTTTGCACCCACTGAAAGCAGCATCAATGGATGTCACGCTTTGGGGAATATTTACGGACTTAAGACCTTCACAAAATTGAAATGCAATTCCCAAAGATGCTACCTTATAAGAAATATCATTGTACAATACTTCATTCGGTATCACAATATCGCCAGAATAATCTTCCTTGTTTGAAATTACAGATACTGTTTTGTCTTCTCCAATCTTATAATTAATACCATTATATTTTATCATAGGACCAGTCTTTTTCCATGTTTGATAAAATTTCATGCCATTAACATATTCTGCCTCAATTGTAAAGGTTGATGTTATTTCATCATAAGACCCCGTAAATCCTATAAGGCTATCACCCCATCCAGGAACAAAACTATCGTTAAGTGAAATCACTCCATCAGAACTGATTGTTATAGTACCTCTCATTTTGTAATTTTTACCATAACCAGCTCGCTGATTGTACCATCCTCCCAACAAATCATCCACATAATACGTTCCATCGCCATTGTCAAATATCAAAACATCATAAGGCATACCATAAGCCATATCACCACTATCTGATGTTCGATAACTGTCAGATTCAGTTTGATATACACCTTCAATTCCACTGTCATTTATAATAGGAATTTCATTATTATATCTAGTCTGATCTTCATCTGTCAAAGCAACAATACTACCAAATCCCCACCAGGGGTCTTTGCTTTTATAGCTATCTATAGAACTTTGAGGAACATGAAGAGTCGTATTATTATCACTTGATGATAATTTAAAAACATAATCTTCCGTGTTAGGAACATTTTCAGCATAACAATAAACATCTGAAAGTACATGACAACCATCAAAAGCTCCAGAATATATTTTAGTTACGCTTTGAGGGATACTAACGGATAACAAATTTATGCAATATGAGAATGAACAACTATGAATTTCCGTTAAATTGCTTGGCAAAATAACATCTGTCAAAGAATGACACGCATAGAAAGCCCAATCACCAATGTGAGTTACACTTTTAGGAATTGATAATTTTGATAGACTTTTGCATTGTTCAAATGCATAAGCGCCTATAGAAGTAACTGTATTTGGGATTTCAATTGAAGATAGATTGGAACATTTCGCAAAAGCGAAATCTCCTATAGATAATATACTATTTGGTAAATTAATTGCAGATAAATCACTGCAGCCAGAGAATGAATTAGAAAAGATGTAATTTACAGTATTAGGTATATCTACACTCGTTAATCCTTTACAGCCTTGGAAAGCACCAGCTATTCCCTGAATACCATAAGGTATAATAGTATTTTTACACCCACAAAAAAGTGTATTTGATTTGGTTTCAATAATAGCGTTGCAATTATTACGTGAATCATATACTTTATTACCGTTATCTACAGTAATAGATTCTAGTCCGTAACAACCAGCAAAAGCTCCAGACCCTATGTCATTTACTGAGGGGGGGATATTTATAGTAGTTAGATTATTACAACCAGAAAAAGCAGAACTACCTATTTTTGTAATACTATTAGGAATGGAAAGAGTCGTCATTTGAGTGCATCCTTGGAAAGAATTGTCTTCTATAGATGTAACGTCGTAAAGAATGCCATCAAAAGTAACAGTCTCCGGGATTGTTATATTCTCGGAGTAATAGGATGCTTGATTGTCCGACATTGCTGGATTTCTTGTTACTTCAGCCTTTTTTGTATTTAGATCAAGATTATAATATAACCCATTGATCTCTATAGTTTCTGCACTTGCCAATAATGGGCAAATGAGAATGAACAATAATATTATTCTTTTCATGATCGTATATTTAAGATTGTTTACTTTATTTCCACCACTCTGAGGGATAGGTTTTGCCATCTTCATCTTGCCAATCTTTGGGGCCTGGGCGTGATGTCCCCCAACAGAATTTGGATGCCCCTGTAGGCGATGACAGATTATCAGGCATTATAATGTCTTCCAATAGAGTATATAAATCGCCTTCTTTGCGGCACAAAGCAGAGTCTTTCTTCACTTTTTCGCGTAAGTCACGTGCTCCGCTACCGCAAGAATCGTATGAGATATCAAGCAAGTTGCTACCCTTTTTTACCACATATCGCTTGCTTTCAGGGTAATATGTCATTTGGCATTTACCTCCTGCTTGTTTCATTTCTTGATTAAATAATATACCCTCACCTGGCATCTGGTTCTCTGACCTCGAAGATGTTTGTTCTGTTATCCCTTCTTTGCTTTCAAGGAACTCTAGATACTTAGACAAAGAGGCAGTATAATAGTAACGGTCTTTCTTATTGGCCTCTATAAACTCATTGTTAGCTTTGAGAGTTGCGATGCAGTCTTTCAACTCTAAGCTATCGCTAATGGTGAAGATGCTCTCAGTATTCTTATCTATAATCTTAGCAAAGAATTTGCTGACATTCCCTTTCAGATGTCTGATATAGTTTCGTGTTGTATTTATACCAACGGAATTTTCAGCAAATGCTTTAAACTCGCTGATGATATCCTCATTGATTACCTGAGTCTGAGTATTTGATTCTACGGGTGTCGGTGATGGAGTCTCAGCCTCGGTAATATTCTGAATTTGGAACTTCAGGATATGGCGAAGGTTATTCACCATAGCTTCCGACAAATTGCAGCTGTTTATTACAGCATTATATAGTTCATCCTGCCCAGCTTCCGTTTTCCAAAACTCTATTTTGTCATTTGCTTCGATATTCTCCAGACAATATTTCTCGAGTTTCTGCGTGTCATACGTTTGGAATGCTAGTAATTTTATAAAACTTGTGCCAGCCAAATTGCCTGGAGTCCAATCTATATTTGTCACAGAGACAGCAGACCTTTTACCTTGAACATCCATCAAATAGAACACCTCTAGCTTCTCACCGAAATAGAGACCAAAACGGCAATCCGTCAGTTTCATATAGGCTTCTATTTGTTCTATATCCGCCTTGCGTTGCTTATGATCAGGTTTCTTTAACTCCAGAATTATTTCCTTGTTTTCCTCATCATTATTCAGATAGAACACAAAATCTGGTCTCCACTTGCCCTTATATAAGCCCAACTGTTCTTTTAGGTTGTGCTTATATCGAGACCATCCCAGTTCCTGAAGGAAACTCTTAACGATATCCTTTTCGAATACCATTTCTGTCACGCTTTTATTTTTGCTTATGTCTTCGCAAAACGTATTCCAGATTTCAATCATATCTTATTTTTTTACATTAGTCATCAGAGTGTCAGACACTTTGTGAGCACAAGGATCTGTGAGTTTATGAACCATAATGCATTCTGATCATTTTGACTGCCTCATTAACTTCTTTCTCCGTTTCTTTTGTTGATAACGAATTAAGCATTTTTATAATGGCCGATGCAGCCTTCCAAGATGAGACGTTGATAGCGTATTCTGTTATATATTCAAGATTAATGTAACCTTCTTCAGAATCTTTTTCTTTCATAAATCAATTATTTCTTTCACGCCACAAAGTTAAACTAAATTATTGGACTGAGCAAACTTTTAAGAAATTAATGTTGAATCCTTTTGGTGTCCGATAATCAAAAATATCTATTTCCACCACCCTGAGGGATAGGTTTTTATATCTTCAAATATCATCTTTATTCAACAGTCAATTTTAGGTTTATCAGGGGGCAAAGATACCAATAATTCCTGATGTATGCAAACTTTTTCCTAATTTACTTGCATATCTCGCAGATTCTAGCTGTTTTATTACAAATACTCTGGCATATCATTCTCGCCTCGATCTATAGACATCAGATAAGGCAGCATTCTAAGAGGCTCGGAAGAATGCGCCCTGATGGGTACACTCACGATCTTCCATTTCGTTACCTGATGTTTGAAGATATAGTATTTTTTCTTCAAACGGATCTCATCACCGAAATCAAGGTTCTTAGGATTGAGGCCACAATCGAGGAAACTGCGCAAATGGATGCGTGTACGGCGGCCATCGTCAAAATCGACATACACGTAACGGATGTTCCTTCGCTCCGTAAAGCTAAAGTCAATAACATGACCTTTCACAGACTCGCCACGTCTAAAATCCGTATCCTTATCGATATAATATTTCTTCTTTTTACAATTCATATTATTGTTTAGTTTGTTTTTACGATTTCTATAGTAGAATTATTGTTATTCTACAGTTACTTGTCCGTTCATCAGCATCGGGAGAAGAGAGTCGCGGAGGTGGGTGAGATGTCTAATTTGAAGGAGTAGATTCTTCTGTTCTTTACAAATAGAATCAATCTGTTCGTACCATTTTGAATACAGTCCTCTATCTGATATTTTTAGAATCGGAAATTTAAGCATAGTATCTCGTGATACCTCTCTGAATGTTGTTCCTGCCCCCAACTGTTCTATTTGCGCCATGTGCTCCTTTATATAATAATACAGGAAGTAATTATCAGTCATGTCAAACGGAACGAAGTTCTTAAAACCTTGGTTTGTACATAATTCCACCTCGGCAATCGCCATCAGTCCTATTGGTGCTCTGCTTGACATTAAAACTGAACCAGCAGGCATTAAAGTTGTACTACAAGAATCATACCCATTCTGAGTTATCGAGCGTTCTCCACAAGAGACGAATTTAGATTTTTGATTTGACAAATCATTTGGAGTAATCCAAATAATAGCATTCCCATAGTTGTCTGGATTCGTTGTTAAAGGTGTTGCTCCATTCACCACTTCCGCAATATCTTTTATTTCACAGTCTCCCCAGCCTGCGGGGATTTCGCGTTTTAGGGTGGAGTTATAGACCATTTTGCCGCCGGAGGATTTGTAGGGGTTGCCGTTTTCGTCTGGGAAATCGAATTGTACAAACCAATAGTCGTAGAGTTGCTTTGCCATTGCCTCCAGCTCTGCGTTCATTTCTTCATTCTTTTCAATTTTTTTGTCAATGCCACGGAGAACATCTACTACTTTCTCTTGCGCTGCTATGTTTGGAATATGTATCTTTATATCTTTAATGTTATTTGTATTTATACTCGATTGATTTATTGCGTCTGTCCTAATATTATCAATCGCCTTCCTAAAATGCGGAGTCTTGAAATAATAATATGCATAAATAGGATTTAAAATTGTTTTTTTTGTTTTTATCCTTAAAACATTCATTCCATGAATAATTGTCTCGTCATCTTTTTTAAAATAAATCACTGTTCGTCCTAAAAAAGGACGACTATTAATATGTGACATTATCAGATCTTCGTTATCTAATATATGATTTTCTAATGAATCAATATTGTCGATATCTGCATAACCTAGCCTATCTCTATTAAAACGATCATTCGATAATGTTTCAATCCTGGTAATTGGATATCCTCCTGCTCCTTCTTTTTGTTTGATTGTTGCACCATTTTCAATCATAGAAAGGCAATCTCCTAATCTTATTACTTTATATTCCACCATTCTTACCTTATCACATTAAATTCCCGTAAATACTCTCCAGCGAGGATGCCGGCAACGTATGTGCGATCATCACGCTTTGCCTTGATATCTATTTCGTGCAGACACTTGGCTACGGCTCCGATGACCTGAGCATTGAAGTCTGCTTCATTGAAGATAATCTCCCGGCGGTTGCTGATGAGCAGATCGATGGCATCCTTGATGCGATTCAGGGCCTCGCACTGGCGGATTTCCTTTTCTGACAGTAGCGTTTCGCCATGCTTTTGCTCATAGCGGCGAATCTTCTTGTGGATACGCGCATACTTGCTGTCGCCTCGGTATTTCGCCTGAAGATTGGCATTCTCACGATTAATCTTACGGATACGCGCCATGCACTGATCCATAAAACCGATCTCTTCCTTGGCTTCGGCCATACTGCCCACCTCGAACTTCTTCTTGGCGAAATGCTCCTGTATGACCTTTGTCAGAGAGATATATTCTTCATCGTCAGGATCAATACAATCCTGCATCTCATTGCTGAGTTCTATTCGTTTTTGTTTCATTTGGTCTTTTATGTCGCTACCAATCTCCATCTCGTTCTCACCGCGTTTGCGGAACTTGAAGTCGATGGTAGCCAGTGCCTCATTGATCATGCCACTCACTTCCTGCTCATGGCTGAACACATTCTTTAAATTCACGTTGTCGATGCGGGCACTGACGGCCTTCAGCAGATTCTGCACGTCGCCAGGCTGCATGCGCTGCACAATATCCTTAAGTTTGTCATCACCCATGGTGCGCACCTCATTCCACACGGCTTTGGCATTCTGTAGCTTCTGGCGTATCTGGAGCAGCTTGTCACGATCGTCAATCTCTTCCAGCTCCTGTGCAAACACCTCGGCATTGTGGGTGGTAAAGTCGAAGAGCACTTCCTGCACGTCCTGCATCTTCTCCTTCACCTCCTGCTCGCTCACCAGCACCGTATTGGCTAGGGACTCCTGACCTTGCTCGGGGGTGCTGAACTGATTCAGCTCTTGTGCGTAGGCATCGTTGATCTCGTTGAAGTTCTGCTGGATATCGGCGAAATCCACCACGTAGCCATACTGCATCTGCTTATAGGGACGATTCACGCGGGTGAGTGCCTGCAGCAGATTGTGGTCTTTCAGCTTGCGGCCTAAGTACAGACGCTTCAGGCGATGGGCATCAAAACCCGTCAGCAGCATCGCATTGACAATCAGGATGTCGGGATGCCCATGTTTCTTGAAGTCCTCATAGATGCCCTTGCGCGTATCCTTATCGTAGAAGTCGTGCAAGATGAGTTCTGCCGTCACGCCGCAATTGCCGCGCTCCTGTAGCTGGCGGAACATCTCGCGGGCCTGCGGATTGGTCTCACAGACTATCATGCCCGCCAGCGTGGGATCGCCCTGCTGAATGCGCCATCGCTTGAAATCGTCGATGATATAGTCGAGCAATGCGCCTACATAGCGTTCGTTCTCCAGTATCTTGTCGCGCCTCACGTCCTCCTTCCTCACCTTGATGGTCTCTTCCAGATGACGCCACACCTCCTGCAGCTTCAGGCGGTAGGAGGTCTCGATGTCCTCGCGCAGTATCTTCTTCGTAAAGCCGTCCTCGATACTGCGGTTATAATAATAGGTGCTGATATAGTCGCCAAACACATCGCGGCTCTTGTTCTCCTCGCCTATCAGTGGCGTTCCGGTGAGTGCCAGGCGAATGGCGTTGGGATCGCTCTCGAAGAGTCGTGCCAGAAAAGAGCCCTTGGGATTATAGTCACGATGAGCCTCATCGAGGAAGTAGATACGCTGGATGTTGACGGCATACTGCTGCACGTTCACGCGCCCGTCGCTATCCTTCAGCTTCTGGATGTTCACCACGATGATTTCTGACTGTCCGGTATTGCCCTGCTGGGCTGTAGTGGTTGAGAACGTCGCCATCAGTTCGTCGCGCGTCTCAACATTGATCACTTTCAGACCGCGATTCGAGAACTCGTTGGTGGCCTGCTCCATCAGATCGAGACGATCCACGAAGAAATAGAACTTCGGCACAATGTTCAGGTGCTTGTAATAATCCGTCAGTACCCGCGTAGCGAAATAACTGAGGGCGGTCTTTCCCGAACCTTGCGTATGCCAGATGATGCCACTCCTGACGCCCTCCGACAAACGCTGGCGGATGGCCTGTGTGCCGAAGAGCTGCGGATAGCGCATGACGTGCTTCTGAAGCACATGCTTCTGCGTATCGGTGTCGATATAGTCGAGATAGACGAAGCCGTAACGGAGAAGATACAGCAGTCGCTCCCGCGAACAGAGTGACGTCAGGATGCTATTCGTGGGTGTGTCGTATTCCTTATTGGTCTTATATTCGGGCGATGCCTTGATAACCGTATAGTTGGTATCCTTCAGGATGAAATTCTCGACATCCTCGCTCAGCGGGGCATATCGGAAATCGCGGATAAAGTCGCTGCTCTCTTCGCGGAACACATTGAATACCATCTGCTTCTCTGCGCGGCAGCCGTAGAAGGCGCCCTGTAGCGGCACCTGTGTCGTAAAGTCGTAATGTTTGTTGTCGCTGAAGATCATCAGCTGCGTGAGGTTCAGGAAACGGCGGAACTTGGTATTCGGGAATCGCGTATCGTTCATACGATGATACTCCTGCAGCATGCCGCCATGATTATTGGGCATCTTCACCTCGATGAATACCAGCGGCAGGCCATTGATGAGCAGCGTGATGTCCGGGCGGAAACTCTCGCCCCCATTCTCACAAGGCATCTCGGTGACGCACTCCCAGGTGTTCAGTTCTGGGTGGTCATAGTCTATCACCTGATAGGTCTTGTTTGAGAGAATCTTCTCATAGAACTCGCGCCCCAGATCGTCGTTGTTCAGCATCACGCGGATCTTGCCGATAAACAGTTCTATCTCTCCGTCGGTGATATCCTTATTATACTCTCGGAGTTTTTGAGAGAAAGTCTGTATATCGATATTCGTTTCTGGATCAAGGTGCAGACTATGCAGCGAGCGATAAGTATACCCTATCCTCGTCAGATGCGTCAAAGCGGGAATCTTCACCCTGGTATCTTCGCTAAATCCTGCCATTCGATAAATAATTAAAAGGGTATAAAAAAGGCTCCACACGACATAGGTTTTTAACCTCGCCATGTGGAGCGCACGCACCGCACATATCCTGACAAGTCAGGACATTTCTTTTATTATAAGCTGTATCTGATAAGGCTAAATCAGAAATAATACCCCCCCCACTCAGGCACCAAAGCCTTGTGGTTTCAGCTCTCAATCCGAGGGCAAGAGGCGCATCACGGTGGATGGTTCTGATTTGCTTTAATTCCATATTATAGTTTTAAATTTCCAGTAGCGGTTTATTGCCGCATGCATGATTGGTTGCAAAGGTAATAAAAGTTTTCTGAATAACAACAAACTTAAGAAAAAAATTTTGAAGTGAGGTTGTATATCGCTAAAACATTCAAATAATTCTGGGTAGTACAAACAGGGGACAAAGGGTCACCACCCTTAGTTACACTCACAAACTCACAAACTCACAAATAGTGAATTTTATCATCACAAAATAATCTTATATATATAATTAATTAATAATATATTATAATATATTATTAATTAAGCAAATTTTGAGATACAAAATCTTGTATTCAAATATTGAGTTTTGTGAGTTTGTGAGTTGTGAGTAGATGACAAAATTATTTTACACAAAGAGAAAGTATATTCAACTATGGAAGCCTCTCGGTAATAAACGCGGGGCTTGTCGTAAGGAAACTCTTTGGCTTGCATCAATAAAGGGATGGTTTCTTTACGAGAAACTCCGAGGTGGCTAAAAGGCACTAAAATAGGGCATTTTACGGATGCCCTAGGTGTTGGTAAATAATATTTACTTCGGCGGGGAGAAACGAGCGGCGGCTCAGGGAAACGAGGTGCTGAAGAGCCGGATGTTCCAGCAGAAGAGCTCTGAACTTCTGCCAGGCAGAGTGCGGCAGGATGTAGGGGAAATACTGTTGGGCGAGTTCCGTGCGCCCGAGTGTCTTAGGTGTTTGTGTCATAATGATAAGAATGAATTAGTTGATTAATATAATACGATGTCAAGGCTCGCGTCGTGTTGCCAAACACGACGCAAAGTTACGAAAAATATTCGAGAAAACGGCATAAAATACTAAAATATTTTGCCATAAGTGCTGATAAGTGCTCATAAAGTCTGATAAGTGCTTTCAAGCGAAATAATTATTTGGAGGTATAAAGGATTTTTATTAATTTTGTAGCGTGAATCAAGAAGAGAAGAAAGCAGTGGCCAGGCTGGAGGCTCGGAAGAGGAACAAAGAGAATAGTAAAGCTTATGTTTAATTAAAAATTCAAGAAAGGAAAAGCCTATGGCAGTAAAAAATCCACAATTCGAAATCAACATTCGTAAGAACACCAACGCCAACAACCCGGGGTACGGCAAGTACTACCCGAAGGCAGTAGAGAAGGAGACCATCTCGCTGCGCGGCCTGTGCAACCACATGGCAGAGCACAACTCGATCTACGGCCGCGACATCATCCAGGGCGTGCTCATGAAGATGTCCAGCTGTATCAGCGAGCTGCTCTCGCAGGGTAACCCCATCAAGATCGACGGACTCGGCACGTTCGTGCCCACCGTGGAGAGCACCAAGGAGGGCATCACCAGGACTGCCCTGCTGGAGGGTAAGTGGAACGCGAACACCTACGTGAAGGGCGTGCACATCCGCTTCAAGCCCGAGGGTAGCGCTGAGGACAAGATCACGTCCGTGGCCT
>JAEEGJ010019378.1_pt1 | contig 14995 bp, 19 predicted proteins | sample 8958761 | NCBI WGS metagenome assembly JAEEGJ01 (sample SAMN16246546, study PRJNA631951) | gut metagenome | biome: gut microbiome; feature: rumen; material: RS-attached | host: Bos | place: Iran: Karaj | collected 2018-10 | reverse complement strand
AGCAGTGTCCAGCACTTCGCCCTGGCTCCCAACAACTTAGAGGATGCCCCTGCATGGGCTATTGACTTCATGAAGCAAGTACCTACCAACTGGGATGAAGTTCGTTTCATCGACGGTTATCCTGGCAAGTATGCCATCATCGCCCGTCGTGCTGGCAACACTTGGTACGTGGCTGGCATCAATGCTGAAAAACAGCCATTGAAGAAGACCATCACACTGCCTATGTTTGCCAAGGACACACAGCTTACCATCTACGCTGATGATCCTAAATACGCAAGTGATCCCACTGTAGTGGGCAATGTCAAGCAGATCAAGCAGAACAAGAAACAGCAGGTAACCATTACCATTCCAGAGAATGGCGGTAGCCTGATTGTAGGAAACATTTGAGACTAAAATGGGGATGTGTCAAAATAGAGGGCACACCCTTTTGCTATAATATAAATAGGTAAAGTAGAAACTAAATGAATAACAATATGAAGAAAATAATCATTTGTTTAGTGCTGGCAATGATATCAGTAGCAGGATACGCTCAGAGCGTTGTTGGTAAGTGGGTAACAGAAGGTGGTGATTCTCAGGTGGAGATTTACCAGAGTGGTGACAAACTGAATGGTAAGATCGTCTGGCTGAAGAAAGGCGATGGTCAGCAGGATATCCACAATCCGGATAAGAAGTTACAGAGCCGCAAACTGGTTGGTGTCAACATTCTGACTGGTCTCACCAAGAAAAAGGACAAGTGGGAAGGCGGAAAGATCTACAATCCCAAGAACGGCAAGACCTACAAGTGTTCCATCTGGCTCGACGGTAACAACCTGAAGGTTCGCGGCTACCTCGCCATGTTCTACGAGACCCAGACTTGGACAAGGAAGTAGGGCCACGCCCCACAAGCGATAACCTATAAGTATAAAGCAGGCTGAAGTCATCAGATTTCAGCCTGCAATGTTAAATATCAGATTGAATCATGGAGGAATCAGAACCTGTCCCTATGATTTTTCGCAAGCTCATCAAGGCCCTTGCGGAATCTTGCTTTTATCTCCAGAAAGGATCAGAAGAGTCCCCGTGATTCTCGCATAGCCACCATCAGGCTGTACGCCCTTTATTAATAGGCATTGTGTCAGCAGCCTGTCACCCTTTTATTAAAAAATTAATAGTTGCTCATGTTTCTGCATACGCTTCTGTTGCCCTCTGTCGAATTCGACTATAGGTTCCTCTTTTCAGAGTGAGACCGCTTACGGCTCAATGAAGGCCGATATACCAATGGAACATACCTCGTTTGGGATGTCATTCCTCGCAACGTTCTTGTTGATGCCGATGGTGATATGTACGTGATAGATGCAGAAACATGAGGATTGTGACAGGTATGGCACAGATTAAGAGCGGAACTGCCTTAGTGGAGTCCCCATGATTCGTATATAAAATCACAAATTAGTGAACTTTTTCTCTTTTTCTTTTGTTGTTATACATTTATTTAGTATATTTGCACCCATATTGAGATTATTGCAATGAAAATTATATATCCAGAGCGCATTGAGGAGTTTGCAGACCTCCATCCAGATGCCAAGACTGCATTGGAAAGATGGTGTGCCGTTGTCAAGGCTGCCACTTGGAAACACCACGCGGACTTGAAAAAGGATTTTCCCTCTGCGGACTATGTTGGCAACAACCGCTATGTGTTCAACATCAAAGGCAACAACTACAGAACGGTGGTTATGCTTGTGTTCTTTGCAGGAACCGTGGCTATCCGTTTCATAGGCACCCATAAAGAGTACGATAAGATTAAGGACATAAAAACGATATGAGTTATGGTTATAAAGAGTGAAAAGGAATATAAGGATTATGAGACCCGTGCAGAAAAGCTGATGCAGCGCGGTACGGAGTTGGGCGACATGGAACTGCTCACTGATGAGGAAAAGGCAGAATTTATGCGACTGAGCGAGGCTCTTGAAGAATATGGCAGTGCTTATCATCCTCTCCCTGGCCAGATGAGCTCGTTGCTTACCGATGCCATTCTCTCACAGGTAAAAGAGAAAGGGCTTAAGCAGAAAGACGCTGCTCGTATGATAGGTATCAGCTCCACCATGTTCAGCGACCTTATTCATGGCCGTCGCTCGTTGAGCTTTGAAGTAGCTCGCAACATTCATAAGGTGCTTGGAGTTCCCGCCGAGGTGGTGCTGGCATAATTATCACTTAATAACGGCAAAAGCGAGCCTTCGCTAAAAATAGGCAGAGAATTGAGCCGTCAGCTGAATATCGACCCAGCTGTCGTACTTGGAATGTGAAAAATAATCAGTAGAGACCCCGTGATTCAAATATAGATTTCACGACTATAGTACCTTAAGGTATTGCGATGTTGATGAAATCCTTATAATATAATAGCCACAGGAACGTAAATAAAGCATAAAACAAATAGCAGAAACAAAGATGACAATAGAATTAATTTCCTTCCGCTACAACTTGACTGCTCCAAAACGTATCGAATTAATGATTGATCTTGTAAACCAGTCAAAAGCTGACTTGTTGGTTTTCTGTGGTCATACATTGAAAGACCAGAATGATTTGTGTATATTAAGAGACCAAATTAGGAATGTGTCATCTTTCGTTTTGTTCGAGGTAAAACAAGTGGAAGAAAGTTATTTCTTGAATCTGAAAAACTGCTTATATAACATCGAGAATGGTGTTATTCATAATATGTTTACTAACCAATTTTTCTCTACAAGTGGAGAAATAAACGACAACGAACCACTATGTGAACGTTTTATTAATGAATTAGAGACTCGACGTCGTTTGAACGTGAAGGGTTATAATTGCTTGATTCTACAATGTGGCGAGATAAATATAATTCGAAATCTTCAAAAGGAGGGAAATAGGCCTGTATTCAGACACCAACAAAAAGTCGATTTAGAAGATCGCTTTAACAATCTCATGAAGAACACCCAGATAATTCTCAATCCTATTCATACTCCAATGGGAAACCAAGGGAAAATGGAGAAACGACGAGAGTATTTCAGTGATGATAATAGATATTATTTTTCTGTAAGCCAAAATGGGACAATGGAAAGGAATGGTGTTATTAAACCAATCCCGTTGGATAGTCGCCGACTTCAATATGCTTTTTTCAATGGCAAATCTTTGGACGAGAGCCTAATTGAAGTTACTAAAGATTATCAAATACGACAGTATTGTATAAGGTAGTCTAATAATGTAAAAGAATGAGGATAGGACATCAAATTTACAATTATCTGTATGGCTATACAGACTCAGGAACCATCTCTCTTTCAGATGGGATAGTACTTCCTGATTCTGACTACTGCATTATGGGGGCTTATATAAACTTCGATGAGAATCAAGTTTATGTGATTTTGGAAGACCAAATGCATAATGTGTTTAACCAAACAATTCACCAGTTTGTCTGTCAGATGGGAGGTGCAAACTCAAATAGTTATAAGCCACTGTATGAACTCAGAGATGCACTTAGAGTCTTTGCTAAACAACAGAGAAAGAAGTACAAGCAATTACGTAAACAGTTTAATACTCAAGAAGATGAAGGGTAAAAACGTATTTAGCAAGAGAGAGATTGAGTTGATAGAGGCGCTTATCATCAAAAGATGTAATGCAGAGAGTGCCCAGCAAAAGAATATTCGCAGTAAAATGCGTAATTTGGGATTTTATGGTAGTGACTATGGAATTTCAGATATGACTATTGATAAATTTCATAGGCTGATAGATAATGGCGAGATACAAATCTCTGATGGCAAGTGTTTTGTCAATCAGAGTTCTATTGTTGTAGAAAGAAAGACGCAACCTTTGAGTAATAAACAGACTAAGACTGGATTACAAGCATGGTCTGGCGAGAACCCAAAAGTGCTTATACTTGGGACGTTTCCTGGAGAAAAATCATTAGCTACACAAGCGTATTATCAGAACAAGGCACACAATTCATTCTTCAAGATAATGGAAAGCCTATTTGATCGGCCTACAGGTATGTCTGACAAAGAGTTCATTACAAGTAATCGCATTGCACTTTGGGACTGCATGAAAGAAGCAGAAAGGGACGGTAGTCTTGATTCAAGTATTCTGGAATATGCGCCTAACGATATTGATGGATTTTTGGAGGCTCACCCGTCGATATCTGCAATCATATTGAATGGAACAGGGGAGACCACGAATGTGTTTGAACAAAACTTTTCTGCGACTTGTTCAAAATGGAACTGCAAGATTATATCGCTTCCTTCCACATCAAATTCGCTGGCTAAGCCATTTGAAGAGAAACTTAGACTTTGGAGAGTTGTTAAAGACATAGTCGATGGCAAATCCCAATTTTAAAAAGAAGGATATCGTTATTAACGTTCTATTCTTTGTTTTATATGGCATTGGTTATGCTTGGCTGATTGAACCCAAGGATAAGGCCAGGAAGAAGATAGAGAAGGTATCGACAATTCCAAAATCGGAAAGTCGACAGCCAGAAATGCAGCAACCAAAATCTCTGTCCATAAATTGGCCTGATACTTGCGAACAATATGAACGCGAGTTTGATGAGGCCTCATATTACCAAGACCATTATGACGAATATCAGGATGATCCAGAAGATGAAATCCGCTTTCCACCAGAGATATTCGATGCCAATGATGATTAAGATGCCAGACTGAGTTGTTAAGCAACTAGGGTTCTCACTCATCGAAAAACGACATGCTGCTGTTAGAGGAACGGCATTTCTGAATCATGGGGACTTGGGTGATCATTTCGAAATAATTGATTAACTTTGACTTCGTCGAAGATACTTTCGCTCGACAACAAAAACACTTATTTGTTTTGTATTGTTCTCACTTATTCGTATCTTTGCAAGCGAAATATGACAAGAGAAGATAAAGACATATTATTACGATTGCTCCAGAGACATAAGGAACTGGGTATATCAGAGCAGATAGACTACCAGAAGTTCTATCTGTACTCCATCATTACGCACTCGACGGCTATCGAAGGCTCAACGGTGACGGAGGTAGAGGCGCAACTGCTATTTGACGAAGGTATCACCAGCAGTAAGCGCACGATGATGGAGCAGCAGATGAACCTCGACCTGAAAGCCGCCTACGACTATGGCATGCAGTGGATCAAGCAGCATGAAGATATTACGATTGACTGGCTTGTCCTTTTGGCTTCGAAGGTAATGGCTCGGACAGGGAGTGAGTACCACGCTACTGGCGGAGATTTTTCTGCTGCAAAGGGCGAACTGCGTAAACTGAATGTTACAGCAGGATTGGGAGGCAAGTCGTATATGTCGTATCTGAAAGTGCCTGCACGCCTGGCTACTTTCTGCGAGGAATTGAATCGTAGGCGAAAGACTATTGATGCTAACGATATTGCTGCCATCTACGAACTGAGTTTCTGGGCGCACTTCGAGTTGGTGACCATCCATCCCTGGGCTGATGGTAACGGACGCACCTGTCGTCTGCTGATGAACTTGCTGCAAATGGAGTATGACGTTTTGCCGACCAAGGTGCTGAAAGAGGATAAAGCGGAGTATATACAGGCTCTGATAGATACTCGTGAGAACGAGGATATCAATATCTTCCTCGATTGCATGACTCGTCTGCATTGCCAGCACCTAAAGGCAGATATCGACCATTATATTGAATCCACATCGGAGAAAATGGTCGATAAACAGTCGATAAAGCAGGAAATGGTCGATAAATGGTCGATAAAGCCCTCTTTGGCAGAGAAACTGGTCGATATTTTGGGATTTGTGGTCGATAAGGATGAATTTACCACAGAACAAATAGTCAGTCACTTTGGCTTTAACGCCACTACTGCCAAACGCTATCTTCGCCAACTCACCGAGTTTGGCTATCTGGAACCCCATGGAGGGAATAAGAACAGGACTTATTGCAAGAAATAATTGATTATTCCTAATTCTATATGACTACACCGATTCTTTTTAAGGAATACAGTTGGCTGGTGAACACCATCTACCAGGCCCGTAAAATCACTTTAGAAGAGATCAACCGCAAGTGGGTTCAGACGGAAATGAGTGGTGGAGTGGAGATAGCACGCAACACTTTCATCCGCCATAGGAAAGCTATTGAGAACATCTTCGGCATCTACATCGAGTGCGACAGGAGGAACGGCTATATATAATAAGTAATCGCGAAGTGCTTACTGAGGACAGTATCCAAAACTGGATGCTTTCCACTCTGTCTGTCAATCATGTCATCAGCGAAAGTCTGAGCCTCCAGAAGCGCATACTCCTTGAAGCAATACCTTCTGCGAAAGGCTATTTGGAGCCGATTATCGATGCCATGAAGAAGAAAAGGCTCGTCACCATCTATTATCGCAAATATGGTGCGGAAGAAGCCAAAGAGTATGTGATGGCCCCTTATTGTATCAAGCTGTATCACAGGCGTTGGTATGTCTTAGGCAGATATGAATCCGGTGAGTTCAGGGTTTTCTCATTCGACAGGATTAAGGAACTGATAATCAGCAACGAGACTTTTGAACTGGATGAGGATTTTGATGCAGAGGACTATTTCAGCGAGTGCTATGGCGTAGTCAGGATGGAGGAAATGCCTGTTGAGCGGATTGTCCTTCGGGCATACGGTGATGAGAGTCTTTATTTGCGCGATCTTCCCGTTCATCATAGTCAAATGGAGATTGGCAGTGGTGACGGTTATACGGACTTTGAGTGTTATGTCCGTCCGACTTTGGACTTCTGCGGTTATATCCTGTCACGAGGCAACCGTCTCCAAGTGCTCAAACCGCAGTCATTAGCAGGCAAAATACGCCAAATGTTAGCCGATGCACTAAAAAATTACGAGGCAAAGTGAAGATTTCTCTAACATGCTCCACGTTTTGGAACATGTTACCCTTAATTTTGTGGCCGAAATTGTGACTCTCATATTACAATCGGAATGTTAATCCCCCGATGAGAAGCAATTCCATCGGGGGATACTGTGTGAAAATATCTTTTGATGATTATAAAATTTTGAAGTATGAATAGTATCGAAATTAAAAAAGTTATCGACGCCATAAAAGGTCATATCATAATTAACGAGAAAGTGACAAACCAAATTCTCGACATTATCAAGATGGATGTCGATGCTGCTTGTGATTTTGCAAAAGAAGTAGAATTCAAAGACAGTGTGGATGATGAAACTAAAAATCGACTAAGAGAAAGAATATGTTTACTCGTTATAGAAATGTGCATTGATGACGATCAGCCTGCAATGGATATTATAGAATTTGTCTATAAAAGAAAGGCCCCCTTCCTTATAACTTTGATTGAAAAGATAAAAGAACGTGCTGAGGCGGGCAACGGAATGGCACAATATATGATGGGCTGTTGTCATGAGAAAGGAATAGGTTTAGAAAAGAATCCGGAAAAAGCTAGGAGTTATTATCTGAGTGCAGCAGCAAAAGATAATCACGGAGGCACTTACTACATAGCAAAAGAGGCTTATCATCATCGTGATAAGAATTATTCCATAGCCCTATTTCAAGATTTGGCTAATAAAGATGACGATATAGCCAAATGTGCCCTGTCATACATGACTATCATGAACGAAAAACTTTCTGGCACAGATAAGACAAAAGCTATCAAGGAACTGCGTGAAAATCCAACAACCAAGAAACTACTTGATATGGCTTTTATTGTAAGTTACTGCTATCTGATGGGAGAATATGTTGAAGAAGATGAAGTCACAGGCTTTGAGTTCTTGCATATCTCTGCTAATTTGGTGGACAAATCAACAATGGAGCAAGGGCATCATCTGATGGAAACTTGTCTGTTACTTCGATTCAGATTAGATTTACTTTTGCGCAAACTAAAGGAAAAAGCAGATAATGTTATAGATTATAACGAACATCCATTGGATGATTTCCTGAAGGTATTAGAATTTATGATGAATGATATTAATAAAAATAAAGAGGAATAATGAGACTTTGGACATCACAGACGATTGAGTTCTACAAAGAACTTATGAGGAATGGCATAGCTTATTGCACAAGGGTGAGTGAGTTTGCCCAGAGAATGATTTTGCATATAAGTACACCAAATGTTAGCCGATGCACTAAGAAAATACGAGAAATAGTGAAAATTTCTCTAACATGCTCCACGTTTTGGAACATGCTGTCCTTAACTTTGCAACCGAAATTGTCAGTATAGTGAAAGATGAAACCCAAAAAGAATCGTATTTATTGTGTAGCCAGCAGACGGCCGAAGATGCTGTTTGAAACAGAGGCGGAGGCATTGGCCTTTATTCGCTTTAATAGTAGCGATATATTGAAGGAGTCGCGAAAGACTCCTGTACGTTGCTATTATTGCCAGTTGTGCGGTGGCTACCATGTAACGAGCAATCCTTCTAAATCTGATGCCAAACGGATGGATGAACGTGATAAGGCTATGGTTAAAAAGATTGATGAGATTATCAAGGTTAAGAATAATGAAACGCCCACAATGATATCCATCTCTGAGAAAATGGAACGTGCAAATATGTTGATGACAAGCGGGAATCTTGTTGAAGTAGAAAGCCTTTTGAAGGAATGTCAGTCGGATTTGCAAATTATTAGGAAGATTTTATTTCGCCGTACCAACCCAGATACTGATGCTTTGACTCGGCGCGAATCTACTATGAATAGGTATTTGCAGAAATTGGTGAAGTTGAAGAAACTAACAGCTGCAAATAGGGAAGAACAAATGGCCTTCATAAAAAAAGAAAAACTAACAAAGGAGGATGAAGAAATTGCCAAGGTACTAATCAGCATTAGGGCTATAGCGCAAATAGAGATTTTGTTTTTAGACATCTACGATTATATCGAGGTTAAAGAGTTTGAGAAGGCTAATGTGTTGGTATCAAAATGCCGTAAACTAATAGCCTCCATACATGGCCCAGGCCGAAAAGAGACAATCAAGCATTGGAAACAGAAAATAGATGAAGTGCAACACAAGGTAAATATTGAACGTCATAACATGTTTGAAATTGAAATGGAGAAAAAAGAAACAAAACCCGAGACAATCGTTTCTAACGAAGAAACCAGGTGTTTCGATTCTATTATGGATGCACTCTTTGGCAAGCCTGGCTCATCTGAACGTGAGGCGTTTCGGCGTGAAGCGTTGGAGTATTGCTCGCAAATGGAAGAAAAAAAGATTATTAATATTGAGTAAGAAATGAGACTTTGGACGATACAGGGAATTGAAATTTTTGAGCAGTTGCAACGTGAAGGGGTGGCATACTGTACAAAACCAGCGTGGAATGATGAAGAAAAGTTTATGAAGGCCTACCGTTGGATGGCTAATCAGATGAAACAACGTTTAGGTGAACCACCAATAAAAGATATCAAGTATCCAATGTGGGCCTGGTATCAGTATAACTCTGCAAAATCAAAGAAGCCACCAAGAAGTTATCTTGATATCCAAGAAGGAGTATCGGCCTATATGGAAATTGAAATACCTGATAACGAGGTGCTTCTCTCTGATTTCTGCAATTGGCATAATGTGTTGAATCAATACCCACTGGTAAACTGGAAAAGAATCGATAAGGAAACGGACTTGCTGGAGAAGGAAGCTGGCAAGAGTCTTGATTTTGACGATTACCCTATAGAGATACAAAAGGAGATTGAAAAGAGTTGGGAGGCCATATTTGACTTAGACAGGCGTGATAAGGAAGTAGGCCGTACACATAAGCGTAACCGTAGTATTCAGGCAACATTCTGGATGTTGAAACTAGATAACGTTATCTCTGTGGAATTTCTTGAAAGAAAGGGTGAGGTAGTAAAACGTATTTGTAAATAATGCGAGTAAGTATAAATTTCTGATAGACTATGAGTGTAAGTTTTAAAGCATTGGGCGGTCTGTTCACGTTCAGATACATCAACGATGTTGAAGACATGGATTTAGAAGTCCTGCAGGATATATATAATGATCTGAAAGAGGAGCAAAAGGAACTGAATAGTGAATTGGACAGGCTGAAAGATGTCATCGACAAGAAGAATCCTGAAGAAAAGAGGGAGAAGATAAGAAAGAAACTTAATCCGGCCAAGGAAATATTGGGTGATGAGGAAATTCCTTACGAGGTGAGGATGAAGTATATCATCGATTCATATAGGAAAGATCAGGTGAAATGGGGTAAACTGGCTGAGTACGCAAAGCACTTAGAGGGAGAAGTGATAAGGCTGAAAGAGATACTGATTTCTAATGGCTATACAGATAATGGGATTGTAGGAGATTCCGAACCTGCTAAAGTGATTAACGAGCTGAGAAAGAAAATCAAGGAATTAGAGGGATATAAGGAGATACCGAAAGATGTGACAGCTGCTTTAGTCAGAATAAAGTACCTCGAGAATCAGATTGAGAATTTTCCTCTTAAAGTAATTAAATCAAAGTCTTTCAAGAACATTATAATTAGTCAGGATAAATACATTAAGGAACTTCAAACGTTGCTTGATGAGAACGGTGTCGAATACCAGCCCTATGATCCTATATATAAATATGTAGTAGAAGGTGCGAATAATGTGGTTGATGAAGCTGTAAGATATGGTGAATGTTTTAGGCCACTATCCATCTTCTTCAATTCCCCTCGGCAATCAATGCGATTAAACATCGTTAAAGACCTAACAGTTTCTTGTCCTCAGGAAAAGGAACTTGTCAAGATTGTCTATTCGATGATGTGCAGCCAAGAAGTAGGTTTGAGTACACAACTATATAGGAATTATATTGCAAGTGACAGCAAAGATGCAGCAGAGCAAATGAAGAAAAACAAATTCGCAGCTTTCGCCCCCTGTGCCATGTTCTCTGAGGGAAAGGAGAGGGAGAATGTGACAAGGCTAACAGATTTGTGCTATTTGGACTTTGACAACATCAAGGAGGAAAAGCAGCTAATTGAGGCGATGAACATCCTTCGCAATGACAAGAACGTGTTGTTGGCTTCGAGGTCTGTATCCAACGAAGGGCTGCATGTCTTGATTCCCTACAAGCTGAAGGATATGGAACGGCTACCAGAACGGGAATCTATGACCTCAGATGAAATGGAAGATGTCTATGCAGATGTGTACAACTATTTGGCTGATAAATATCTAAAGAAACTTGGCCTAATGCCTGATTATCAGGCAGGACACATGGAGCGACTATATATAATATCGTATGATCCTGAACTCTATTATAATCCCAATGCTGAGTCATTGGAGATTGATCTCAAAGAACCAGTATGTTTTGATGACGAGAGGCTTGTTATTATGAGTATAGGTGGGAAAATACGAGAGGCAGAAAGACTGATATCTAAATGCAATTTATATGAAGCAGAGAAGTTGCTGTTGGATTGCCGAGAATTGATGATCAGCCATTCTTTCAATAGCAGCGAGGATACAGAGCAGGACGATGGAAATGTATTGTCTCTGTTGGATGATTATCTCTCACAGGTTAAGTTTGCAAAAGAGGGCATAGCGAGAGTGAATGAACTAATGGATGAAGTGGACGAAGACCTCCGTAACCAGGACACCAAGACTGCTCATGGGAAAATTGTTGAGAGTCAACATATTCTGAAATCAATAAAAGAAACTTGTAAAAAGGCAGTTGACAAACTCAGAGAGAGAGTCGTGGATAATGAGATGAAACTGGGGGCCATCAATAGGGAAATCAAAAGAAAACAATATGAGGAAATAATTGCGGAGGATTAGCAAGTAAATTAAGATACGATTAGTATGAAAAAGAAGAATCCGATACATGCCTATAAACGGCTGTTAGCAGAAGACCAGGATTGGGACTATTGTTATCTCATAGCACTGGAAAAGAAAAAACTCCAGAGAATGCATGATTGCATTAAACATAATAGTTGTTTGGAACACAAGGATTTTGTGGTTCGCGATATTGCTATTTGCATTCGGCTTATTGACATCTTCATGGAGGAAGATGTTGTATTTAAAAGTTGGCTCAAACAATCCTTTCCTGGAAAAATGAAGTTCACAAAAGTGGATGAAAATTTGTTTGAAGTGGATTTGGAAGGGGGGCGACAAATAGCTGATTATCCTGTGTATGTGAACGTAAGAAACGAAAGGCGCTTCTTTCGATGCACCCCCATAAAAGATGCTCAGACAGAGGGTAACAGAACAAGAGAGGTTCTTTCAATAACAAGACTCCGCCAGCAGAAAGCACTCCATCTGTATCATCTCATCAGAGAATATAAGTTGTTTGAATGGTGGGACTAGTTGCAACCAGTACACAGGGGGCAAGGAACTGTGCACGAAAGAATTGTCTTCAAAGGGTCAAAGATTAAGCCGATGGAATAAAAAGTTGCCTAAAAGTTTGAATGATTCAAATAAAATTCATATCTTTGCACCGTCAATAAGGGGAATTCGCTGAAAGGATGACAACCTTTATGGCCTTTAAGGCCGTTTCGAGCCCCACTTTTATAATAAGGTGCGAAAGCCTTGAGGCCCCCGCACCTTAATATCTCACAAGAGGGACAGCCCCGCTGTGTTCGAGACTATTCCTGATTAGCCACTTTTCTGTCTTGGTACTTAAAGAATATCGTTCCAATAATTGCTATCAGCAAAATGGAACCAGCCACAATTAATGTATTCATCGTCTTTTGTTTTTTATTCTTTCTTCTTTTTTACCTTCATTTACCCAATACAAACCGAATTCTAAAACTATCGGCGTGAGAACAATTACAATATACAGAATGACGGGTTCGTTCATTTCTGCAAACGGATGCAAAGGTAGGGATAATATTTGAAACAACCAAATAATTACGGAACTTTCTTACCTGGCGACAAGTTTTGAGGCGGTTCGGGCGGTTTGTCGCCTGACGGGAGAGTTGTCGCTATAAGTTGGAGAGAAAAAGGCGGGAAAGTTTGGAATGAGATGGAAATCGCCGTAACTTTGCCTTCGATTTAAGATTCATACATGAGTTAGTTAGAGTTAGTTTTTTCATAATGCTTTTGGTTTTTGGTTATTGATTAGTAAGCATATAGGACTCGCAGGGATGCGAGTCCTATATGCTTGAATAGTGTATATAATCAGCGGAAAAACCTCTTTTAGAGCTTCAGTCTCAGACCGGCGAGGAAGACACCCTGCTCACCAAAACCGGCTTCACCGAAGATGCGGACAACACTTCCGAACTCCAGACCGATACCTGTCAAATGGAAGTTGAAGTTAGCGCCACCCCCGTCATTCTTGCTCTCGTCCTTGCCACTTTCAGACCTGAAGGTGATACCGACGGCTGCCTTGGAATACATGCTGAAGTGTTTCTTGACCACCCAGTTGTACTTCGCAGCGGGCATGATGGTGAAGAAGGTCGTTTTGGCATCCTTATCGTCATCCCATTTACAGCCTGCGACAACAAAGACGGCACCGAGTCCGAACCTGTTGTTACTATTCAGACGATGAAAATATTCAAAGCTGAGAGGTCCCCAGAAGTCAAGCTGCTTACCGGTAAACATACCCTTGGCAATTGTTCCGATGAGGTCTGTGTTAGAGCCTGTACCATAGGCCACGGCAAACTCGTTCATCGGCATCTCCACCTCTTCCTGTGCTTTCACACTTGCGGTAGCCATCATGGCGGCTACAATCATTAACAAAATCTTTTTCATTATTGTAATCTTTAAACCGTATATTACTATTTCGCGTTCTGCTTGACGACGCTTTCCACCAGCTTCTTGCCGGCGGTCTCGTATGTCTTTTCATCGGTGCCTTTGCTCTGGTCCACGCCGGCGAAGTCCATGTAGATGACGCCCACGGAACCCTTGTGACCGGCCAGCCAGTTGGCGGTCAGCACATTGGCTGACTCGGCGTTGAGGCGGTAATTGTCTGAGAATGGACCACCGACGTAGCACGACGGGAAGTTGATGACCCATGCAGGAGCGTCGGCCGTCAAGTCGCGTTTAATAGAAGCTTCCAGCATGTCGGTAAGTGCCTTGTCCTTTTGCTCGCGTGTCACATTTTCCCAGTAGTCCTGCACCCAGAGCGGAGCCTCGCAGTCGGGGCCTTTGGCACGATTCGCCATCTGCTTCTCCAGTTCTCCGCCCTCATACCACTCGTAGGTGTAGCCGCCGAGAGGCTTCTCGGCATACTCGTTCTTGGTGAACAGCAACACGTGGCCGCGCATTTCGCCTACGGTGAGGCGGGGCTTGAAATCGGCAAACAGACCTTTGAACTCGTCACTGCGGACGAGGGCGTTGAACTCCTCGCCCCAGGCCTTCAAGGCTTCTTCGCCGCTGGTGGCGCTAAGCTGGGCGGTTATAAGGCAGAACTCCGTCGGGTTGTCGGCGAGGTATTTCTGCAGTTTCCGGAAGAAATCGACGACGAGCAGGTTTGTGGTCATAGGTCCGTGCGAGCAGCGCAGTTCGTAAGTGTCATCACCTTTCGATACGCGCTCAGGCCGCAGATCGAACACGCGGACGCCAGCCTCCAACAGTTGCTGGATGGTCAGATCCTGGCACTTCGCCATTGCGTCAGCCAAGATGTTCAGCCCGTAGCCTTCGACCCATCCTTCGCCCGTACAGGCATCGTGGGCACCGGGCAGCGAGAGGTCGGCCACCAGTCGGCCGTCGTTCAGATTCTTCATCCACTGGGTGTAGTCTATCACCGCAGGCCATTCAGGTGCGGGATCGGGTTTGGGCTCCGGATCGGGATCGGGAATCACGATGGAGTTGTCTTCATTATCAGTACACGATGTCATTGTCACTGATGCCAGGCCGCAGATCATCATGGCGGCGAGCATCCAAATAAAACTCTTTTTCATTGTCATTGTATTATAATTCTTTCGCATGCAAGCCACAATAGCCTGCATATAAAAACGTAAAGGTAAGGAAAATTTCTGAAAGCACCAAATAATTATGGAAAAATCAGCTAATTTTCTTTCATCGTGTTGAGTTGTAGCGTCGAAGTGCTGAGGCCTTCGGAGGTGCAGGTGAGCTGCAGGGTGCCGGCATCGTCGGTGCTCTGGATGAGCAGTTGGGCGAGACCGTTGAAGGCGGGGATGGTGAATTGTCGGCAGTCCATCGAGTCGGGATG
>JAEEGJ010019377.1_pt1 | contig 14997 bp, 13 predicted proteins | sample 8958761 | NCBI WGS metagenome assembly JAEEGJ01 (sample SAMN16246546, study PRJNA631951) | gut metagenome | biome: gut microbiome; feature: rumen; material: RS-attached | host: Bos | place: Iran: Karaj | collected 2018-10 | reverse complement strand
ACGCAGAGGGACATTTCGCGGATCTAGGCTTCAAAGGAGCCCATGGGCTTGGGAGGATTGATGTCCGTCGGGGCGGGCTGGTTGATGCCGAAGAGGCCGTTGGCGGCGGCTTCGACCCAGTAGTCGATTTTCGTTCCGGGCTTCAGTTTGCCGAGCACGAAGCGGTCTTTGTAGAAGGCGTTGTCGAAATGGCTGTGGCCTGTCAGACCATAGATCGGACATCCGTTTTTGTCGAACACGCAGCATTCGCCGCCCGTGTGGATGCGGAGGCATAACGTCTTGCCGGCGAACTCTTTTGGAACGACGGCGCCGACGTGGAACCATGCGCTTTCCCATTCGTGGCCCCACAGCATGCCGACGGTCGCTTCGGAATAATCTAACTTGAGCCGTTGGTCAAACGGGACGGGATTGGTTGTCTTCGCATAGACAGCCTTCAGTGGGATGGACTGCGGATAGATGTTGCGGTTTTCGTTGCCGAGCATGCGGTGGATACGCTGGCGGTAGATGTCGTAGATGCGTTGATGCATGGTTGTGCCCTTTATTTTAGTGGAATCAAAGAAAAACAGCGTGAATAACGTAAACGGCGAAACGTGAAAATCAACATTGAAAACGCGTCTGGAAGCGGTTGTTGGCAAAGAAACTTCCAAGAAACATTGAAAAAGCCGTCTTAACGGTTAAATTTAGTAATGCAATTCATTACCCCGTGCCGTCAAATCGGGCGGCGAACGAATATGACCAAGAGAACAAACAAAGGGAACCGATGAACACACACGAAGTAGATCAGATGTGCTGCGTGGCCCAGGGATGCAAGCATGGCGCAGCCCCGATTCCGCAGGAAGGACAGTGGAACCAGGCGAAGGAGATCGCGGATATCTCCGGTTTCACGCATGGTATCGGCTGGTGCGCCCCCCAGCAGGGCTGCTGCAAGCTGTCGTTGAACGTCAAGAAAGGCGTCATCAAGGAAGCTCTGGTCGAGACGCTCGGCTGCTCCGGCATGACGCATTCGGCCGCCATGGCCGCTGAAATCCTGCCCGGCAAGACGATTCTTGAGGCATTGAACACGGACTTGGTCTGCGACGCCATCAACACCGCGATGCGCGAACTGTTCCTGCAGATCGTCTATGGCCGCACGCAGAGCGCTTTCAGCGAAAACGGCTTGGCCATCGGCGCTGGTCTTGAAGACTTGGGCAAAGGCCTCCGTTCGCAGGTCGGCACGATGTACGGCACGCTGGAGAAAGGCCCCCGCTATCTGGAAATGGCGGAAGGCTATGTCAAGCAGATCTTCTTGGACAAGAACGACGAAATCATCGGCTACGAATACGTGAAGCTCGGCGTCATGATGGAAAACATCAAGAAGGGCATGGACGCGAACGAAGCCCTGGCGAAGGCTACGGGCAAGTATGGCCGTACCACCGCCGAAGACGGTGCCGTCAAGAGCATTGATCCGCGCAAGGCATAAGGAGGACAACACCATGGCACTTTTTGAATCATATGATCGTCGTGAACCGCAGATTCTCGCTGTTTTGAAGAAATACGGCATCAGCAGCATTGAAGAATGCCTGGAAATCTGCAAAGCCAAGGGCTTCAACCCCTACGAAATCACGGAAGGCATCCAGCCGATCTGTTTTGAAAACGCGAAATGGGCCTACACGGTTGGCGCCGCCATCGCCGTGAAGAAAGGCTGCAAGAAGGCTGCGGACGCGGCCGAAGCCATCGGCGAAGGCCTGCAGGCTTTCTGCATCCCCGGCTCCGTCGCGGACGACCGCAAGGTCGGTCTCGGCCACGGCAATCTGGGCGCGATGTTGCTTCGTGACGAAACGAAGTGCTTCTGCTTCCTGGCCGGCCATGAGTCATTTGCCGCCGCTGAAGGCGCAATCGGCATCGCGAAAAAGGCCAACGTCGTTCGCAAAGAACCGTTGAAGGTCTGCTTGAACGGCTTGGGCAAGAACGCCGCCTACATCATCAGCCGCATCAACGGCTTCACCTATGTCGAGACGAAGTTCGACTACTTCACCGGCAAGCTGCAGATCGTGCGCGAAGTCCCGTTCTCCAATGGCCCGAAGGCCGCCGTCCGCTGCTACGGCGCGGATGACGTCCGCGAAGGCGTCGCCATCATGTGGCAGGAGAGCGTTGACGTGTCCATCACGGGCAACTCCACGAATCCGACGCGTTTCCAGCATCCTGTCGCTGGTACGTATAAGAAGGAATGCAACGAACGCGGCAAGAAGTACTTCTCCGTCGCTTCCGGCGGTGGCACTGGCCGTACGCTCCATCCGGACAACATGGCCGCTGGTCCTGCGTCCTACGGCATGACCGATACGATGGGCCGCATGCACAGCGACGCCCAGTTCGCCGGTTCTTCCTCCGTTCCCGCCCACGTTGAAATGATGGGCCTGATCGGCATGGGCAACAACCCGATGGTTGGTGCGACCGTTTCCGTCGCCGTCGCCGTCGAAGAAGCGATGAAGAAGTAAGTTTCATCGTCGGTTGTTCGTAATAAGAAAAAGGAGCAGGACGGCGATGTTCTGCTCCTTTTTTGATGGTGATGATACCCCCGACGGCGGGACGCCGCCGCCACAAAACAATATTTTTTGACCATGCCTAAACAACAGCAAAAGAAGAAATTCCCCGCTTGGCTCAAATGGCTTTTGATCAGTGTCGGCTCGCTTGTGGGGGTGGTTTTGATCGTGGCGCTGATCGCCTGGTGGCTGTTCTATGATATGCTCAATGCATGGACGTTAAAAGAACGGAGACCATTGCCGGAAGTCGTTGTGACCAAAGAGGATGCCGCACGCCTTCAGCCGACGTACCGCAAAGTCAAGCAGGCGTTTTCCGGCAAGGCGATGTCCGATACGACCGTTGTATTGGAAAGCGATGATCTGGACAAATTCCTAGCTGTTGCCAATGAAGGGCGCCAAGTGAAGGAAATGGCGCGTTTCCGTATCGAAGGCGACAAAATCGTCGTCACGACGGATGTGAATCTGAGTGGTATTCATCCTATTTTCAAAGGACGCTATCTGTCCGGCGATTTCTGGTGGGACGTGAAGATGGACGACAAGGCATGGCACTTCCATTTGGATTCGTTCAAGGTGGAAGATCGCGTCTTCCCAACGTGGATGCTCAACCACATCAATAAGAAGATTGAAAGCAGGACGGATAAGTTGCGGAACCACTATGCTCCAGATTGGACTCATAAGCTGAAGTCACTAACCGTGCAGGACGGAAAAGCCACCGCCGTCATTAGTAAATAAAGTGGTCAGTGGTCAGTGGACAGGTGTGTTAGCTAAAAGCTAAAGCCATACGTTAAACATTATCATTTTTTGCCATGAAAATCCAATTGCTTCTGTTTGTGTCACTATCAGCCATTTTGTTTGCGGAGCCGTTGACGGAGCTGAAGCTCCTGTCCATCGGCAACTCCTATACAGTCAACGCGCATAGCCTGTTGCGGCACATCATCGCAAACCATGGCAAGGCGAAGGCCGTCATCGGCATGGCGCAAATTGGCGGTTGCACATTCGAACGCCATTGGAAGGAACATCTGAAGTCGGAGGAGAAGCCTGAACACAAACCATATAAATACAATGGCAAGCCAATGAGTCTGCGCGACTATCTGACGGCTGAGAAATGGGACGTTGTGACGATCCAGTCTCAAAGCCTTCAGGCCAGCCAGCCGGAGACATGGCAACCGTATCTCGATAATATTCTGGCACTTGTGAAAGAACTCGCTCCACAGGCGAAAATCGTCCTCTATCGCACATGGGCCTATCGCGCGGATCATGGATTATTCAAAAAGAACGATGGCTTTACGGCTGAAAAGATGAACGAGAAGATTGGACAGGCCTTCGCGGAGTTGTCGAAAAAGCTTGACAATGCGCCGATCATTCCGGCTGGCGACGCCATTTGGGCCGCCTATCAGGAAGAGCCTGTGAAATTAGTCGTGCCAGATCCAGATTTCGACTACAAGAATCCTGTCTATCCAAATCTGCCGAAACAGGATGGTTCGCTCCATAACGGCTATCGTTGGAGCAAGAACAAGAAGAAGCAGGACGAATGGAATCTCGGTTTCGACGCGAGCCATTTGAATGTGCGAGGCCGGTATTTGGTCGGCTGCCTGTTTTATGCGTTTCTGTTCCAACAGGATATCACTGATTTGACATGGGCTCCGAAGGGTATTTCCGCTGAAGACGCGGCATTTTTGCGCGGCATTGCCATGAAATACGCCAAACCGCGGAGTTAAAAGCAAATACAAGCCGCTAGACTTCTAGGATTCTAGCCTTCTAGATTTCTAGAATTTGGCTTTAAGCTTTGAGCTTTAGGCTTTGAGCTCTACAGTAGGCAGTTAGCGATCAATGAATCGGTGGAGCTCCTCCTGGATTCCCGTCAATTGGTCGGCGAAGCGCGAAATGAATGAATCGTCCTCTTCTTCTGTGCAGGGCGAATCGTCGCGATGCTTCAAGTCATTGCTTCTGAAGGCACTTTTCATGCTCATTGGAACCATGAATTTATAATCATGGTTGACGAGCACGGCAAGATTCCAGCCGCAAACCAAAAAGAATTTTCGATCATAATTCGACATCAAATCATGCCCGATGCAGTATTCTTCCGCAGCGGTTTCAACGCCCAGATAGGGCGCGAGCGTGGGGACGATGTCCGTGTGATGCGTCATCTTCTCGCAGACGGAAGGCGTTGCACCCGGCAGTTTTATGACGAGCGGAATGCGGATTTGCTCTTCGCTGAACGTCGAATTGTGGCCAAGGCGTCCTTTTTCGAAAAACTCTTCCCCGTGGTCGCCTGTGAAGACGACGATCGTGTTGTCGCGAAGCTCCGGATCAGCGTCGATCATGGCGACGACTTTTGCGAATAACGTGTCCAAATAGTGTGCCGCGTTGCAGTCGCGGTTGTAGAGCTGTTGCGCATCCTTCGCGGAGACAGTCGTGTAGTTGATTTTTTTCATGTAATCCTCCCGGATGACGGCGCTTTCAGGGAAGGTATAGGGAGCGTGGGTGGATTCGAAGAAGCCGAACGTGAAGAACGGACAGGACTTGTCGCGGTTCTGCACAAAGGCGATCAAATCGTCGATAAGTTTTTCATCCCGCTGCCATGGCTTTTTTGTTTGATCCATTTCTACGAGAACATCTTGATGCAGGGCGGAGAAGATCGTCTTGTCGAATTCCGGATAGGTGAAATCGGCGGATGTCTGGCAGAGGAATTGGTAGTCGTCTTCCAGTAGCCAATCGATGAAAACAGGACCACGCCGTTGGTTCATGAAAACGTCCCAATTGAGGCCGTAGAGGCCGTAAAACATAGAAAACATGGCGGGGCGTGTCCCATGGCCGCCGCTGTAATGGTTGTCAAAACGCGCTGCCGTCTGCGAATATTTCCATGTTTCGGGCATGATGTCCTCTTTCAGAAAATCCGCGCGAAGCGATTCGGCGACAAGCCAGATGATGTTGTATTTACGACGGTTAGGATTCCGCTTGATGTCGTTTCGCGGATATTTCAAGGAGGCTTTTTCGCTATTAGCGTCCGCGAAGGCGGGAATCTTCTTGCGGTCAGGCTCCTTGAAGCCGAGCCGACGGAGCATAGAACGCATGCGCACGGTGATGATATAGGGTAGTGCGTCTTGCTGGGCGAGAATCTCCGTGTCCGCAAAGAAATCGGCATGGCCTGTGCAGAGCAATGAGTAGGCGGCAGCGATGGCCCAGATACCGCCAATCGTCGCCATGATGGATGGACGGCAGATTTTTTTGCAGACGGCGTCCATTTTTGCGACATGGAAACAACAGTATCCGAGTGCCAGGCAGATGGCGTAGATGAAGGCGATTAGTGCGAAGGCGGGGATGAGGGTGGCGCTGTCAAGCCCCATGGAACGGAAGCCGCCACGCGTGCATAACAAGTTGATGACAAGGCCATTAATGTGGTAGCCATAACGGAAAAGAATCGCCGCATCAATGGTCAGAATGACCAATATGCTTCCCCCTGCGACGGCGCTCAGGCAGGCCCAAATCATGGCCGCAAATTTGTTTTTGCACCACAACGATGGCAACAGTAAAAGCAGGGCGGGAAGCATGTAAAAGGCTGCATAGCCAATCGCCGAACTCGTCAGAAAAAAGAAGCCGTGGACCGATTTGACATCCGGTCCAAATCGCGCGAACCAACCAGTCATGCACAGCGAAAGCAGGCATAATGACAGGAAGAAGATGGCTGCTCGCCGCAGCCTATATGATTGGAAGGCCATGGATGGTCCTTTATGAATGATGGTGGTTGTCTTGTAACGGACATTGACAATTATTATATTATATGGTTGCCCGTCGTAAAGTCAATTTTGATTAAAAATCAATTAATGACGGCCAAAACAGATGAAAATATCGAAAGACGTGTTAAAGTTGAGTAAAAGCCAGCAAAAACATGTCCGAAAAACAATGGAATAACTATGAAGCTGCTCGTTGTTGAAGACAATCAGAAGATCGTGAATTTCCTCAAGAAGGGACTGACGGAGGAAGGCTTTCTCGTCGATATCTGCATGGACGGGAATGAAGGGTTTGCGTCTGCGAGCACGGGTGCGTACGATGTCATCGTGCTCGATATCATGCTGCCCGGCATGGACGGCCTGGAAATCACCAGAGAGCTGCGTAAGAAAGAGATCGCCACGCCGATTCTGTTGTTGACCGCGTTGGACCAGCTGGAAGACAAGGTGAAAGGCCTGGAGGCTGGAGCGGACGATTATCTGCCGAAACCGTTTGCGTTTGCTGAACTTGTGGCCCGCGTACGCGCGTTGTCTCGTCGTAGCCAGAAGCTTACGGAACTGACGCATTTTACGTATCACGATTTGGAAGTCGATGTCCAGTTGCATCAGGCGAAACGGAAAGGGCAAGTGCTGGATTTGACGGCGCGCGAATTCGCATTGTTGTTGCTTTTCATGCAAAGTCCCGAACGTCTCATCACCCGTACGGCGATTCTCGAACAGGTGTGGGAGATGAATTTCGATCCGGGCACGAACATTTTGGACGTCCACATGAGCCATCTTCGCAAGAAGTTGGATGAAGGCAACAAAGTGAAGCTGCTTCAGACCGTCCGCGGCATCGGTTACATGCTGAAAGCCGTGGAAGAGAAGCCAGAAAACGCGAAGAAAGAGTGACCGCCTTCGGCGGAGCTAAAAGCTAAAAGCTTAAAGCTTAAAGCAGAATTCTAGAAGGCTAAAAGGCTGGTATTTGCTTTTAGCTTTTAGCTTTTAGCTTTAGGCTTTTAGCTTTGAGAGCAGTTGCTCCGCCGTTGTGTCTTTAAACAAAACGGCGTTCCATCCATGGCGGAGGCCGCCTTCGATATTGTAGAGGCGGTCGTCCAGATACAGATCAGGCTTGCCATAACGCGACTCAAATGCTTCGTACATCGCGTCCGATGGCTTTTCGGCGCCGACATCGCAACTGTAGATGGCATCCGGAATACGTTTGGAATACGACAAAATGTCGCGCAAGCCTTCGATGTGCCACGGCTGCGTATCCGAGAAGAAAACGATATGCCAATTACGCTCCCAAAGCGCCTCCAGAAGGCGCGTCGTCTGGAAATCCTCCGTGTCCAGAAATTTCATCCATGCGTCATGAATTTGGTCGAGCGTCATATTTGGAGCAACCGTCGCCTGCAAGTCTTTTGCGAACTGCCATGAACCGATTTTGCCGATGGAGTAGTCGTGATAGGCTTTGTTGTATCCGTCTGGAAGATTATTTGGATCCAGATTCATGTCTTGGAAGACGCGTTCAGGCGTCAGTCGAAGGCAGACGCCGCCGATATCGAGAGCGAGGAGTTTCATTTTCAATTAACAATTAACAATTAACAATTAACAATTTACCGCTTTCGGCGAGACTAGAGTTTCTAGGCTTCTAGGGGAGCGGCTGTATTTGCTTTTAGCTTTAGGCTTTAAGCTTTAAGCTTTTTTACATTATTTGTGGTTGGTGGGATTTCAAGTTTTCAAAGACGTAGTATTGTATGGCAGTGTGATTTTTCAACCAACCTCCAAGACAAGGCGCATTCACATGGAAAAAACGAGTTTCAGAGGCTTTGAACTGCATTACACATCATCGGCCGCTTATTGGGAGGCCGCCATGCCGCTCGGCAACGGACGGCTGGGAGCCATGCATTTCGGCGGCGTGAAGGAAGACCGATTCGATCTCAATGAAGACACGCTGTGGTCGGGCATGCCGGAATACCAGTTTCCCGACGACGGTCCGGAGACGATCCGCCAGGCTCGCGAATTGATTATGGCCGGCAAGCCAATTGAGGCGGACCGTCTCATCGAACGGAAGCTATTGACGTATGACAGCCAGACCTACATGCTCGCCGGATCGCTCGTCCTGCGGTTCGCGGACGATGCCGAAGCGACGCAGTACTACCGTGAATTGGATCTAAAACGCGCCGTTTCAACGGTCTGCTACACGCAGAACGATGTTTCGTTCGTGCGGGAAGCGTTCGTCTCCCATCCGCAACAGGTCATGGCTATCCGTCTGACGGCCAGCCAGGCGGGCCGTTGCTCCGTCACGGCCATGCTGGAATCGCAGATGCAAGGCCAAGTGGCCGTGGATGGAGGCGATTTGATCTTCAACGGCGCATGTCCAGCCTACAACCGCCGCGGGAGGATCGACTGGAAGGATGCGCAGGGCCGTACAGGCGTCAGTTTCCAAATCCGCATGCGGATGATTGCGGACGGCGGTACGACGACCGCCACCGCTGAAAACGGCCTCTCCGCCAATGGCGCGAACAGCGTGTTGCTGTTGCTGTCCATCCGTTCCAATTTCATCGACTACAAGACAATGCCCGGCAGCAATGGTGCAAATCCTTCTGATTTAACGAAATCAGTTCTGGACAGCGCCGTCGCCTTGTCATATGACGAATTGCTGAAACGGCATCTGGCCGACTATCAGCCGCTGTTCGAACGGTCGTTGCTGACGCTGCCCGGCAATGCGGATGACGCGCTGCCGACCATCGATCGCCTCCGCCAATGCTCCAAGACTGGAAAGCTCTCGCCCGCATTGGTCGGTTTGCTGTATCATTTTGGCCGCTATCTGCTGATTTCCTGTAGCCGTCCGGGCACGCAAGCCGCTAATTTGCAAGGCATTTGGAACCGTCAATTGCAGCCGCCATGGGCATGCAATTACACGACGAACATCAATCTGGAGATGAACTACTGGCCGGCGGAAACGACGAATCTGTCGGAACTTGCGGAACCAATTCTGTCGTTTGCGAAGGACATGTCGGAGAAAGGCGCTATTGGCGCGAAGAAGGTTTTCGGCGCGAAAGGCTGGTGTTTCTACCATAACAGCGACATTTGGCGGTATGCGTCATTGGCCAGCGGACAGACCCGTTGGGGCTACTTCCCGCTGTGCGGCTTGTGGGTGGCGCAACATGTCATGGAACATTACCGTTTCACGCAAGACATCGATTTCCTGAAGGCGAACTATCCGATTCTGAAAGGCTGCGTGGAGTTCCTTTTGGACTACGTCGTGCCAGACAGCGACGGAAAGGTCGCGATCATGCCATCGACATCGCCTGAACACGCCTACCGCCTGCCTGGCGTGGACGGCGTCGTCTTCAGCTGCAAGAATTCCGGCATTGACGTGACGATGGCGCGCGAAGCCGTGAAAAACGTCATCGAAAGTGCAGCCATTCTGAAGACAGACGATGATTTCGCCGCGAAGGCGAAGGATCTTCTGGCGAAGCTTCCATTGCCGCCAATTGGTTCAGAAGGGCAGCTGCTGGAATTTGGCGCGGATGTGGCGGACGAAGACATACACCATCGCCATCTGTCCCACATGTACGGCGTCTATCCGGGCGCTGAATTTACGCAAGATATTCATCCTGAACTGTATGAAGCGACGAAAAAATCATTGCTCCGCCGTGGCGACATGTCCACAGGCTGGGCGATGGGATGGCGCGCCGCCCTCTGGGCGCGTTTCCATGACGGCGATCATGTCTGCCGTGTCCTGCTGAATCTGCTGAGCCTTGTCGAACCGGACAATCCGAAAAACCGCAACCACGGTGGCGTCTATGCGAATCTGTTTGACGCACATCCACCGTTCCAGATCGACGGCAATTTCGGCGCGGCGGCGGCCATTGCGGAAATGCTGTTGCAAAGCCATCGTAAGTCCGCTGACGGCAAACAGTTGCTGGAAATTCTGCCAGCGTTGCCGACGGATTGGACGAACGGCTCCGTTACAGGCCTTCGCGCACGCGGCGCCGTAACGGTCGATTTGGACTGGGCGAACGGAAAGCTTGCAAAATGCCGCTTCAAGGCGGACAAGCCCTGCGTATTTGAAGTCGCTCTGCCAGACGGCCGCCACCAGGCGGTGACGCTCGACGCTGGAGAGTGTGTGGAGATAAATGCTTAATGCTAAATGCCACTAGATTTCTAGGATTCTAGGATTTTAGGATTCTAGAAATCTAGTTTCGCCGAAGGCGGTTTAGTAGGTTTTCTTGATGCGGAAGTTGTTGAAGATGACATTTTCCGCATGCTTGAAATTCAACGTATCCTTTTCGTATTCGGGATGGCCGTTGACGGGGCGCATTTCCAATACGAAATCCGTGAATTCGATGTCGCTGACATGATGTTCGGGCAGCGCCTTGATGATCGGATAACGGCCGCAGATGGCATGAACGCTGCGCAACGAAATGTCGCGGACGTAATCGACGGCTTCATTGTCGGTCAGATTAACACCGAAAACATAGAGGCGCGTCTGTGCTTCGATGTTGGAAAACACCATGTTCTCAACGGCGAAGGGCTTGACTTCAGGATAGGGCGTGGGCGTGTCCGGATAGCGCGGTGGGTCGCGTTGGTCTTCACCGACTGGCTTGATGCGCGGCGATGTGACGTCGATGCCGATGCGGCTGTCACGGATGACGAGATTGCTGAAGGTGCAGTTGCGCATGAGATAGTCGTGCGTCCAACCGATGCGGATGCAGTCGCAAGAGCTTTGCAAGACGCAGTTTGTGACGGTGATATTCTCACAGGCCTTCGGCTCGTCGAACTGTTCCTGCATGCTGCGGACGATAATGCAGTCGTCGCCATTCGTGAGATTGCAGTCGCTGACGATGACATTGCGGCAGGAGCCCAGATGGATGCCGTCGCTGTTGGGCATGCGGAGGTCGGCCTTCATCGTGACGCCGCGGACACGGACATCTTCACAGTCGAGAAACCATGTGAACCAGCCAGCGGTGTCGACAAGCGTAAGATCTTCTAGGCGAACGTCTTTGCAACCGACGAAGAAGAGGCTTCGGCCTGGAATCATCTGGTCGTGCTTCCGTTTCCAATGGCCTTCAAACGGCTTGAGATTTTCATCGACGTGGACGAAATTGAGGCCTTGGAAGTCGATCTTGCCCTGTCCGCAGATGCAGACATGGGAGATACCTTCGCCGTACATGACATAGCGTTTGTTGTTGCGGAGGGCGTATTCGACTCTCCAGTAAGGATTTGGCTGAACTTCCGGATAGAGCTCCGGATTCGTTCCCGCAAGGAGGATGGCATCCCATGCGATTTCCAAGCGGACGTCGTTTTTCAGTCGAAGCGGATAGAAAAGATATTTGCCGGAAGCGACTAGAACCGTGCCGCCGCCATCGGCGGAGCATGTATCGATGGCCTTCTGAAGGGCTTCCGTGCAGTTGAAGACGCCGTCGCCGATGGCGCCGAAATCGCGGATGTCGTAAACTTTTTCCATGTTTTGTTCCTTTTAGGTAGTGAAAACCGTGCTAAATTTAGGATAGCGTTTTTACATTACCATATAAAATGAACACTTCAAAGGAACAGCCATGAAAAAACTGAAAGTCGTGCAATTCGGAATCTGCCATGAACATGCGAACGGAAAGTTCATGACGTTGCAGAAAATGCCGGGGACGTATGAACTCGTGGGCGTTGTCGATGAAACGTCGTGGAGCACAACGCCGCGTTTTGGCGACTATTCGGCCCTCTTCAAAGACGTGCCGCGTCTGACGGAAGAAGAGATGTTCAAGATTCCGGATCTGGATGCCGTGTTTGTGGAAGTGCCAAATCTGGACTTAGTTCCAGTTGCGATGCGCGTCATGGAACATGGCCTGCCCATGCATCTGGACAAGCCGGCGGGCACGGATCTCGCTCTCTACAAGAAACTTCTGGACGGTTGCAAGGCGAAGAATCTCCCGTTGCAGATGGGTTACATGTTCCGTGGCAACCCTGTGTTCAAATTCGTGCAGAACATGGTGCGCAACAACGCCTTCGGTGATATCTTCTCCATCGACATGGACATGGATCATTGCTACGGCGGCGAAATCTACCAGGAGTATCTCGCGAAGATGAAAGGCGGCATCATGTTCAATCTCGGCTGCCATCTCATCGACTATATCGTGTCGCTGCTCGGCGAACCGACGAAGGTCCATCCGTTCTTGAAAAACACGCCTGAACTGCCAGAAACGACGATCAACAACACGATGGCGGTTTTGGAATATCCGCATGCGACGGCCTGCATCCGCACATGCAGTCGCAAGGCTTCGGATTCAAGCGAACGACATCTGCGTCTGGCCGGAACTTGCGGATGGTGCGAACTGGAGCCGTTGGAACGTTTCGATGGCAAGCCGCTTGTCTTGCGTTTCTACATCAAGAAGGCGGTCTGCGGCTTCCAACCGGGCCACTATACGATCGAATTCCCGCCCCAGAAAGACCGCTATATCGTGCAGTTGCAGGAACTTGCGGAAATCATCCGCGGTGAGGCCAAGAGCGAATACAGCTATGAACATGACTACATCGTTCATAAAGTCTCGCTGGCCGCGTCTGGATATGAAGGATTGTATTAGTGGTTAGTGGTTAGTGGTTAGTGGTTAGTGGTTAGTATTTCAGCTCCGCGAAGCGGAAGATTTTTCTTGCCATTACGTGACAAATGGCAAAATCGCGCTACATTTATTTATAGTGTTTCAAGCGAGTCTCTTGAACGTAGAAAATTACCATCAAAAAGCAGGAAGAAAATCATGAAGGTCATCATCCAGCAGAACTACGACAAGATGTGCGAATGGGCAGCCAACCATATCATGGCCGCCATCAACAACCACAAGGGCGACAAGCCGTTCATCCTCGGCCTCCCCACCGGTTCCTCCCCCCTCGGCGTCTATGCACGCCTCATCCAATACTACAAGGCTGGCAAAGTCAGCTTCAAGAACGTCGTGACGTTCAACATGGACGAATACGTCGGCCTGCCGAAGACCCATCATGAGAGCTACTGGTTCTTCATGCATGACAACTTCTTCGACCACATCGACATCCCGAAAGAGAACGTGAACATTCTCGACGGCATGGCGGCCGATCTGGAAGCCGAATGCGCCCGCTACGAAGCGAAGATCGCCTCCTACGGCGGCATCGACCTGTTCCTCGGCGGCTCCGGCGTTGACGGCCACATCGCCTTCAACGAACCCTTCACCTCCCTCAACTCCCGCACAGGCGTCCGCGACCTGACGGAAGACACGAAGATCGTGAACTCCCGCTTCTTCGACAACGACCCGAGCCAGGTTCCGTCGAAGGCGTTGTCCGTCGGCGTTGGCACGGTGACGGATTCCAAAGAAGTTCTGCTTCTCATCAGCGGCCACAACAAGGCCCGCGCCCTGAAGGAATGCGTCGAAGGCGGCGTCAACCAGATGTGGACGATTTCCGCCCTGAACCTCCACAACAACGCCTACATCGCCTGCGATGAAATGGCCTGCGGCGAACTCCGCGTCGATACCTACAAGTACTTCCTCGACGTGTACAAGAGCGAAAGACTCTGATACAATGCTTAATGCTTAATGCTTAATGCTTAATGAGCACGGCCCCTGAAAGCGATGCTTTCAGGGGCCGTTTTGCGTTTCCTAGGCGGCTAGAAGGCTAGAATCCTAGAAGGCTAGAAACTTAGCCATTCGTTAGCGTAGCCAGCTCTTCATCTGTGAGCGGCAGGTCAACTCCGCGGAGATTGGAGAGAAAGTGCGCCGCGGAGGATGACGCGAAGAGCGGGATGACCTGCGGGAAGGCGGGCAGACGGTAAAGATTCGTCATCCATGCGACGACGAGCGCCGATGGATCGACGCCTTTCGCCTTCGCCATCTCCTGCAGAACATGCCAGCGGTTGTCGAACAAGTAGCAGTCGGGCAGGCGGTTGGGATCGCTGTAACCGCCTTTCGCCAAAGACGAATAGGCCACCAGCGGCATGTTGCGGTTCTTCAGGAAACGGAGCCGTTCGCGGCTCGTGTATTCATTGAAAATGTATTTCGGCGGCTTTTCCGTCCGTTCCGCCAGATAGGTGAACCGCTGCTGATTGATCGTGAATGGCGTCAGGCCACATTCCTTTGCGAGAGCATTTGCGTCCGCAATACGCCAAGTGTCGTAGTTGGAAGCACCTAGATAACGGACTTTGCCCGCCTTGATGAGTTTGTCAAAGGCGGTCATCGTCTCCTCCTGCGGCGTGTCGGCGTCGTCTGTGTGGGCATAATAGAGATCGATCGTGTCGATGCCGAGCTTGCGGAGCGATTCGTTGCACCAATATTCAATCTGGGCTGCCTTCAGGCCTGCGCCTTCGCCATGGCGATCGAAACCGACCTTTGTAGCGATGACGACTTTGTCGCGGTTCTTTCTGGAGGCAAGCCATTTGCCGAGACATGTTTCCGATTCGTCTCCTGTTCCCGCCCAATGGGCGTAATTGTTGGATGTGTCGATGAAATTGCCGCCTGCGTCAACAAAGGCGTCGAGTACTTTGAAGGCGTCTGATTCGGAAGTCGTCGTGCCGAAATTCATGGCGCCAAGACAGATGGGAGAGAGTTGCAAGTCGTTGAATTTTATGGTTTTCATGGATTCATTCTCGCTATGACATCATTTTGGATGACTTCGCACATATCGACGAATACGCCGCTGTAGCCTGTGACGCGCACAAGCAGATCACGGTGGTTTTCCGGATGGATCTGTGCGTCTTTCAGATCATCGACGCTGACGCAGGAGACCTGTACATGGAGGCCGCCGCGGTT
>JAEEGJ010019373.1_pt1 | contig 14998 bp, 10 predicted proteins | sample 8958761 | NCBI WGS metagenome assembly JAEEGJ01 (sample SAMN16246546, study PRJNA631951) | gut metagenome | biome: gut microbiome; feature: rumen; material: RS-attached | host: Bos | place: Iran: Karaj | collected 2018-10 | reverse complement strand
TTCAGCATGGCGTTCAGCGTGGTGTTCTGCATCGTCGCCGGCCTGATGGCGCTGGACTTCGTCCCGCGCAAGGCCACCGGCGCCGCCCTCGGCATCGTGGGCATCTCCAGCTACGCCGCCGCCGGCCTGCAGTCCATCGTCTCCGGCTTCCTGATCGAGGGGAACGCCGCCGACGGCGTGTACGACTTCGGCCCGGTGTCCATTTTCTGGATCATCGCCTGCCTCATCGCCTTCATCCTCCCGGTGATTGGCTGGAAGTACCTGAGAACAAACGAATAACCCCTAAGACAAATAGACATGGACCTTTCCCTCAAACGGACCGTCGGGCACCTCAAGGAGCTGATGGAGCGCGTCAAGGACGCCGTTTTCCCCGAGTACAGCGATACCCCGGAAAACTACGCCCTCCGATGTATCCAGACCGAGCTCGAGGCCGTGACGGACGAGGCGACGGCATCGGCCTTCATGGAGAGACTCCCCCGCATCAAGGAGCTCCTGGGCACCGACGTCGAAGCCATCGCCCACAACGACCCGGCCGTCAAGTCCACCCAGGAAATCGTCTATTGCTATCCCGCGGTGACGGCGATGCTCTATTACCGCACCGCCCATGAGCTGCATCTGCTGGGGGTCCCGGTCATCCCGCGCATGCTCACCGAGTACGCGCACTCCCACACCGGCATCGACATTCACCCCGGCGCGGTCATCGGCGACCATTTCGCCATCGACCACGGCACCGGCATCGTCATCGGCGAGACTTCCATCATCGGCAGTCATGTCACGCTGTATCAGGGCGTTACCCTCGGCGCGCGCAACTTCACGTATGACAAGGACGGCAAACCGCTCAACCTCCCCCGCCACCCCATCCTCGAAGACGGCGTGACGGTCTATTCCAACTCCTCCATCCTCGGCCGCGTCACCATCGGCAAGGACTCGGTCATCGGCGGTAACGTCTGGCTCACCCGCTCCGTACCCGAAAAGTCCCGCATCTTGCAGGGCAAGACGCAGGACTTCGCATTCTCCGACGGCGCGGGGATCTAGTTCAACGGAAACATAAAAGAAAATCGGCCTCCGATTTCTCTGAAGCCGATTTCGTGCGGTAGGTGAGAGTCGAACTCACACACCCCAACGGGCACTACCCCCTCAAAGTAGCGTGTCTACCATTTCACCACTACCGCGATTTGGGACTGCAAATATACGGGTTTTTTCGGAAAGTGCAAATTATTTTTCGACTTTCTTGTGTTTGGACTTGTTCCACATGCCGTAGATTTCGCTCACGTTGCCGGCCGTGATGAAGGCCTGGATGTCCTTTTTCTTCACGAAATTCATCACGCGGGCGAACTCGTCCTGGGTGAGGAGGCACTGGATTTCCGTGTGCGGGGCGCCGGTATAGCCGCCGCGGACGTCGTACAGGGTGCAGCCGCGCTCGAGGGTGCTGATGATATAGGCACGAATCTCCTCGTTGCGTTCGGAGACGATGCAGATGCGCTTCCGCTTGTTCACGCTGGCCATGAAATAGTCCAGCGCGAGGCCGTTCATCCAGGTGCCGATCAGGCCGAGGACCACCATCCGGAAGGGGTTGATGGCGAAGGCGCTGCAGCAGATGAGGGCGCCGGCGACGGTTACGGATACGCCGATGTCGAAGTGAAGGTACTTGTTCACGATCTTCGCAAGGATGTCCAGCCCTCCGGTGGAGGCATTGATGCTGAACAGGATGGTCTGGGAGATGCTGACGATGAGAACGAAGCAGATAAGGTCCAGCAGCGGGTCGCCCATGACGGAGGTCTGGCCGGCCTCGATGAGCCGCTCGTAGGGACAGACCTTTTCCCAGAATTCCAGGAGCGGGCCCAGGATCATGGCCGTATAGACGGTTTTGGCGCCGAATTCCTTCCCGATCAGCAGCCAGGCCAGGATCAGGAGGATGGCGTTGATGGCCGTGACGATGAAGGAGACCTTGACGGGAATGCCGAACATGTTGAGCACATTGGCCACGACGATGGACAGACCGGAGATGGAGCCCAGCACGAGTTTGCTCGGAAGCATGAAGTAATAGACGGCGGCAGCGGCGATGGCCATACCCAGGGTCATGATGATCAGTTCTTTCCAGAACTTCCAGGTCGTCAGGTATCGGAGAATGTCTTTCATGCTGTGGTCAGTTTCAACCTTTAAAGTTATGAATTATTCCCGAAACTGTGCCTGATTTTGCGATTTCTTGCTATTTTTGTAGAAACGACTGACAAGATGAAAGCCTATATCGACCAAAACCGCGAACGCTTCTTTGAAGAACTTTTCTCCCTCCTGCGCATCCCCTCCATCAGCGCCAAGCCTGAATATAAACCCGATATGTACCGCTGCGCCCGCCGGCTGACGGAGCTCCTCACCGCCGCCGGCGCCGACAAGGCCGCCGTCTATGAGACCGCCGGCAACCCCGTCGTCTTCGGCTCCAAGGCCGTTCCCGGCGCCAAAAAGACGGTCCTTGTCTACGGCCACTACGACGTCCAGCCGCCGGAGCCGCTCGACAAGTGGCGTACCCGCCCCTTCGAGCCCGTCATCGCCAAGGACCCGGCCACCGGCGAAGAAGCCATCTATGCCCGCGGCGCGAACGACGATAAAGGCCAGCTGTTCATGCACTTGAAGGCCTTCGAGTACCTGCTCAAGAAGGGTCTGCTGAAGCATAACGTGAAGTTCATCTTCGAGGGTGAAGAAGAAATCGGAAGCCCCTCCCTCGCCGCCTGGGCGGAGGAGCACAAGGACCTCCTGAAGGCCGATATCATCCTCGTCTCCGACACCACGATGATTTCCGAAAAGGTCCCGTCCATCAACTGCGGCATGCGCGGCCTTTCCTATCTTGAGGTCACTGTCACCGGCCCCAACAAGGACCTGCATTCCGGCCACTACGGCGGCGCGGTCGCCAACCCGATCAACACCCTCTGCGCGATGATCGCCAGCCTCCACGATGCCGACGGCCGCATCACGGTTCCCGGCTTCTACGACGATGTCGTCGAGCTTTCCGCCGAGGACCGCGCCATGCTCGCCCGCGCCCCCTTCGACATGGAGGAGTACAAGGCGTTCCTGGACATCGACGAGGTCAAGGGCGAGAAGGGATACACCACCCTGGAGCGCACCGGCATCCGCCCGTGCCTGGACGTCTGCGGCATCTGGGGCGGCTACACCGGCGAGGGCGCGAAGACCGTCCTCCCCTCCACGGCCCATGCCAAGATCTCGATGCGCCTGGTCCCGAACCAAACCTCCGAAAAGATCACCGAGCTCTTCGAGAACCACTTCCGCGCCATCGCCCCGAAGTATGTGAAGGTCGATGTCACCCGCTGCGAAGGCGGCAACGGCTTCCTCATCCCCATCACCTCCGAAGGCTACAAGGCCGCCTCGAAGGCCATGGCCGAAGTCTACGGCATCGAACCCGTCCCCTCCCGCGGCGGCGGCTCCATCGCCATCCTGGCGGACCTCCAGCACATCCTGGGCATCGATCCCCTCCTCATGGGCTTCGGCCTCGAGCGCGACACCATCCACTCCCCGAACGAAAGCTACCTCCTCAAGCAGCTCTTCGCCGGCATGGAGTCCATCGCGCTGTTCTATCAGTACTACTAGGATGAAACGCTATCTGCTTCCCCTCTTATTTATTTGGGCCCTTTCCACTTTTTCGGTAAGGGCTTTCTGCCAATCCAATACAAAGGGAACGCAGGCTTCTTCGCAGACCGTGTTATTAAGCGGCACTGTCCGTGATGAAAATGGAAAGCCCATCAGTGGGTGCATTGTTTCCATATCTACCAATAAAACTGATGGTTTCTGCACGGATACCTCCGGGCATTATCAAATAACGATTCCAACGGATTGCGAGGTCACGGTCTCCTTTGAATGTGCGGCTTATATCCCGGTTCACCGTGTTCTGACCTATTCTTCATCGTCTCTTCCAAAGGAGAAAGGGAAAAAGAAGAACCAGCCGATATCTGTCCATCTTGACATCCAGATGAAATCCGACCCTGATTTCTACTGGGATGTCGCGTTCGTCCATTAGAGACCTTGCCATATTTGATTATTGACAGAGAATTCCTAACTTTAGGTCGATTAATCAGTTACGCCATGAAACTCTCGTCCGGACAGAAAAAAGAACTGAAGGGAATGCTCACCCTTCTTATCGCGAGCATCGTCCTCTGGGTGATCGCTTCGCTGCTGCTTCATTTCCCTTGGGAGCATACGGTCGTCTTGACCTGCATCGCGCTTGTCATTTCCATCTTCCAAACTGCATTCATCGTTTTCCGCCCCGGAAAGAAAGATAAATAGTCCCCGGCACGTGCTCTCGCAGGCGGAGCCATGCAAGATATCGAGCCGGTAAAGTCCTTCCGGAGTAATGCTATTTACAGATAAGGCTTCAAGATAGCATCCTTGGTCCGGGGCATGGTCCATCGCGGAACGGCGCGGTCGTCCCTGTCTGACAGGCCCATCCAATACAGGGCCGCCACGCCGGCGGCCTTCGCCTTTTCTGAGAAGTAGCCGGCGAAACGGACATTGGCGTCCGTATCTTCGCCTAAGCCGCCACCCCATTCGCCGATGATGACGGGGACGCCCAGACGCCGGACGATATGCTCGTCCAGGTTCCGGAAGAGCCGGTCGATGTCGGCCTGCTGCTCCGCGAACTTGTCGGCCTCCCAGTAGCTGTGGACCTGCACGGCAATGTGGCCGGGGTTCTCCGGCAGCTTGAACTCAGTGAGGGGCTCTTTCAGATGCGTATTCCACGTGCCGTCCCCGCTGCAGGCGCCATAAGTATTCACAATCAGGTTCCGCACCGCATTCCCGCCCCCTGTGGCACGCACCGTCCGGACGAACGAATCGGCGTAGCTGTTGATGCCGGCATAGGCCGACCGCGCCACCTCCGCATCATATCGGTCGGGAGTGGCGAACGAAGCGAAGCACCAGGAATCGTACGGGTCCAGCATCTCGTTGTAGGATTCGAAAAGAAGCCGCGGTCCGTAGTCCTTGAAGGCAGTGGCAATCTGCTGCCAGAGAGCCTCGTAGCGCTCCCGGACGGCGGCGTAGTCCTGCTCGCCGGCGACGAGCCAGGCGGCGCTTTCCGCACCCGTGTCATGATGGACGTTGAGGATGCAGTACATGCCCTCGGCCATGACATAGTCCACGATTTCCCTGACCCGGGCCATCCAGACGGGATCCACGTCATAACCTGTCCAGGTGGACTTGTCCCAATGGGGATACTCCTTCCCGTCGGCACCGGTCTTCATCGTGACGGTCACCGTGCCCATGTGCGGATACCAGGTGACGGGAACGCGGATGGCGCCGAAACCGGCCTCCTTGAACATGTGGATGAGCTGGCGGGTGGTGACAGGCTGTCCCCAGCCCGTCTCATAGGCGGTGGGCGTCCGGTCCGTGTATGCCTCGATCCACATGTTATCGGCATCTCCGCTGTTGGTGTCCAGCGTGTTGCCCAGGTTCCAGCCCGTCCCCATGTTCCGGACGGCGGAAGCGGCATCCTCCCAGCTTCCCGGATCCGGAGCCGGATCAGGCTCCTTCGTCGAGAAGCGGAAAGTGATGGGCTCCGAGGCTTTCTGGTTCTCCCTGTACCCCCGGACCGTGCCGGCGGGGAGCGTGACCGTGTAGCTCTTTCCCCGACTGAGGCCGCCCACATCGACTTTCAGGTCCGCTCCGGCGGAGACGACCTTGTCGATGAAAGCGTTTCCGTCCACCGTCACCATCTTCAGCCCCTCGGGCGTACAGAAGATGTTTTGGTCGAAGGAGAAAACGACGGTGATGGAAGATGCGGTCCAATCGGAAGTCCCGTTCGCGGGATCCGTGGAAACAAGCGCGGGCGCGGCATTCTGCACCGGCGTCTCCTCCGCGGGTTTTCCGCAGGAAAAGACGGCGAGCAGCAGTGCAAGTCCCTTTATTACAGAAGATTTCAGTGTCATTTGTTTCGCAGTGGCCGGCTTGGGACCACCTTTGCAAAGATACATTAATTCCCGTATCTTTGTATTATGTCCACCGAAATTCACCCTTTTCAGCCTTTCCTGCCCGCCGGGGCGAGGATGTTGCTGCTGGGCAGCTTTCCGCCGCAGCCGAAGCGGTGGTGCATGCCGTTCTATTATCCGAACTGGACGAATGATTTCTGGCGGATCATGGGGGTGATCCATTTCGCCGACAAGGACCATTTCTGCATCCCGCGGGAGAAGCGTTTCGACGAGGAGGCCATCAAGGCCTTCTGCACGCAGGAAGGGCTGGCGTTTTATGACACCGCCTGCGAGGTGCGGCGTCTGAAGGACAATGCGTCCGACGCGTTCCTTGAGGTAGTTACGCCCACGGACATTCCTGCGTTGCTGCGCCAGATTCCCGCCTGCGATACGCTGGTGACCACGGGGCAGAAGGCGACGGAGGTCGTCTCGGAGCGGTTCGGATGCGGGGTACCGCCGGTGGGCGGATGCGTGGACATCGTCATCGACGGTAGAAATCTCCGTTTCTGGAGGATGCCGTCCTCTTCCCGCGCATATCCGCTGCCGCTGGAGAAGAAGGCCGATGCCTACCGCAGGCTGTTCTAGCGGCTACCGGGAGCCGAGATACAGGAATACCATACTCAAAAGCAGCAGACCCAGATCCAGGGCCTTGGACTTGAGGTTCTTCTCTTTCAGGAAGATAGCGCCGATGGCGAAACTCACCAGGACACTGCCGCGGCGGATCATCGACACGACCGCGATGAGGGCGTCGGGCTGGGCCAATGCTTCCATATAGACATAGTCAGCCGCACAGAGGAAGAGGCTGATCAGGGGGATGGACCAGTTCCACCGGAAAGGCGTCGTCTTTTTCCGGACGGGATACCACAGCAGGCTGGTCACGATCGCCATCATGCCGGCCTGGTACAGGGTGTACCAGCTGAGGACCTGCCGACGGTCCAGACCCAGGTGGTCCGGCGACATCAAGTATTTGTCATACAGGCCGCTGGCCGCTCCGAGGATGACCGCAAGAATGAGGCAGAGGATCCACTTATTGCCCGTGCCGATGCCTTCTTTCCGCCCCGATGCGCGCAGGAGAAGGTAGGCCACGACCGCCAGGGCAACACCGATCCACTGCAGCAGATTGAGCCGCTCCCCGAACAGGAACAGGGCGCCGACGAGCACCAGGACCGGACGGGTGGCATTGACAGGGCCCACGATCGTCAGCGGCAGATGCTTCATCGCGAAATAGCCCGCCATCCAGGAGGAAAGCACCAGGGCGCTTTTCATCAGGATGTACTTCTGCACTCCCCAACCGCCGAAGCCGGTCGAGAAAAGGAAGGGAGAGAAGATGAGCGCGGAGAAAACGGTATTCAGGAGAAGGACCGGAATCACGGCATTCTCCTTCAGCGAAATCTTCTTCGCCGAATCATAGCAGCCCAACAGCGCTGCCGATGCAAAAGCAAGTAGCCACCACATAAGCGGCCGCAAAGTTACGAAAAACTCCCGTTATTCCGGCAAGAAGGAAACCGCCGCACCGCCGCCGGGCGCAAGCCGGAGGGTGAGAGTATCCTCGCAAGTCACTGTCGATGAGATAATTTCATACGCCGTCGGGTTCGTGTCCCAATGGGCGTCGGGGGCGTCGCCATAGACCGTGGCAATGTAACGGACGCCCGGACGGAGGAAGGTCAAAGGCTGGTCGATGGTGCGGGGCGTCTCGTCCGTGGTGGCGCCCAGGAAGAAGCGGTCGCCGGCGCGGCGGACAAGGGCGATCCACTCGCCCACCTCGCCCTGAAGGGCTTCGGAGGCGTCACAGTCTGCGTCGAAGTCGCGGAAGAACTGGAAGGCGGGATGTCCCTCGTAATTCTCAATCAGGTCGCAGGCCATCTGCATCGGCGAATACAGGATCACCCAGTTGGCCAACTGCTTGGCGAGGGTGGTATGGACGCAGCATTCGGTGCCGGGAAGGCCCCAGGTGCGGTATTGCGGCTTGTCCTTGATGGACGCGTATTTGATGTCAAAGACGCCGGGGGTATAGTCCACCGGACCGCCCAGCAGGCGGGTATAGGGCAGAATCTCCGTATGGGACGGCGGATTGCCGGTGCTCCAGCCGTTGTATTCCATGCCGCGGACGCATTCCCGGGTCATGAAGTTGGGCCAGGTGCGGCGCAGGCCGGTCGGCTTGATGACCTCGTGGGCATCGACCATGATTTCCCGCTTGGCCGCGGCTTCGATCACTTTCTGGAAGTGGTTGACGCCGATCTGGCTGTGGCGGGGTGCGCCGCCCCAGAGGCCGTCGCCGGCGTAACCCGTCTTCAGGCCGTGGATGCCCAGCGACTGCGCCCAGTCGAGCGAGCGGTCCAGCTGTTCCTCGAAGTGCCGGATATTGCCGCCGGTCTCGTTGTGCGTTATCAGGCAAATGCCTTTCTCGCGGGCATAGGCGGCCACTTTCTCCACGTCATAATCCGGCGCGGCGCGAGTGAAATCGAAAGTCGGGATGACCTCGGAGCCCTTCCAGGCGTCGTTCCAACCCTCGAACAGGACGCCCTGGATGTTGTTATCCGCGGCAAAGTCGATGTACCGAAGCGCCCGCTCCGTCGTGGCTCCATGCCCTTCCCCGCCCCAGTTCTCGATACCAAGATGCATCCCCCACCAGACGCCGATATACTTCATCGGCCTGATCCAGGAGACATCGTCGATGGCACAGGGCTCGTTGAGATTCAGGATCAGGGAAGAATTGATCAGGCCGACGGCGGTGTGCGCGATCTGAACGGTGCGCCAAGGGGTCCGGAAGGTGCCGGGGACGACGGCGGCGAGATTCCCGGTCGGAGCCGGGAATGACGGGGAGGCCGGCGTGGTCATCGGCGCCAGGGCCGCCCGGAAGGTCAGGCCGATGTCGCGGCGGAGGACCATTTCGGGGAAATCGACCAGGGCGGCTTCATGGACGGAGGCGTACAGGCCGTCACCGGATTTCAAGGTCAACGGCGTATTGGCATCGGCGAGTTCCGACAGCGGCATCTTGCGGTACAGGTGCTCGTAGGAATTGAAGTCGCCCGGGATCGACCAGCTCTCGGCATCGGAGGCAAACGCGAACTGCGTCCGCTCGCCCACGACCCGCACCGTATCCATCGGCACATCATACGCATACCGGAATCCGAAGCCATCGTCGAACACCCGGAAAACGACCTCCAGGGCCACTCCGTCCGCATTTTTGAGTTGCAGGGACAGCTCCCGATGATTGTCGGCGACCTCCTTGTTCTCGCCCCAGGGCTGGTGCCAGGTCTCCTGATGCTTCCGCACCTTCGAAGACTTCAGGGCAAAACCCTTATCCAGGTTCGCCTCCTCGGACACCAAACCCATGACGGACGGTGCCAGGAACGTCTTCCCATCGACCTCAACGCTATACGACGGCACCCCCTCCTCCGCCACCTCAAACCGCACGACAATCCGCCCGTCCGGCGATGTCACGGTGGTTTTGGGGGTACACGCCCACGCCAACAGGGCGCAGACGGCAAACAGAATCCTTTTCATACCGCAAGGTAACGATTATCAGAGGAAAAAGAAATACAACGCCGCCCAATTCATCGGGATGCCCTTCGCATGCCCGATGATGCGGTAGGAGGCGTCCTGGACCGTACCGTCGGACTTTACATGTCCGATGATCCGGTACGAGGAATCCTGCACGGTTCCGTCCGACTTGATATGGCCGACAATCCGGTAAGAGGCATCCTGCACCGTCCCGTCGGATTTGATATGGCCGATGATCTTGTAGGACGCATCCTGCACGGTACCATCGGCCTTGATATGACCGGTGATCTTGTATCCGGAATCCTGGATCGTCCCGTCGGATTTGATATGACCGACAATCCTGTACCCGGCATCCTGCACCGTCTGGGCGGAAGCCGACAAGACCGACAGGGTCAGGAAAAGGATGAACGGCAGGATCCTGCGCATCACACGCTACAGCTTGAACACCACCGACGAGTTGCCGGCGAGGGTGAGGATGTCGTGGTCGAGGGTGACGGTGCCGAGGATGGCGACCGGCTTGGTGACGTCGAAGGTGACGGTGACCGTATTCTCCTTGGCGGAGGTGTTGTGGATCACGAGCATCCTGTCGGAACCGGAGGTCATGTACCAGGAGCCTATGGCCTTGCCGGCACCCAGGTCGGCGGCCGTCATCGTACCTTCGGCGAGGGCCGGATAGGTGTTGCGCACGCGGCTCCAAGTCTTATAGACGTTCAGGAGCGAGCCGGCATCGGCATTCTGGGCCTCCACGGAAATGGAGGAGGTCAGCATGCCGGAATCGACCGTGTTGTTCACACCCTTCTTCGCGCAGTCCTTGCCCGCCTTGTCCCAGAGGATCGGGGTGCGGACATATTCGTCGCCGTTATTCTTCCTGCCGTAGTAGCCCAGTTCTTCACCCTGATAGATGAAGGGTTTGCCGGGCGTGGTCAGAAGCATGGCCGCGGCCTGCTTCTCCTTGGCCAGGTTCCTGCTCAGGGATTCTGCGGCGCGGTCCTGATCATGGTTGGACATGAACATGGAGGTGATGGCGTCGGGACGGACATCCGTATGATCCGACAGGAACTTGGTCACCGTGGACACATATTCGGACGCATCCCCGTTGAGGGCGGAGGTCAGGGTTCCGAAGTAACCGAACTCGAAGCAGGAATTGATTCCCTTGTAGTAGTACTTCTCCTTTTCGTGGTCATCCCAGACCTCGCCGACCATGAAGATATCTTCTCCCTCATGGCCTGCGGCGTGGAACGTCGCGTTGCAGTGATCATACCACTTCTTCAGCAGCGTCTGGTTGTACGTGTTGTTGTAAGAGCTGATGCCGCCGCAGATATGCTTGACCGCATCCAGGCGAAGGCCGTCGATGCCCATGTTGATCCACTTGTCGGCGGAAGCGGCCAGATCCTGGAAGCAGGCATTGCTCTCCGCCTGGTTGGGATCGCCGTAGTTCAGGTCCGGCATCCATTCGCTGAAGCAGCCCATGAAGTAGACCGTCTTCACCGAGAGGTTGGAGATTTCGATCTTGTATCGGCCCGAGCCCTTGAAGTTGATGTCATCTCCGTTCCAGACGAGATCCAGCGGCTCCCCTTCCTTCAGCGTGCGGCTGTCGAGGGCGCCGAACTTGGAACCGGCATCCCAGTTCATGAACCGGCGGAGCAGAATCCCGCAGTCGCCGTTGATGTCCATGACGAGATACATCGTGCCGTCCCCGCGGTCCTTGAACCGGAGTTCCTTCGCCGCCGAACTGCCCTGCCAGAACCAGAGATTCCAATCCGAGGAGCCGGTCGTAAGGGCCTCTTCGGTCTTGGTAATCGTCAGCTTGGGCGATCCGGAGACACCTTGCTTCCACTCGTCCGGATGGAAGGCCGTGGACTTCAACATCGGGAAGGAACTGTATTCCTTGGACGGATTCGAGCTGAAGAAATAATAGTCGCGGTAAGGGCTGGAAGGATCGGCCAGGGCCTGCTTGAACCACGGGTGTCCCTTTCCGGAATGGTTCAGCACATAGTCCATGTAGATCTTGATGCCCTTGTCATGCGCCGCATTGATCAGTTCCCTGAAATCATCCTCCGAACCGTACAGTTCGTTCAAGGAATAGTAGTCGGTCACGTCATAGGCGTGGTAGCTGTCGGACGGGTGCGCCGGCGACAGCCACAGAGCCGTCGCGCCCAGGTCGTTCAGGTAGTCCAGCCTGTTCTGGATGCCCTTGAAATCGCCGATTCCGTCTCCGTCGCTGTCCGCGAAGGAGTAGATCAGCAGCTGATAGGTTGTCGATGCGAGCTTGGTGCCGTCGAAAGCATCGGCAATCGGGACCAGCGTCTCGATGTTCTTGCCCTTCTGGGTGACGGAAACCGTCGCGGTTTTCGAGCCCTTGACCGTAATCGTTCCGGAGCGGTCCGCTTCCGCGTTGGCATCGGCCTTCACTTCGATGGTGGCCTTGCCGGTGCCGGAGGTCTTGTTCACGTGGATCCAGCTCTCGGAAGCCGTCGCCGTCCATTCCTTTTCGGTGGAAACATACACCAGTTTGACCGCCTTGTCCTCGGCCTCGAAGGAGATGGACTCCGGAGAAACGGTAAGCGTATCATTCACAACGGGTTCCTTACCATTCGGATCGCAGGACACGGCCAGGTACAAAGCCGCCAGAACGGGGAGTATGGGGAATAATTTCCGGAACATGGTGCTAGGGTTTTAAATTGGCAGACCGGGGTCCGGTCAGGGACCCCGGCCCGAAATGCATTATTCGATCGTGCCGGTTCCGGCATTGAAGTCGAGCGTAATCGTCGCGCCGGCCGGAACGTTCACACGCTCCTGGTCGCCGCCGTTGCCACGGTAGGCGATCTGCCCGTCCAGGATGACGAACTCGCGGGTCCACCAGTCGGAGGTGGCGGCGGAGCTTTCCGCATACAGGCGGAGTTCGCCCGCGGAAGTGGTCTTGCCGACCAGCTTGCCGTCCTTCTCCACAAAGAGCGAGCCAGCCATCGCGGAATCCCAGGCGCCGTCCCAGCAACCGCCGATGCCATGGACCTTGGCGGGTTCGACGACGAGCTTCTTGTTGTCCGTGTCGACATAGATCATATAGACGCCGTTCTCCGCAACGGAGCAGTTGCCGCCGTCCACGGTGTAACCGCTGTCTTCGCCGAGGCCGGTGAAGTCGCCGGACCATTCCTTCTTGGCGCAGAACTTGAACGGGGAACCCGCCTCGATGTAGCGGATGGCCCAGAACTGGCCGGGCTTGCCGTTCACCGGAGTGAGATCCACGACACCGGCGTCATCCCAGCTCCAGTTGCCGAAGGCGCCGCCGATCATGTACATCGTCTCCGGGAGGCTCGGGGCGTCGCCCTGATACTCGCCCGTGAGGGTGATGGTCTCGGCGGCCGGGTCATAGGTGACCGTCACCTTGGCGTCGCGGCCGACGGTGATGTTGCTGCCGTTGTTAGTCACGGCAATCGGCTCGTCGAGGGCGGCGAAATCACCGCCGCGGTTGTTGTCCCAATCCTCGTTCTCGCGGATCTTAATCTGGTCGGAAGCCGTGATTTCCAGGTCCTCATAGACATACTTGCCATCGGCCGTCTCGTACATGATGCGGTCCGGGGCGCCCCATCCGTTGATGGTGCCCACGACACCCCAGTAGCTGATCAGGGTACCGGAAGGCATCACGAAGAGGACTTCGCTGTCCGGACGGTACCAGACGTCGAAGTTGCCCGCGACGCCCGGAGCGATGTCATCGCCGCCCGGGACCGCCTTCACGGCGTGACCGACGGCGGTGCGGCCGCCACGGTTTACATCCCAATCGCTCTTGTAACGGATCTTGATCTTGTCATCCGCGGTCAGGGCGATGTTCCTCGCGACGAGGAACAGGCCTTCTTCCTTGAGGATGATGTCCGGGCTGTTGCCCCAGCCGGTGATGGTACCCACCACGCCCCAGCCGCTCTCGTCGATGACGATGGTCTCGGCCTCAGGGTCATAGGTGACGACATAGCTGCCTTCCGGCACGTTGATGTTGCTGCCGCCGGCAACCGCCTCGAACGGCTCGCCCACAGCGACGAACACACCGCCGCGGTCATTGCTCCAGGCGTGGTTCTCGCGGATCTTGAAATCGCCGTTGATCTTGGTCACGGGACTCACCCACTTGCCGTCGGTGAGGGTCATGTCGATATCGGCATTCCAGTCGCCGTTCACGCCGATCAGGGACCAGACCTGACCATTGGAGATGGTGATGGTAAGGTTGTTGGTATCCAGGACGACCTTCCAGAAACCGGCGCCGATCGCGATGTCAGAGCCACCGGCAACCGCCTCGAAGGGCTCGCCGAGGGCGACGAAGGTGCCGCCGTAGTTCTCGTCCCAAGCGCCGTCCTTGCGCCACTTGAAGGTCGTTTCGCCTTCCGCGGTGACGTATGCGGTCCAGACACCGTTGTCCTCGGTCGCCAGGATGTCGTTGTCCCAGTCGCCGTTCAGGCCGATGATGTTCCAGCCGGTGACGACCTCCACAGGCGGTTCTTCTCCACCGCCGCCGATCTTGGTACTGACCTTGGCGCCGGAAGCTTCCGTCACCTTGGCGACAGCGCCGTCCGGGTTCAGATAGAGGTCGTAGCAGCCTTCGGCGCCGACCTTGATGTTCGGACCGTTCTGAGACACCTCGAACTCGGAATCCATGCCGCCGAAGTCGCCGCCGAAGTTCACATCCCAGGAAGCATCCTTGCGGAACTTGAATTCATCGTTCGAACCCAGGTTGATGCCCAGGGCGACGTGCCAGGTGCCGTCAGAGATCATCGAGAGGTCGCCGTTCCAGCTGATGCCGTAGCCCGGCAGTTCGCCGATGACGGACCAGGCGCTGGCCTCCGTGAAGTCCGGGAGCGGATCATAAGCCTCGGTAACCCAGGCAGTTCCGTCGAGCGGATTCAGATAGAGGTCATAGATGCCGTCTGCGCCGATCTTGATGTTCGGACCGTTCTGCGTCACGCCGAACTCGGAATCCAGGGCAGCGAAGTCGCCGCCGAAGTTCACATCCCAGCCAGCGTCCTTGCGGAACTTGAACTCGTCGCCCGCGGCCAGCTTCACGTGGCACGCCACGTGGTTGTTGCCGTCGGTCCACATGTTCAGGTCGCCGTCCCAGCTGATGCCGTAGTTGGAGAGATCACCGGTGACGCCCCAGGTGCTGGCCTCGGTGTACTCGGCATACGGGCTTCCGATGACCTCCGGAATCACCACCTCGAAGGAGGCGAGGGAGATGTGGCCTTCGGAATCGACATAACCGTTACGGCCGTTGTCCTTGGAGGGTTCCTGCATGGAGGCGCGGACCGCGAGTTCCACGGAGGCTGTGCTGCCCTCGGACTTGCCGAGCAGCATCAGCGCTTTCGCGAGATTCACGTTCTTGAGCGTCAGGACACCGTCCTTGTTGGTGGTCGTGAGGGTCTTGCTCACTTTCTGTCCGTCCAGGGAAACCAGGGCGAGCGAATGGTAGGGAGCAATCTTCTCATTGAAGCCCTGCTTGAAAACAGCGGGGGTATAGGAAGCCACAATCGCATCCTCTTCCTCGT
>JAEEGJ010019372.1_pt1 | contig 14998 bp, 8 predicted proteins | sample 8958761 | NCBI WGS metagenome assembly JAEEGJ01 (sample SAMN16246546, study PRJNA631951) | gut metagenome | biome: gut microbiome; feature: rumen; material: RS-attached | host: Bos | place: Iran: Karaj | collected 2018-10 | reverse complement strand
ATTCCCTCGGTGAGTCGTGAAGAGACGCTCGTTTCCGATATGCTTCAAGAATATCTGAACAGCACGGGATTGACTGTGCATCGTTCGGACAATAACCTTTGGCTCGTTGACCCATACTACGATGCTGAGCGACCGACGCTTCTGCTCAATGCCCATATCGATACGGTGAAGCCCGTCTCGACGTGGCAGCACGATCCGTTTCGAGCCAGCCGCGAGGTGGTGACCTTGGCAGACGGAAGCCAGGAGGAGCGTATCTACGGGTTGGGATCGAACGACGACGGTGCTTCGCTTGTCTCCCTGCTTCATGTCTTTCTTATGCTGGTGGGCGAGGGGCAAAGTAGTGATAGGCGTTACAACCTTGTCTTCCTGGCTTCGGCCGAAGAGGAGGTGAGCGGGAAACATGGTATCGAAAGCGTCCTTCCACAATTGCCGCCTATCGATGTAGCACTGGTTGGCGAGCCCACGGGTATGCAGCCTGCCATTGCTGAGAAAGGGCTTGTGGTGCTCGATGGTATTGCACATGGCAAGTCGGGCCATGCAGCACGTAACGAGGGCGTGAACGCGATTTATTTGGCTATGGAGGCCATTGAACGTTTGCGCAGTTTCCGTTTCGAACACGAGTCGGCACTATTGGGGCCTGTGAAGGTGACGGTGACCGGTGTTCAAGCTGGTACGGTGCACAACGTAGTACCTGATACCTGTACGTTTATGGTCGATTGTCGCACTACCGATGCCTACAGCAATGAAGAGGTGGTGGCGATGTTGCGAAAAGAGGTTGGCAAGGTTGCTTCGCCATTGGGCGCAGAAGGGCCTGTGATTGAACTCACACCACGCAGCACGCGACTGCAGCCTTCGAGCATACCGGCCGATCATCCGCTGTTGCAACGCATCGTTGCTTTGGGGCGTAAGCCTTTTGGTTCGCCCACGCTGAGCGACCAGGCACTGATGCGGTTCCCAAGTCTGAAGATGGGACCTGGCGACTCGGCACGCAGTCATACCGCTGATGAGTATATCCGACCTTCGGAGATACGGGAGGCGATCGAGATGTACTATCGGGTGCTGAGGGGGGCAGCCAAAGACGGCTGCCGACTGAACGCTTAGCAGCCAAACATGGCTGCCACAAGAACGGAGGGGGATGAGGGTAATTGTTACTTTTTTATTATTAATCGTTAATTAGTTCCACCCCTATGGGTGCAAAAAAGAAAATCAAGGAATACCTGTCGAAGGGCGTACGCAAACTGAAACACCGCAAGGGCTTCGGTGTGCATTCGCCGTTCGCCTACGCTATCATTACCGAGGTCATTGAGGAGAAACTTCCCTATTATGCTTATCGGTCGATGCGGGGTATCTACGTTAAGCATGTGCCTGTTTCGTACAAGGTAGCATGCCTCTTGTTGCGATTGGCCAACCGTTTCCATTGCCGCAATGCGGCAGAGATAGGCTGCGATGGCGGTTATACACTGCTTCCTCTGTTACTCACCGACAGCAGGATGAAGGTGGTTTCGCTTGCCGACCCTGTGACACAGACACGAGCTGAGTTCAATCTGTCGGCATTCACGCAGTCGGCCAACCGGGTGACGTTTGCCAATAGCCTCGAACAGTTTGACGAGGCATCACCATTCGACTTCATCGCCATCAATGCTAATCCTTACGAGGATCCGGAGGCTATGAAGCAGAAGTCGTTCAAGCCCTCGGCTGTCTATGCCCAGCAGTTTGTCGAGTGGTTGATGGCGCATACGAAGGACGATACGGTGATCTTCGTTCGCGGCATCCAGGATGGCCGTCCGAATGAGATTTTCTGGGATCAGTTGTGCGATCGCGACGACGTCTCGATTACCATGGATCTTTTCGATTATGGGCTGGCAATCCTTAAGCCACGCTTCTTCAAACAGCATTATGTGGTATCGTTTTAGTTAAAATTCCCTAAATATTTGCGCCGTTTTGTACAACCTATTGAGAAAACCACTATCTTCGCGCGCAAATTCGACGGAAAGAGTATATTTCCGACCGAAAAATACGACTAAAACAAACATCTAATTAATAACTAGAAAAACCTATGTATTGGACACTCGAATTGGCCTCAAAGCTCGAAGATGCACCGTGGCCCGCTACCCGTGAGGAATTGCTTGACTATGCCAATCGTTCCGGCGCTCCCCTCGAAGTGATTGAAAACCTTCAGGAGATGGAGGACGAAGGCGACATCTATGAATCCATCGAAGACCTTTGGCCCGATTACCCCCAGAAGGACGACTTTTTCTTCAACGAGGAAGAGTATTAAGAGTCGTATTTAAGTATAAACATTTAATGTCAGCGAGACAAACAAAGATAGCCTGTTTGTCCCGCTGATATTTTATATTTATACAAAATAACTTTGATAATGGGGTAAAAATAAGCAGAAAACCATATTTTTTCATCCAATACTATAAAAAATACAGAAAATATTTGGAGGATTCATTTTTTTTCATTTACTTTGCGGTGCTTATTCCTATTAATTTCCTCTTATTCGTTCAATAAGTTTTTCCGTTAATTGGATAAGATTATGAGCTTCTACATTGTTTCTCTATTGAACGCCTTTACATGGTTTGTCTGTACGCTCTCTTACTCTACAGACTATCGTTGGGTCAGTGAAATCTTTCAGTTTCTGATCATCTTGTGTGTCGTATTGAACATCTTCCTATTGTTCAAAAAGAAAAGCAACCGAACAATCGAAAAGACGAGCCTTGTGCTTTACACTTTTATCAATGTGGCATTCATCATCAGATTCGTCTTTTTGGATTAAGACAAGTAAAAACAGACGCGGTCATTTGGCCGCGTCTGTTTTTTATTGCAGGATACTTTTGACTATTTCTCTTCTCCGATTACTACGCCCCATGGTTCGATGGTGATGGAGGCGTTGGCCTTGAGCGACTGGCCGTCGAGCAAAGAGCGGCTGTTGCCGAAGGGGTAGGTGATGGTTTTCGGTTCGTAGGAATAGTTGAAGATGTAATGGATCTTCTTGCCATAATCGTTGACACCCGAACGAAGGATGATGGGGAACGTGTTTTGACGTTCGGCAGTGAGAATCTGCTTACGGTCGGCAGCACGTGCCAATAGTTTCTGGAGGATTTCGGTGCTGGGCAGCGTTCCGATGTAGATGAGATGGCCGTTTCCGTAGGCGTTCTCGGTGATGCATGGCCATTTGCCGAAGAAGGGATGCTCGATGGTAGCGAGGGGTTGGGCGGTGGTGAGTTGGAGGAATTCCATCCATGTGCTGACGGTGTTGTCGTTGGCTCCAAGGTCGTTGGGACGTAGCGGAAGTTGCTGGATGGACGAATACTCCTGATAGGTGAAACCGCAGGCTTCGGCAAGGGGACCGGGAGCCAGCACAGGACGCACGGCATTGTCGAAGTCGGTGTAGCCGCTCTTGAAGAGCATCACCACTTCGCCGCCATTCTTGACAAAGTCGCTGATCTTCTGCAAAAGTTCGTCGGTGGCCACGTAAAGCGATGGGACGACGAGCATGTCGTATTTTGAGAAGTCCTGCATCTCGGGTTTGTCGACAGGCAGGATGTCGCACTCGATGTTCTGGCGGTAAAGGGCATCGTAGAGGAGGAAGTCCTTGTACTGGTCGCGGTCGGTGTAGGGCATGAAGTCGAGGGCATGCTTCGAATCATGGCTGAAGAGAAGGGCCACGCGGTTCTGTTTCTGGATGTTCACGAGACGGTCGCCTACCTTGTCGAGTTCGGAAGCACCTCGCTGGAATTCGGCATAGACGCGATTGGGCAAGCCTTCATGGCCAAGAATGCCGCGCCAATAAGTCTCCTGACCATAGTGGAGTGTGGACCAATGCCAGTATTCCACCATGTTGGCACCGCCCGAGAGGAACGCGTACATATTCTGGCGCAACTGACCATCGTAGGGAGGCCATTGGTCACGGCTGGACCATCCTGTGCCTTGTGCATTGGTTTCGGTGATGAGGAAGTTGTGGTGCTTTGAAACGGGACGCATGAAGTCGCACGAATAGCCTATCCAGGCACCATCCTGCTGATCCTGCATGTTGTAATAGACGTTGATGGCAGGATATTCCATCTGGCGGAAGGCCTCCACCTGGTCGATGTTGCAGAAATAAGGCATGAAGCAATGGAAGACAAACTGATCGGGACGACGATATTCGTTGACGATATCGACTTGCCAGTTGAGGAAGTCGGCGGTCACCTTGCGGTTCCAGCGTTCCCACCACACCTTGTACGAAGGGTTGGTCACACCCTTGCGGTCGTAGAAGTCCTCCCATTTGTTGATGTTCATGCCCCAGTAGTTGAGGCCCCAGCGACGGTTGAGTTCCTTGAGGTCGCCGTTGAACTCATCCTTGATGTATTCGCGGAAACCCTCAAAATAGTCGGGGTTGTCGATGTTGCGCGCCTCGACTTCGTTGTCCACCTGATAGCCGATGATGGCGGGATGCTGGGCGAAGTGTTCCATCATCTTGCGGATGATGCGTTCGCAGTAGCGCAGATAGGTGGGGTTCTTGAGGTCCATGTTCTGACGGATGCCGTAGTAACTCTGCTTGTCGTCGATGGTGTGTGACAACACTTCGGGATGCTCGGCAGCCATCCACGAGGGGATGGAGTAGGTGGGCGTGCCGAGGATGACCTTGATGCCGGCAGCGTGCAACTTGTCGAGGATGCGGTCCATCCATGCGAATTCGAACTGACCATCCTGTGGTTCGAAGAGCGACCAGGTGGATTCGCCGACACGCACTACGGTAAGTCCCGCCTCTTTCATCAGGCGGATGTCTTCGTCAAGACGGTCGGTGGGGGTGTACTCGCTGTAATAGGCAGCTCCATAGAGGGGCTTTTCGAACGTCTTGGTCTGTGCAGTTGCGGATGCCGAGACTACTAGAAGAGCAGTCAGAAGAAGTGTGATGGGGTGTTTCATATTCTATATTAATATAATGTATAGGAATTCTTATTTGTAATCCTCGATGCGCCATTCGTCAAGCCACTCAATCTGTGGCTTACCGCCCTTGAAGACGATGGGGAGGAAGACGTAGGTGGAATTGTAGGTCACGTCCCAATCGGTGCGAACTTCATTGCTCTTGTCCTTGGGTGTGGGGGTGGAGAAGTCCTTTTCGAAGGGCTGGTGGTCCTTATATTGAACTTCCATCTGCTTGGCTACCTGCATAGGGAAACCGGTATCAGTAATCTGGGGCATCCAACGGTCAGCCACGGCAACATACAGGTCCTTGCCAGGGATTTTTATCACGTCGGTGACTTGCGAACAGAACGAGTGGTGGTATTTGTCGGCGGGATGAGGATTGCCCAGTTCCTTGTATTTGCCGTGATAGTCGGTGAACGATGCCACCATCGACTCGTTGGGAACGTAGCCCGTTGTACCTGAAGTGATGAGGTAATGTTTCCCGCCACGAATGAAGTGAGTAGGAGCCTCGCGGGTATAGGGAGGACGGCGTGCTACGAAGTGGGTGGAGTAGGTGGGTGTAACGTCGAGGCAGTCGTCGGTCAGTTCGGCGCAAATGAGTTCCCAGTGTGGACGTTCGAACCAGACATATCCTTTGCCGGTGTCGGGGTCGACATACATATCGAAATCTCCCACACCGAAACCTTCGGGCTTGAGTGAGCGTACGTAGGTGTAGGGACCAAGGATATCGTCGGCCTGCAGGATGACAAAGAATCCGTCTTCGTCCATCGACTTGATCCAGCAGACGTATTTGCCAGTCTTGGCAGAACGTACGATGTGCGGACGGTCGAGAGTCTGCGAATAATGGAGGGGCGAAAGTTTGTTGAGGGTGTCGGGTGGAATGATGAGTCCGCGATCCTGCCAGTTGTAAAAGTCGGTCGAGGTGTAGCAGCGGATGCCGTAGGTCCAAACGTGGCTTCCTCGTGTAGCGAACTCCTTGTTTTCGCCATACCAGTAGTAGGTGCCATCCTGCTCCATCACCTGGAAGCCATGTGCATGGATGGGTTTGCCTTCGGTGTCGAGCCATAGTTGTCCGGGGCGTATCGAAGTGTAGGGCTGGGTATGGTCGGGAATGAGCATGATATCGACGGGTCCCATCAGACCTGCGGGCAGGAGTGGGGAATCGGGACGATAGAAGTAGTTGAAGGCAGGGAACGTGTATCGTTTAGAGCAGTTGGGCTGCAGGTCACCTATGATGCGGTTCGTCCATTGGTTGATGACGTGTATCTCCAAGGTGTTCTCACCTGCAGTTAGGGCATCGGTCACATCGACGGTATATGGTCTCTTCCAAAGTATTCCGAGGTTTTTGCCATTGACAATAACTTCGGCCATACAGCCCACTTCGCCCAGGTTGAGTACGAAACGGCCTTGCTTGAGTTCGGGAGCGCTGATGCGGAGCGTATTGCGATAGATGGCAGTGCCAGAGTAGTAACGGATGCCTTCGTCCGACGATTCGGTGTAGGAGATGAGCGGGTCGAAGGTTGTTTCCTTCGGGCCGCCCCACGCTTCGTCGAACTGCACCGTCCACGGGGTTTCGACGTGGCGGAACAGAACTTCCTGCTGGGTGGGCAATTCCACTTTGCGGACGTCGGTCTTTTCGTCGAATACGACAAAGACGGCATCGTCGATGGCAAGATTCAGACGGACGATGGTCACGTCGTCATGCATCTCGTACGAGACTTCTTCTGCCTTTCCTGTTTCGGGGTGCCAAAGCATGGGCTTGAGGCCGCTGACGCGGAAGGTGGCATTGATTTGACGGGCTGTGTTGCGGCGGTTGTTGACCCAATAGATGTCGGCATCGGCAGTCTTTCGGTGAACGTAGCGCAGGTCGGTCATATCGTCGGCTATGAAGTCGGGACGGATACCCTTGAGAGCTTCAGCCATCGTCTGAGTGCGAAGGTCGAAGATGGGTGCTCCCTGACGACGCAACGTCTCCAATTTTGCCTTCACGGGTGCAGAGAAATGCTCGCAGCGTGGGTCGATGATGAGTACACTGTATTGGTTGCCTGTAGGCGTTACGAAATGCTTGCCGTCGTAGGAGATGAGGTCGAGCAATGCCTCCTTGTTGAGGTAGTCGAAATTGTAGGAGTACGGGATGTCGGGATGCTGGAAGGCAAAGAGACTGGTCACCACGTCATCCTCGCCATAATAATAGAGGATGTCAGCCACGTTGCGACCTTGCTGCAGCAGGTAGCAGGAACGCGCCAGATAGTCGGTCCAGGCCTTGGCCTGTTCGGCCCACGTCTCGTTGCGGTTGAACCATTGTCCGAAGATCATCAGGCCAAGTCCGGGCTTGAGGTCATCGACGGGCTGGTGAGCGCTCTCGTGTATCACAAAGCGATTGACGCCATTGGCCATCTCGAGGTCGGCAGTAGGCTTGAGTTTGCCAGGGAAGAAACTGTAGGCTCCACCATCCAAGCCATTGGCAGTGAGTGACTCGGCTGCGACGAACTTCTTACCGTAGAGATGGGCAACAGAAGCTGATTCGTGAATGTCGCTTTCGGCCATCTCGATTGTCGAATTGGCAGACTTTTGACCAGGAATGAAGGTCCACATGGCAGCCATCGGGATGTCGGCTTTGCTCTTGGCCGACATGCCATCGACGAGGTAGAGGCGTCCATTCTCATGCGATTCGAAATAAGTACCCAGTCCGTACTGCTTGGCGATGCGGTCGGCATTGGCATACATGCATTCCTCGATGAGTTCACCGATGGTGGTGCGCCAATCGAAGAGGAACTGCTCGCTGCGCTCGGCGCTTTCGATGACTTGTCCCGTCAGCACGGGCAGCCAAGGCAACAGACTGTAGCCTCGACGCTGTTCGAATTCCTGCGGCATGCGTGGAGCCCAGGTCTCCCAACCGGCTTCATAACTGTCGATCAGCAGATATTGCAGACCATGACGGCCCATCAGTCCTCCTGTGGCATCGCGGTAGGTGTCGAGGTAGTAGGTCAGGAAGTCGGTGAAGGCATCCTTGTCGATCTTCGACACTTCGAGGCCAGTGGCTTCTGTCGCAGCAGGATGATTGGTTTTGCCTGTCAGCGAATAGCCGAATCGATAGATGGTCCAGTCGCCTTGGGGTGCATTCCAATGAAGGTTACCTTCGGCATCGACCTTGTCGGTCACGTCGATGACGTCCTGTGTGCCGACCACTTCGTCAGCACGGGCGAAAGTGGGATGTTCCATAAGGTCGGAAGGAGTGGCATAGCCCGCCTTCTCTTCGGCGTGGTTGATGCGTGGAACGGGATATAGCACCAGTTCGGCCACGGGAGTAAATGTTGGTTCTGGAATGGGAACAGGCGACAAGGCAGCGTAGGGATTATTGAGGACGGGATTGTCGAACGTGACGCGGAAGTATCGTGCCGTGACGGGTTCGAACTCGATGGTCTGGCGAGCGGCACCTCCATGAGGAATATCGCAAACCTTGCGATAGGAGAGTCCGTCGTCGCTCACCTCAAGGTGCTTGCTGACGGGCGCTGGGGTTGCTCCCCATTCGCTACGTGTATAACCATCGACCACGCTTAGGGCCTGGATAGTCTGAGGACGCTTGAACGAATACTGTATCCAGGAGTATCCCCGTTCGTCGTCGCGCGGCAGTTCACCAGCATTGGCCAGGTCTCCGTCGGTGAGCTGTTCGACGGTAAATTTGCCTCCGCTCTTTGTGACCTTGGCACCGAGTTGCTGCAAGGTCTTGTCGGCCTTGTTCAAGCGAACAGCCAGCACATAGAGGTCCTTGTACCATTCGGGGCCACCTTCTGAGGGAATGAAGGTAGTCGCGCTGCTGGACGACGCCACGTTCTGGAAGAAGCCGGTGGTGTGGAAGGGGGCTGGGAGGGCAACGTTGAGTTGCTTGCCGCCTTTCACTCTCATTTCGCGCCAGACGAGTTTCTTCATGCCCTGCTCGGGTTTTACCCAAGGGCCGCCGGTGTTGCTCCATCCGGGACAACTGGCAGTGGCTACCTCCATACCGAGAGAATCGGCAAGGGTGACGGCATAACGGAAGGCATCCTTCCATTCGGGCGACATGTAGGTGAGGCGTTTCTCCACCACTTGCGGTGTGGTCATGCCGGCATCGAAATTGTGATAGCCGCCTATGCCGACACGATGCATCCATTCGATATCCTTGCGAATGCCGTCTTTGGAGATGTTACCATCCATCCAGTGCCACCACACTCGAGGACGAGCCTCTTGGGGTGGGGTTTGGAAACCTTGGAGCAAGTCCTGTGCAAATAGTGAGGAACTTGCAGCCAGCAATAATGACAGGGAGAGGGTTCTGAGTTTCATAAGCGAATCGGGATTGTCCCGGATATTATAAGGTTACTATATTCTTTCCTGCGTGAAGTGTAGTTTCGCGCCCTTGCCATACGAAGATGCCTGTGACTGTATCAGGAAGGGTGATGACGGCATGGAGCGAATGTTTGTCGCGTTTGTAATCCACTTGGATGCTTCCCTTGGGATGAGGAATTTCGCCTCCAATCTCCTGGATGTCTCCAAGATGCGGTTCGATTCTGACTTCGGCAAAAGCAGGGGCATGGCTATCGATGCCGAGGATTGTTCGGAAGAATTCGATATTCGGACTGGCACCCCAAGCATGGCAGTCGCTTCGAGAGTTGTCGACGTCAGACGTTTCGGCCCAAGTGGTCAGACCCATACTCATGTTTTCGCGCCATTTGTCGAGCCAATTCAGGTAGTTATCGCCCAGTCCTGCCATCGTCATGGCTTGATGAACATAGAACTTGAAGTAAATCGAGGCAGGGGCCAGCGAAGAGTCAGACTCCAAACGACGGGCGATTTGTTGTGCACGTTCGCCTTGTGCCAGGCGAGTTACGATAGCCATGGCATTGGCGTGTTGGGAATAGGTGTCGTGTTCGGTATGATCAGAATAAAGCCCTCGGTCAGCATCCCAATAATGCTCCTCTATGGAAGAGGCAAGTTGTGCTGCTTGCGTTTCGTAGATAGCGGCCTGTTCCTTGAGTCCTAATTGACGTTCGAGGTCGGCTGCCATCTGGTAGGCGTAGAGCAACTGCAGGTCCATTACGCAACTTCCACCATCTTTTCCAGGGAGGCAGATGCCGCCACGCCAAGCAGGTTCATCATAAACCCAATCGGTAAAGTTCCATCCCGGTAGGTTGCGGAGTCGTCCGTCTTCGGTTTGGAAATGATGGAAATAATGAAGTATCGAGCGCATGCCCGTCAATTTGTCGGCGATGAATGGCAACTGGTCGGCATACATCATGTAGTCGTGCAGCGAATAGATGTAGTGCAGGGCGTAAGGCGTGATGTATTGTGGCGTCTTGGCGGGATAACGGCTTTGGGTGACACCTTCGACGTTGCGCGACTGGTCAGCAAGATTGAGATAGTTGCGGATGAATGCATCGTCGCCTACGTTCATGAGCGTGATGAGCATCTGTATGCGAGTGTCGCCAAGGTACTGCAGTTGTTCGTAGTAGGGGCAGTCGGTGTAGGTCTCCCAGGCACAGAGACGTGCTGTGCGCCAACCGATGGTTAGCATGTCCTGGAGTTCTTGATTATCTGTTTCGAGGCGTGCCTTCATTTCGAACGGGTAGCCTGTGAAAGTGCCATAGACGTCGTGGATAGTGAGCGGTTGGTCGGCTGTCTCGATGGAAAGTTGGACGTAGCGGTAGGTGCGCCAGCCGAGGGTGGTGTATGACTGATGGCTTTGCCCATTACCGATTATCACATCCTCGCGACCGATCATTCGTTTGCCTTGGGTCTCGTTGCGATTGCCCTTGCATGGATATTCGGAGAAGAGGCCCTCTTGATAGGATAGCGTGATGCGCGCATCCTTGCCTTGGCTGAAATTCATCGTCAGGTAGGCATTAGTCAGCACACCATTGTCGAGCAGAATGGTTCTTGACGAACGGGCAGGAATGGTGAGTGACTTGAAGCCCAACGTATGCTCTTCTTTCAGTTCGCGTTGCTCGAGGAGCGAAGGTTGTAGCATCCAAGGGGTAGTCATGCCAACGCCCATGAGTCCGCCCACAGCATCATGCGGCAAGACAGGGGCAACAATTGCTGCTTGTCGCCATAGGGCAGGCTCTACGTTCAAATCCACGTTTTCACCTGGACCGGTCACCATGTAGGTGAGTTGCATCAGTTCGAACTGGTGGGGAGAATAACGATGGTCCACACGGCAAAGCCAAGTGGTGTCGGTGTTCAAAGACGAAGCCTCATCGTCTCCTTGCATCAAGAAGGCTGTCTGCACCGACATATTGGCTTCGGCTCGGTCGGCTCCTTCGTTCCAAACGATGGCCTTTACTTCATTTATTCCAGTGTGTAGGGTGGCAGCCAGGTCGATGGTCTCATAGTTCCAATGCAGCATGTCGCTTCGAGCAGGTCCTACTGACATCAGTTTGTCGTTGACGAAAAGTTTGTAACGATTGTCTCCGCTCACGTGGACGATGTAGTGCGAAGGGACTTCGGCCAGTTCAAAACCTTTACAGAACTCGTACACACCGTATGCCTGCCCATCGATGTCGGGAACGCTGATCCATGACGCATCCCACTGTTGGGTAAGCAGATGTTCGTTTTGCAGTGATGGTTGAGCTTTGGCCGATATCGAATTAGCCGAGAATAGTAGAAGGAGTGAGGAAACGATAATTATCTTCATTGGATTTTGAAAGGTTTGAATTTGGTTTTGCACGGCAAAGGTAATAAAAAAAACGATATGACGGAAAATTATTCGTCCGTTTTATCATAATTTGGTAACAAAAGACTAAACTATCGGTCGAAAATTTGGAGATGCCGACAAAAAACCTTATCTTTGCCGCATCGAACACTTTCATCATACTATTATCATATGAGAAGAATTGGAAAAATTGTCTTTTTCGCAGGAGCACTGAGCCTTGTTGGCTCTGTAGGCTTGTACGCACAGGATACCAACGAATTTCAACGTATTGCCAAACGCATCATGGATGCCTACGACGTGGGTGATGAACTGGAACACAAGCCCGACTCGTCGCACGTCTATGGTGGTGCCTATCTGGGTGCCAGCAGCAATGGTCGTGCCATGCCTTCGGGCTATGTCACCTATTTGAAGGACAACCTGCTGCTGACGAGTCAACTGTCGGTCGATTTCAGTGAACTGAATACAGAGAAGGATGTTTCGACCGACTTCAAGAGCGGAGCCGACCGACTTACCAGTTCGAACATCCTGACTAAATACGAGAAGCAGGACTTCTCGACGCGCCTCGACTACCAACCTGTCAAGGGAAGCATATTTACCATTGGCTTGCTCGAAAGTTTCGACCACAATCGTGTGAGCGAGAGTACTATCAAGAATGGCCATGAGGCTGATGGTACTGAGCAGGAGTCGAACTACGAGGAACAGCGTCGTTCAAACCGCGACCTCAAGTTGGGTGGCCTCTTGCAGTATATCCAGGACTTCGAGGAGTGGGGCCGTCTGACGACACGCCTCAATCTTAAGTATAATTACAAACCCACCGATGTGGAGTCGGACACTTGGGGGGCACATTCCGAATCGTCGCTGCGCGAGCAGAACCAGACACTCCATAACTTCGACCCATACGCTATGGTACGGTTCCAGTCGAAGACTTGGAATGGATTCAAGTTTGGCATCGAGGAGAAATACACCATCGAGGATATGAGCATCAGCGACACCGAAACAGATTTCAACTTCAACACCTATTCGTCGCTGACTTCACTTTCGGCCAACTATTCCCATAATTGGCTTACCCTCGATGCGACCTTCCGCTACGAGAATTTCATCAACGACATCGACGACCATCAGACCGCCAGTCATGACAAGACCTACAACGACTGGATGCTCTCTGCCAAGGCAACCGCAAAGCTCAATGCGAAAAACAAGTTCGTGCTGAGTTATGATCGTGACATAGCACGACCTACTTATACGCAACTCTATCCTTTCGTCCACATCGGTAGCAGCATTGGCGTGATTGTTGTGGGTAACAGCAATCTGGGTCCTTCGAAGAACAGCCAGATTAAGGGAAGTTATACCTATTCAGGCGAGCATTGGACGCTGACGCATAGTTTGGCCTACAAGCGTATCGACGACGATATCTCGCAAATTTCTTCGTATGATGAGGTTTCACAGCGTTCGGTGAAGACTTGGATCAACGATGCGCGTTACAGTTACCTGCGTTATGCCGCCGAGGGTGAGGTACGGTATGGACTCTTCTCTATGACAATGGGCTTCCATGGCCAGTATCTCGACTACGCTGGCGAGAGCGTGTCGTCCGACCAGGCATGGTCCTATAGTTTCAAGGCACGTCCACAGTTTGAGTTGCCTAAGGGCTGGACATTGGCCACGGTGCTGCTCTACACGGGTCGTGAGACGCATCGCTACTACTACAATCGTCCAACGTTCTACTGGTCGTTCCGTGCCGTGAAGCAGATAGGCCAATGGGCAATGTATGCTTTCGTACAGGACATCTTGCAACCCGACCGCAAGCAGATTCTGACCAACAAGGACTACGACATGACAACCGTGACCAAGCCTAATTCGCGTTGCTTGATCGTGGGTTGCTCTTACACATTCTGAGGAAATGGTTTTTTATAGTTCCTATAGTCACTATAGTTACTATAATCTAATAAAATAGATAATACAATGAAGGAATTTGATGCAAAAAGAGTGACCGAAGAGGTCATCCAATGGATTCGTGACTGGTTCGAACAGAATGGCCCGGGCTGCAATGCTGTGCTGGGCATGTCAGGTGGCAAGGACTCGACGGTGGCTGCTGCCCTTTGTGCCAAGGCTCTTGGCAAGGACCGCGTCATTGGCGTGGCAATGCCCGACAATGGGCAGGCCATCAACGATGCCGACCGCATTTCGCGCTATATCGGCATTCGCTATTGTGTGGCTCCCATTGGAGCAATTACCAGCGCTATGAACAACCTCAAGTTGGAGGAGAATGATTCGGTGGTCGATGAATGGACCGTGCAGACCAAGCAGAACGTGCCGCCACGTGTGCGCATGGTGACGCTTTATGCTATTGCCCAAACCAACAATGGACGCGTGGTCAATACCTGCAACCTTTCAGAGGACTGGATTGGCTATGCCACACGCTATGGCGACAATGCAGGTGATTTCAGCCCGTTGTCGTTCCTTACTGTAACCGAGATTCTGCAAATTGGTCGTGTGTTGGGCCTACCTCTTGAATGGGTTGATAAGGTGCCTGACGATGGTCTGCCGCATAGTTCGCCCGATGAAGTGAAATTGGGCTTCACCTACGCTACCCTCGACAAATATATCCGTGAGGGTATCGAGCCTGAACCTGCCACCAAGGCAAAGATTGACCGTCTGCATCGTATCAATCTGTTCAAGGTGAAGTACATGGATCGGTTCGATCCTGAAATTCCTATTGTGATTTGATTTTTCCTGTCGAGAGCGTCTCGATGGGACCGAAGGTAATCTCGTGAGGCATTTCGGCACGGGAGATGCGTGGTGCAAGCCATTGCCTGACGTCTTCGGACGATAGCATATTGTCCTTGCGCAATTCGATGCGGGCATTCAGCACATTGCCAAATTCTGGGTGAGGCACGGCATAGACGTGTGAAGCCACGACGGCGGGATGTAAGCTGAGTGCCCGCGTCACGTTGTCGGGCCAGGCATTCTCGCCACCACAGACTACCAGTCCGTCACGTCTGCCACGATGGAAGTAATAGCCCTTAGCATCCTGCATAACTAGGTCACCTGTGCTCTGCCATTGGTTGTTTCTTCCCGTCATGGCCCAACCAGAACGAACCCATAGCGTACCCACACCCTCGGCATCTTTTTCCACGACCTTGCACTTTACGCCTCGAATCGGTTTGCCCAGTGTTGTCTCTTCATGGAGCGACAGGTCATCGGGTGTGGCCAAGAGAAAGAATCCCGCCTCCGAGGTGCCATACAGGTTGAAGAGCACATCGCCAAGTTTGCTACGCGTCGTCTCGACGAGTTTGCGGTCCAGGTGATCACCTCCGCTAAGGATACAGCGAAGGCTTTTCATCTTTTCCTTCGCTCCTTCTTGGTGCCACATCCTTGCCAGCATCCCAGGCACGAGGGGTA
>JAEEGJ010019370.1_pt1 | contig 14998 bp, 7 predicted proteins | sample 8958761 | NCBI WGS metagenome assembly JAEEGJ01 (sample SAMN16246546, study PRJNA631951) | gut metagenome | biome: gut microbiome; feature: rumen; material: RS-attached | host: Bos | place: Iran: Karaj | collected 2018-10 | reverse complement strand
ACAACAACATCCCGTCCGGCCAGCTGATGAAGCAGTACGCCTCCTCCACCTCCTCCTGGATTTCGATGTCCCAGAACATCTTCACCGCCGGCAAGGTCCTGAACAATCCGGACCTCACCTGGGAGACCACCTATACGCACAACATCGGTCTGGACTTCTCCCTCCTCCAGGGACGCCTTTCCGGTAGCGTCGAGGCTTACCAGAATGACACGAAGAACCTCCTCATCAACTTCCCGATCCCGGGTTCCGGCTATGACAGCCAGTACCAGAACGTGGGTTCCACCCGCAACCGCGGTATCGAGCTCACGCTGAACGCCCCGCTCATCTCGAAGAAGGACTTCTCCCTGAACATCGGCGGCAATATCGCCTACAACATCAACCGGGTCACGGACCTGGGCGGCCTGGAGGCCATCATGGCCCAGTCCTACTGGGCTTCCACCGAAATCGGTGACGACTACATCGTCCAGGTGGGCCAGCCTCTCGGCAACATGTACGGTTATCTCAGCGACGGCATGTATACGGTTGACGACTTCACCTATGACGGTTCCAAGTGGATCCTGAACGAGGGCGTTGCGGACGCTTCTTCCGTCCTCGGCAGCGCTTACATGCGCCCCGGCGCCATGAAGCTCAAGGACATCACGGGTGACGGCAAGGTGACCGTGGCCGACCGCCAGGTCATCGGCAACGCCTCCCCGGACTTCACCGGCGGTTTCAACCTGAGCGGCTACGCCTACGGTTTCGACTTCAGCGCCAACTTCAACTTCATGATCGGCAACCAGGTGTACAACGCCAACAAGATCGAGTTCACCTCCTCCCGCAAGTATTACAACCGCAACCTCCTCAATGTGATGGATGTGGACAAGCGCTGGACCAACATCGACTGGAACACCGGTGAACTGATCACCGACGCCGCGACGCTCAAGAGCCTGAACGCGGGCCGTACGATGTGGAACCCCGCCGTCGGCAACGCGGTCTTCAGCGACTGGGCGGTCGAAGACGCTTCCTTCCTCCGCATGCAGAGCGCCACGGTCGGTTACACCCTTCCGGAGGACCTCACCAAGAAGATCCATATCCGCAAGCTCCGCCTGTACGTGACCGGCACGAACCTGTTCTGCCTGACCAAGTACTCCGGCTATGACCCGGAAGTGGACACCCGCCGCTCGACCCCGCTCACCCCGGGCGTGGACTACTCCGCCTATCCCAAGAGCATCGGCTTCGTGGCCGGCATCAACCTCACCTTTTAATCCGCAGCAGCCATGAAAAAGATTGTCAATATCCTTTTGGCGGCCTTCGTGGCCGTGATGGCGGTTTCCTGTGAGAAATTCCTGGATTCGAAGTCCCCGTCCACCTTCGACGCGGCGACCGTCTACTCCAACTACTCCCTCACGGAGAATACCATCTTCTCCATCGCCCAGTCCTTCGGCGAGACGAACAACTACCGCGGCCGCTACCTTCCCTGGATCGGACTGAACAGCGACATCGAGTGGTACAACACCTATAAGCCCACGGACGAGAAATATCAGATCGCGGGTTATGCGCAGCTGCCCAACAACAACCAGCTGAACCTGAACAACGGCCCCTTCGCCAAGATGTACGAGGCGATCGAGCGGGCCAACCTCGTGATCGAGGGTATCCGTGAGTACGGCAATCCCGAGGAGAACAAGGACATGGCCTATCTCCTGGGCGAGGCCCTCACGCTCCGGGCGATGATCTACTACGACCTCGTCCGCGCCTGGGGTGACGTCCCTGCCCGTTTCGAGTCCACCACCAGCGAAACCATCTACAAGGCCAAGGAAAGCCGCGACGTGATCTTCAAGCAGCTGCTTGCGGACCTCGACGAGGCCATCCCTTACCTCCCGTATCCCGGCGCCACCGCCGCGACCTCCCGCACCGACCGCGTGAACAAGCTGTTCGCCGAGGGTCTGTACGCCCGTATCGCCCTGATGGCTTCCGGTTACGCCCAGCGTCCGGACGACGGCATGGTGGGCACCGGCGACCTGGGCACGAACCGTACGACCAGCGATCCGGAGCTCCAGAAGAGCGTCCTCTATCCCAAGGCCCTGGCCTACCTGCAGGACGGCATCGATTCCGGCTCCGCCTCCCTCGAGGATTTCGAGACGCTGTGGAAGAACCAGAGCAACCGCGACAACCTCCTTGCCGGTCCCGGCCATGAGACCCTCTTCGTGATTCCGTTCTCCGACGGCCGCGGCCGCTGGAACTACACCTTCGCGGTGCGTTCCGAAGGCTCCAGCTTCGCGGGCGGCGCCACCGTCACCCGCGGCGGCGATGCCGGCCCCGTTCCGACGATGTGGTTCGACTATGACCCGAACGATGTCCGCCGTGACATCACCTGCGTCAACTGGCGTTGGAACGCCGAAGACGAGCCCGAACTCGTGGGCATCCAGCGCTGGTACTTCGGCAAGTACCGCTGGGATTGGATGACCCGCGACCCCTACAAGGGCGGCAATGATGACGGCGTGAAGCCCGTGGTCCTCCGCTATGCCGATATCCTTCTGATGGCCGCCGAGATCGCCAACGAGCAGGGCGACATGCTGGCGGCAAAGGACTACCTCCTCCAGGTCCGCGAACGCGCCTTCAAGGGCCATGAGGACCAGGCTGAGACCTATGTGGAGCGGATCAATTCCAAGGAGGCGATGTTCAATGCCATCGTGGACGAGCGCGCCTTCGAGTTCTGCGGCGAGATGACCCGCAAGTTCGACCTCATCCGCTGGGGCATCCTCAAGGAGAAGATGGACGAAGCCAAGCAGAAGATGAAGAATCTCCGTGACCTCACCGGCGAGTACGCCCAGGTGAACATGCTGGGCGGTGACGTCTACTATCAGGTGGATGGCAAGCAGCTCATCATCTACGGATTCACCGGCGAAGCCGTCAAGCCCGTCGGCCCGTGGGAGAAGAAGGCCGAGTATTTCACCAAAGTCGTGGACAGCAAGGGTCAGGATACCGGTCTGTACGACGAGCTGGTGGAGGGTATCTACTACCGGGATCCGGAGCAGTACATGTTCTGGCCCATCTACAACGACACGATGACCAACAGCCAGGGCCGTATCAAGAACGACTATGGCTACGAGAGCCTTTAATACCGACGCGATATGAAATACAAGAATATTCTGAAAGTATCCCTGGCGGCCCTCCTCGGTCTCACCGCGCTTTCCGGCTGCGTGAACAAGGAGTGGAACGAGATCACCGAAATCAACCTGGCCCGCTGCCTGGTTCCGGGTAATCTTACCGCCCGTGTCGACGCCTCCATGGGTGACGTCATCACCTTCGGCTGGGATGTGAACAAGGACGCCGGCGGCTACGAGCTCGCGGTCTATACCGACGAAGCGATGACGCAGCTGGAGAACAGCTGGGCGCTCGAGCCCGGCGAGGTTCCCTTCACGACCCGTCTGACCGCGGACAAGAAGTACTGGTTCACCGTGCAGGCCTACCGGACGGACGAAAACGGGAACAAGGTGCCCGGCACCGAGTCCAAGCTTTCCGTCTATGACGGTTCCATCAAGACCTATGCGGTCAAGGACAACCTCTACCTGGAGGTCAAAGGCCGGACCACGAACACCGTCTCCCTCGCCTGGAGCAACGAAGTCTCCGATTTCGACGAGGTCACCGAGCTTACCGCTGTTCCGGTAAAGGGCGGCACGACCGTCAAGAAAGAGATCTCCTCCGCGGAAGCCGGTGCGGCCGCTGCGACCGTGGACGGACTCGATCCTTCCACCGAGTACCAGATCACGCTCTTCTACATGAGCGCTTCCCGCGGTACCGTCGATGTATGGACGAAGGCCGAGCAGGGGAGTGCCATCACCATCACGAGCTCCGATGAACTCAAGAGCGCCGTCACCTCGGGAGGCAGCTACTATCTGCCTTTCAACGAAGCGGGTTACTCCATGGGTACCGCCAAGCCGGCCGGTGACCTCACCCTCGTCGGTGAGCTCGGTCCCGACGGCGCCAAACCCGTCGTGTCCGGCAAGGTGGAACTCACCGCCGACCTCGTCGAGCCGAACGCCAAGCTGTATTTCGAGAACATCAAGTTCGACGGTGTCGCCGGTTCCCGTATCGTGGAGCACACGGGCGGTTCCCCGGTCCTGGAGAGCATTATCTTCCAGAACTGCGAGATCACGAACTTCCTCGCGGGCTTCTTCTACGGCAACAATGATAATGTCGTGAAGATCGGCCTGTTCAAGTTCGACTCCTGCGACATGTACGGTATCCTCGGCAGCGGCGGCGACGCGGTGGACATCCGCAAGACCACCGAGATCGACGAGATTGCTTTCGTGAACAACACGATGTACGACGGTATCCGCACCCTGTTCCGCATCGACGCTTCCGACGCTATCAAGATCGGCCATGTCGATTTCGAGAATAACACCGTCAAGAACATCGCCACCATCGACGACGGCAACAACCGCGGCGTCTTCGCTATCCGTGTCCCGCACGAGATGACCCTGAAGAACAATCTGTTCCTGTTCGAGGACGGCGGCAAGACGGACGGTACGGACCGGGCGCAGCTCTTCCAGAACAATGCGAACACCGTCGAGCCGACCTTCCGCAACGCTTCCGGAAACTACAGCTATGCCCACGGCGAGAACTTCTTTGCAAAGATCTCCGCCCAGGCCGCCGGCTTCGTCACGATGAACGTGGACCCGTGCTACAACTCCAAGGGCAACTTCTTCCAGCTCGCCGCCCAGGATCTCATCGAGAACAAGGTCGGCGCTTCCAAGTGGTGGATCCAGTACGTGGAGAAGCCGGAAGACCTCACCCAGAACGTGATTACCGCGGCCCACACCTGGAATCTGCAGAACGCCAGTCTCTTCGCAGGCGATGTGAAGAACTCCCGTGTCCGTGATGAGCTGATGCTCGTGGGCACCGAGGCTACGCCGCTCAATGCTGACGGCGGCATCACCTTCAAACAGGCCTCCATCCTGACCCGCAAGGGTGTCCCGACCGAGGGCTACGCTTCCTTCAAGGTCGACGCCCCCGGATCCGTGGATATGCTCCTTTCCGACCCGGACAAGACCGGCGCCAGCGTGGTCGTCGCCCTGTACGACGACAACGGTCTCACCGTCCTCGGTGGTGCCGTCGCATCGGCCGCCAATCCGGAGGTGCAGAAGATCGTCGTTCCCGAGGTTCACGGTGAGGGTACCGTCTATCTCTATTCCACCGGCGCGGTGACCATCACCAAGCTGGGCTGGAGCAAGGACACCCTGGCCCTGGACAAGGTCCTGGAGACTCCGAAGCCTGCCGTCGAGCCCGTCACCCTCACCGAGGGCGATGCGACTGCCGTGACCATCAGCTGGGAGGCCATCCCGAATGCCGACCATTACGTGGTCGTGTTCAACAAGCGCACCCAGGATCCGCAGACGGAAACCAGCTTCACTGTTCCTGCCGAGGATATCGCCGAACTGAAGGCCGGTCTATACACCTTCACGGTGCAGGCCTTCCCGTCGGACATCGACCTCTACTATCAGGATTCCGAGAAGGGCAACGCCTCCTTCGCCATCCAGCCGAAGGGCGGTGGCGGCGAGCAGGTCGAGGTTACCCTCACCTGGGACTTCTCCGCGGCCGACTGGCAGGAGCAGTTTGCCGCGTACGGTGCCTCCGGTGCGGACATCACCGACTGGAATCTCACCTATGACGGCCTGACGTTCCACTCCGGCTCCAAGAGCAAGTACAACACGACCTACATGCAGTTCGGCGGCAAGAGCGGTGACATGGACCGTTACTTCAAGTTCACGGCTCCTGAACAGGGAACCCTGAAAGTCACGGTCTCCAACACCGGCGGCACCGAGGCGCTCGACCGCACGGTTGCCGTAACCGTAGGTGATGACACGCAGGCGCAGCCTGGCGGTTTCTCATCGAACACGCCCGGTGAACTCGAGTTCAGCATTCCGGCCGGTGAGGTGGTGATTACCGCTCCGGTCAACGGGCTCCGCTTCTACAAGATCGAGTTCACTTACACGACCGGCGCCGCTGCGGCCGTCGAGTACGACTGGGATTTCTCCGCTTCCGACTGGCAGGACGCCCTCGGCGTCCTGGGTGCAGCCGGCGCTGATATCACCAACATCGACATGACGGTGGAAGGCCTGTCGTTCCATTCCGGCTCCAAGAGCAAGTATGCCGCGAACTATATCCAGTTCGGCGGCAAGAGCGGCGACATGGACCGCTACTTCAAGTTCACGGCTCCGGACCAGGGAACCCTGAAGATCACGGTGTCCAATACCGGCGGCTCCGAAGCGCTCGACCGCACGGTCCAGGTGGCGGTGGGTGACGACGTCCAGGCGCAGCCCGGCGGCTTCTCCTCGAACAGCCCCTCCGAGCTCGAGTTCAGCGTCCCGGCCGGCGAGGTGGTCATCACCGCCCCGGTGAACGGCCTCCGCTTCTATCACATCTACTACACCAACCAGTAGGTACATTCACAAAGGGAGCCGGGGGTGATACCCCGACTCTCTTCCAAGATTTCAAAACACAGACAGATATGAGTTTCATCAACGACAACTTCATGCTCCAGACGGAGACCGCCCGGAAGCTCTACCACGAGCACGCCGCGAAAATGCCCATCATCGACTATCACTGCCACCTCGTTCCGCAGCAGATCGCCGAGAACATCCAGTTCCGCGACATCACCCAGCTTTGGCTGGTGGACGGTCATTACGGCGACCACTACAAGTGGCGCGCGATGCGGGCGAACGGCGTTTCCGAAGATTATCTCACCGGTGGCAAGCATACAGCCTGGGAAACCTTCGAGAAATGGGCGGAGACTGTTCCGTACACGATGCGGAACCCGCTTTACCATTGGACGCACCTTGAGCTGAGCCGCGTGTTCGGTATCGACAAGCTCCTGTGCCCGGCGACGGCCCGCGAGATCTTCGAGGAGTGCAACGCGAAGCTGGCGACACCCGAGTTCCGCGGCCAGGCCCTTATCCGGAAGTTCGGCGTGGAGGTGGTCTGCACCACAGACGATCCGGCTGACGACCTCCGCTGGCACAAGATGATCGCAGAGCATCCTTTCGGCACGAAGGTGATTCCCGCCTGGCGTCCCGACAAGGCGATGGCGATTGAAAACCCTGCCGCCTACAAGGCCTATCTGAAGCAGCTCGGCGAGGCCGCCGGTATCGAGATCAAGTCATATCGCGACCTGTGCGAGGCCCTGCAGAAGCGCCATGATTTCTTTGCTTCCATGGGCTGCAAGCTCTCCGACCACGGGCTGGAGAACTTCTATTCCGCCGACTACAAGGATGTGGAAATCGAGCTGATTTTCCAGAAGGTACTCATGGGCATCGCTCCGAACGGACGCGAACTGGAGAAGTTCCGCAGTGCGTTCCTGCATGACCAGGCCGTGATGGACGCCGAGGCCGGCTGGGCCCAGCAGTTCCATATCGGCGCCATCCGGAACAACAATACGAAGATGTTCAACGAGGTAGGCCCGGATACGGGCTATGACGCCATCCACGATCCGGAAATCGCGGCTGCGGGACATCGTTTCTTTGACCGTCTGACGCTGGAAGGAAAACTTGCGAAGACCATCCTTTACTGCTTGAACCCCAAGGACAACGCCGTGATGATGACGATGGCCTATACCTTCAACGACGGTACCTTCCCGGGCAAGATGCAGTTCGGCTCGGGCTGGTGGTTCCTGGATCAGGAAGTGGGCATGCGCCGCCAACTGGACTCCCTGTCCGCACTGGGCCTCCTAAGCCGTTTCGTGGGCATGCTCACGGACAGCCGGAGCTTCATCAGCTACCCGCGCCACGAATATTTCCGCCGCATCCTCTGTGACGTCCTGGGCAAGGATGTCGAACAGGGAAAGCTCCCGGTCTCCGAAATGGACTTCATCGGCAAGATGGTGGAGGACATCTCCTACAAAAACGCGAAGAACTACTTCCAGTTCTAGTGTCATTTCGAGCGAAGTCTAGAAATCTATGAACTACATCAAGATCAATCCCGCCGACAATGTCGCCGTCGCTCTCCAGGACCTTTCCCAGGGCACTGTGGTGGAAGGCGTGACCCTGTCGATGGATATTCCCCGCGGTCACAAGATTGTCCTGCAGGACCTCAAGGCGGGAGAGAACGTCATCAAGTACGGCTTCCCGATCGGGCATGTGACGCGCGACGCGGCCGCTGGCACGATGGTGGACCATACCTGTATCAAGACGAACCTGGAAGGCCTGCTGGATTATAGCTACCGGCCTGCGTTGGTTGACATTCCCGCCGCCCCGGTCAATCGCACTTTCAAAGGATTCCGTCGTGCCGACGGGCAGGTGGGCGTCCGCAACCAGATCTGGGTCATCCCCACTGTGGGATGCGTGAACGGCATCTGCCAGCAGATTGTCGAACGGTTCAAGGCGGAAATCGCCGGCAAGGAGGGGAGTGTCGACGCCGTTGTCGCTTTCCCGCACAACTACGGCTGTTCCCAGCTCGGTTCGGACCATGAGAATACCCGTACCGTCCTGGCGGACATGGTACATCATCCCAATGCCGGCGGGGTGCTGGTGGTTTCGCTGGGTTGCGAGAACAACCAGCTGGACGCTTTCCGCGAGCTGGTGGGCCCGGTCGATGAAAGCCGCGTGCGGATGTTCGTCACCCAGAAGGTGGACGACGAAATCGAATACGGCCTGCAGCAGCTGCGCGAAATCTTCTCCGTATGTTCGAAGGACGTGCGCGAGGACGTTCCGGTGTCGGAACTCCGTGTCGGTCTCAAGTGCGGCGGCTCAGACGGTCTCAGCGGCATCACGGCGAACCCGCTTCTGGGCGTGTTCTCCGACTGGATCGTCGCACAGGGCGGCACGACCGTCCTGACCGAAGTCCCTGAAATGTTCGGCGCGGAGACCATTCTGATGAACCGCTGCCAGGACGAGGCCACCTTCGAGAAGACCGTGCATCTGATCAACGACTTCAAGGAGTACTTCATGAAGCAGGGGATGCCCGTGTACGAGAATCCGTCCCCGGGCAACAAGGCGGGCGGCATTTCCACGCTGGAAGAGAAATCCCTCGGCTGCACGCAGAAATGCGGCAAGAGCATCGTCCGCGGTGTCTTGAAATACGGTGAACGCCTGAGCGTCAAGGGTTTGAACTTGCTCAGTGCGCCGGGTAACGACCTCGTGGCCTCCACGGCCCTCGCATCGTGCGGCTGCCAGATCGTCCTCTTTACCACCGGCCGCGGTACCCCGTTCGGAACCTTCGTCCCTACGATGAAGATATCGACCAATACGCCGCTTTTCGACAAGAAAGGCAACTGGATCGACTTCAACGCCGGTGTCCTCGCCGAGGGTGAGCCGATGGCGGACGTCGCCGCCCGTTTCATCGATTTCGTCCTTGCCGCCGCTTCCGGCAATCCGGTCAACAACGAACGCAACAACTATCGCGAAGTCGCCATTTTCAAACAAGGAGTAACATTATAGCTATCGATATGGAAAGATTGAACAGAACTTCCGCCCCGCAGGCGAAGCAGTACACCGAAAAGGTCATCCAGTTCGGCGAAGGGAACTTCCTCCGCGCCTTCATTGAATGGATCATCTGGAAGACCAACCAGAAAACCGATTTCAACGGCTCCGTGGTCGTGGTCCAGCCCATCGAAAAGGGAATGGTCGGCTGGCTCAACGAGCAGGACGGCCTGTACCACCTGAACCTTCAGGGCTTGCAGGACGGAGAGGCCGTGGACAGCGTGGACCTGATCGACGTCATCAGCCGGGGCCTCAGCCCCTATGAGGACTTCCAGGGTTACCTGAAGCTCGCCGAGCAGCCCGAGATGCGTTTCGTCATCTCCAATACGACCGAGGCGGGAATCGCCTTCGACCCGGCCTGCAAGTTTGACGACGCCCCCGCATCGTCCTATCCCGGCAAGCTGACGCAGCTGCTGTACCATCGCTACGAGTACTTCAAAGGCGCACCGGACAAGGGTTTCATCATCTTCCCGTGCGAGCTCATTTTCGAGAACGGCAAGCACCTGAAGGAATGCATCCGCCAGTACATCGACCTGTGGAACCTCGGAGAGGGTTTCCGGAACTGGTTCGAAACGGCTTGCGGCGTGTACAGCACGCTGGTGGACCGTATCGTCCCGGGTTATCCGCGTGACACTGCCGCACAACTGTGCGAGCGGGTGGGTTATGACGACCACCTGCTGGACAAGGGAGAGATATTCCACCTCTGGGTTATCGAGGCCCCGAAGGAGGTCGCCGCCGAGTTCCCGGCCGACAAGGCCGGCCTGCACGTGCTCTTCGTTCCGTCCGAGGCTCCGTACCACGAGCGGAAGGTCACGTTGCTCAACGGACCGCACACTGTACTTTCGCCGGTGGGCTACTTGAGCGGCCTGGACACCGTGAAGGAGTGCTGCGAGGATCCCGAAATTGGCCCGTTTGTCAAGAAAGTCATGTTCGAGGAACTGCTCCCTACACTCAATCTCCCGAAGGAGGAACTGGAGAAGTTCGGTCACGACGTGATGGAGCGCTTCCGCAACCCGTTCGTGAAGCACTTTGTGACGAGCATCATGCTCAACTCTTTCCCGAAGTTCAAGACGCGTGACCTTCCCGGCCTCAAGACGTACCTTGAGCGCAAGGGTGAACTCCCGAAGGGCATAGTCCTTGGTCTCGCCGCCATCTGCACCTATTACAAGGGCGGAAAGCGCGGAGACGTGGACATTGTCCCGAACGACGACCCGAAGATCATGGAACTGCTGAAGGACCTCTGGGCGACCGGGGACGTCCGTAAAGTGGCCGAAGGCGTACTGGCTGACGCGTTCATCTGGGGCGAAGACCTCAATGCCATCCCGGGCCTCACCGACCTTCTCACGGCCGACCTCGCCCTGATCCAGGCCGAGGGTATGCGTGCCGCCGTCAGAAACGTAATTGCATAAAGATATGGGTGAAACACAGAAAAAACTGATGACCAACTGGCGCTGGTGGCTGTGCTCGCTGCTCTTCGTGGCGACGACCGTCAACTACCTGGACCGCCAGGTGCTGTCCCTCACGTACGAGAATTTCATCAAGCCGGAATTCCACTGGAATGATGACAATTATGGAACCATCACGGCTTTCTTCTCCATCTTCTACGCCATTGCCTGCCTGTTCGCGGGCAAGTTCGTGGACTGGATGGGCACGAAGAAAGGCTATCTGATCGCGATCGGTGTCTGGTCCGCGGGCGCCTGCCTGCACGCCGCGACCGGATGGGCCACGGCCCATATCGCCGGCTTCGACTCCACTGCTGCCATGCGTGCCGTGGAGATCGGCTCCAATGCGGCCCTGACCATATCGACCATATCCGTGTATCTCTTCCTCCTTTGCCGGGGCATCCTGGCGCTCGGTGAGGCCGGCAATTTCCCGGCGGCCATCAAGGTGACCGCCGAGTATTTCCCGAAGAAGGACCGTGCCTTTGCGACGTCCATCTTCAATGCCGGCGCTTCGGTCGGCGCGCTCGCCGCTCCGCTGTGCATCCCGCCCCTTGCGATGAAGTTCGGATGGGAGATGGCGTTCATCATCATCGGTGCGCTGGGCTTCATCTGGATGTTCTTCTGGGCCTTCATGTATGAGAAGCCTGAGCAGAGCAAGCATGTGAACGAGGCCGAGCTGGCTTACATCCATCAGGATGATGCGGAGGAAGCCGTGGCTGAGAAGGCTGCGCCCAAGGCGGATGACGAGAAGCAGGTCTCCCTTTGGAAGTGCTTCACTTTCAAGCAGACCTGGCAGTTCATCACCGGTAAGTTCTTTACGGACGGTGTGTGGTGGTTCTTCCTGTTCTGGGCTCCTTCCTACTTCAGCAACCAGTTCAACGCGCCCGTGACCACTCCGCTGGGCCAGTGGCTGATTTTCACGCTCTACCTCATCGTGACGGTCGTCTCCATCGGAGGCGGATACCTGCCGAAGCTGTTTGTGGAAAAGAAGGGAATGCACCCTTATACGGGCCGCATGCTCGCCATGCTCATCTTCGCCTTCTTCCCGCTCTGCGCCCTGCTGGCACAGCCGCTCGGCATGCGTTTCAACTCGGCCTGGATTCCCGCCATTCTCATCGGCCTTGCGGCCGCCGGCCACCAGGCCTGGAGTGCGAACCTCTTCTCCACCATCGGCGACATGTTCCCCAAGGGCGCCATTGCGACCGTGACGGGCGTCGGTGCGATGGCCGGAGGTGTCGGTTCGATGTTCATCCAGAAGATCGCCGGCAAGCTGTTCACCTACGCGGAGAACGCCGGCCCTGCTTTCCGGTTCATGGGCTTCGAAGGCAAACCTGCCGGCTACTTCATCATGTTCTGCTTCTGCGGCCTCGCGTACCTCATCGCTTGGTTCATCATGAAGTCCCTCGTGCCGAAGTACAAGCCGGTGGAGCTGTAATTTAAGGCTTTCCGGCTTTGGAGAAGCACATTGATCGGCCCGTAGGTCCACCTCTGGACCTACGGGCTCATTTATGCGACGGGTGATTTGCAGAAACGGGTTATTATCATTAAATTGGCTTGTCCGTAAAACACTGGAACGATGAAAAGAATCCTCTTCTGCATCCTGGCGGCTTCGTTGACGGCCGTCGCCGCCTTCTCCGCACCCAAAACAAACCGGCTCCTTTCGCCGGGCGGCCGAATCGTCGTCGAACTGGCGACCGGCTCCGGCCACGTCTCCTACACCGTCCTGAAGGACGGGGAGGCCGTATATGAAGTCCGTGACATCCGGCTGGTGACCGGGACGGAAACTTTTCCCGACGGATCGGTGAAGGTCGGAAAAACCAGATTCCTGCTGGACCGCATCCAACCGGTCGTTCCGCTGAAGTTCTCTACCATCGCCGAGGAGTATAATGAGACGGAGCTCTCATTGGGCAAAGGCGTGACGATGCTGCTCCGCATAATGGACAATTGCGTGGCGTATCGGTTCGTGATGGACCGGAAAGGTGACGTTGAGATTTATGACGACCATTTTCTGATTGTTCCGGCGGACGGCTTCACGGCCAACTACCAGACAGCCCGTTCGTTCAATACATCTTCCGAAGAACCCTACCGAAGCGGTTCGCTTACCGAGTGGGGCGCCTCGGACCGAAAATTGGCGACGTCACCGCTTTTGCTCTCCAGACCCGATGATACCCAACTGCTCATCGGCGAAAGCGACCTGGACGACTATCCGCACCTGTTCCTGACCACCGACGGGACCGCGATTCTGCCTACATACCCGAAGGTGCCGCTGCGCTGGGAACCCGCCAGCGACCGCAGCGAACGGATTCTGGAAGAGGCGCCGTATATAGCAAAGACTGGTTCGCAGCGCTCTTTCCCTTGGCGCTGGGTGGCTGTAACCGACTCCAGGGGTATCATCGAACAGACGATTCCGGCCCAGCTGTCCCGCCGCAGCGTGCTGGACGACACCAGTTGGATCCATCCCGGTCAGTTTTCCTGGGAGTGGTGGAACGGCGCTGCGCCCTACGGTCCCGACGTGGACTTCAAGACCGGCTGCAACACGGCGACGTATAAGTATTATGCCGATTTCGCCGCGAAGTTCGGTGTGGAATACATCCTGTTGGACGAAGGATGGGCCAAGACCACGGCGGACCCCTTCCATGGGAACGACAATCTGGACATCCATGAACTCATCCGTTACTGCAACGGCATCGGCGTGAAAATCGTTCTCTGGGTGCCCTGGGTGACGGTTTACAACAACTTCGACACCATCTTCAAGACCTACGCCGAATGGGGTATTCCGGCGATGAAGATCGACTTTATGGACCATGCGGACCAGTGGATGGTGAACTTTTACAAGAAAGTGACCGCCGAAGCCGCCAAGTACCATATCGTCCTGGACTGGCACGGTGCCTTTACCCCGGCCGGTCTGGAGTATGAATATCCGAACCTTCTGAGCTACGAGGGTGTCCTGGGCCTGGAGAACATGGAGCGCTGCACGCCCGCTAACACGGTCTGGATTCCCTTCATCCGCAATGCCGTGGGCGCCGCGGATTTCACTCCCGGCGGCATGAACAACATGCAGCCTGAACGTTTCCGCGCCACACGCCCCAATAGCGGCGCGCCCGGCACGCGCGCTTTCAATATGGCGCTGTACGTCATCCTTGAAAGCGGCGTCCAGATGCTCTGCGACAACCCCACTCGCTATTATCAGAACGAAGATTGCACCCGCTTTATCGCGAGTGTCCCCACTACCTGGGACGAGACCCGCGCCCTGGCTGCCAAGGCCGGCGAATATGTCATCGTGGCCAAGCGCAAAGGTTCCAAGTGGTTTATCGGAGGCATCACGAACGGCACGGAGCGTAACTTCACCGTCAAGCTGGACTTCCTCTCTCCAGGTCGGCACCAAATGACCGCCTTCCAGGACGGCGTCAACGCCGGCTACCAGGCCATGCACTACAACAAGGTCGAAAGGACGGTGGACAACAAAGCTGCCGTCGACATCCAAATGGCCCGTAACGGCGGCTGGGCTGCGGTGATCGAATAACCCGTAGGTCCAACGAATGGACCTACGGGTTCATTTGGCATATGGAACACCCGCTTCGGGTAGGCGGGGGGACCGATGTACGGCCTACACCAGTCCCTGGTCGACCATCGCGTTGGCCACTTTGATGAAGCCGGCGATATTGGCGCCTTTGACGTAGTTGATGTAGCCGTTTTCCTCGGTGCCGTGCTTGATGCAAGCGGCGTGGATGTCGGACATGATGCGGTGGAGGGCGGCGTCCACTTCTTCCGCCGTCCATTTCTGACGGATGGAGTTCTGTGTCATCTCCAGGCCGGAGGTGGCGACACCACCCGCATTGGATGCCTTGCCGGGGGCGTAGAGGAGGCCGTTCGACTGGAAGATGCGGATGGCTTCAGGAGTGGAGGGCATGTTGGCGCCTTCCGCGACGCAGAAGCAGCCGCCGGCGACGAGGTTCTCCGCATCGGCCTTTTCTATCTCATTCTGCGTGGCGCAGGGGAGGGCGATGTCGCAGGGGATGCGCCACGGGCGTTCGCCCGGATAGTAGGTGGCCTGCGGATACTTCTCGGCGTACTCCTTGATTCGGCCGCGACGGAAGTTCT
>JAEEGJ010019367.1_pt1 | contig 15000 bp, 14 predicted proteins | sample 8958761 | NCBI WGS metagenome assembly JAEEGJ01 (sample SAMN16246546, study PRJNA631951) | gut metagenome | biome: gut microbiome; feature: rumen; material: RS-attached | host: Bos | place: Iran: Karaj | collected 2018-10 | reverse complement strand
CAGTAAATTGTTTAGAGCACTAGGTCGAAGTATTTCTTTAACACTATTATAAGAAAAAGCCCCGATTTAATTTCGGGGCTTTGTTTTTAACTTGATACTTAATTATTTCTTTTCGTTTAAGCCATATTTACGGTTGAAACGATCGACACGACCATCGGATTGAACGAATCTTTGTTTGCCAGTGTAGTATGGGTGGCAATTCGCGCATGTATCAACCTTGATTTCTTTTAAAACAGAACCTGTTTCGAATGTGTTACCACAGGAGATGCATGTGACTGTGCAACGATGGTATTCTGGATGGACACCTTTTTTCATAACTTTTTCTCCTTCCGCCTTGAGCCGTAATGTCGCCCAAAGTAAGTTTGCTCATAAATACTAACAAAATATATTATTATTCGCAATTATATTTTTAAAAATATCCTAGATTTACTATAATTGTGTAGTAATGGAAAAAGTTAATTATCCAAGAAATGATACTTATATATTAATCCCCGCTTATAAACCAGATCACTTGATGATTGAACTTTTAGTCAGTCTAAAAGAGGCTGGTTTTGATGTTGTCGTTATAAACGACGGTTCAGGCGAACACTTCGCTGATATCTTTAAAGAAGCGGAGAAATACGCGATTGTTTTAGATCAAAATCCTAACCGTGGTAAAGGTGCAGCATTACGTCTTGGTTTTTCTTATGTAAACCTACATCCACAAGAGCATAACTATCTCATTACTTGTGATGCGGATGGACAACATGCGGTTAAAGATATTATTAAAGTTAATGATAAATTGCATGAAACAAACCATATTGTTTTAGGTTCTCGTAAGTTTGATAAGAGTGTGCCTAAAAGAAGTAGAAATGGTAACTTCATGTCGAGATTATGTCGAACACTTTTAACTAAAGAATATGTTCCTGATGATCAATGTGGATTAAGAGGTTTTCCAATCGAAGATATCTTTAATATCACCACTTTACAAGGTGACCATTACGAATATGAAATGAATGTCATCTGTGACCTTCAAATTAAAAGATTAAAGTTTGAAGAAGTACCAATTGAAACTATTTATTTAAATAACAATAGTTCATCTCACTTCAAACCATCATTAGATACATTTAGAATTCAAAGAACTATTTGGGGCTATGCGATTACTCCACTTGTGTGTGCTTTATTAAGTATTGCTATGTTAACTGTCTTAACAGGAGTATGGCCAAATGTTGGTATCTATAAATATTCATTTTTAGCGGCTTCTTATCTTTTCTACTACCAAGCTCTTATTGGTGTCACCGCTTTTGTGTGGCCAACAAGAAAGATGGGTAGACGGACATTAATTGAAGGTGCTTATGCGACATTTAAAACGGTATTGATATTTGTGATGGTCACATTCTTACACGAAGTGTGTCACATCTACATGGGTATTGCCTATACAATAGCCCTTTTAGTGTCATTCTTACTTAATTTTCCACTTGCATACTTAGTATGGAAGTTAAAGAATAGATATGTTGTGAAGAACAACAAGGAGAATTAAACATCATGAAAGAAAACTTTGCGATCCTCACCGACGCTGGTGGCGATTTTACAAGAGAAATTATTGAAAAATACGGGATTGAAGAAACCCCAGTTAGTACAGTTGTATGGCCAGATGGCTCTAATAGAGAAACAGATATTTATTGGGATAAAATGACCCCTAATGAATATTTCACATTAATGACCAATAAGAAGAACAACTTCTCTTCTTCTATTCCTTCTCCTCAAACAATTAACGATAGATTAACTGCTTTAGCTAAACAAGGTAGAAACGTTGTTGTTATTACCATCTCTTCCACGATGAGTGGTGGCTACAGTGCTTTCACTGTTGGCGCTAGAGAGGTCATGGAACAATATCCAGAAGTTAAAATCAAAGTCATCGACTCATTAAGATATAGTGGCGCGATTGACTTAATCGCTATTGAAGCAAGTTTATGCCGTGAAAAAGGTATGGACTTTGATAGCACTGTTAAATATTTACAAGACTTTAGATTAAGAATTCACCAATGTGGTTTCATTGATGACCTCTTCTTCTTAGCCAGAAAAGGCAGAATCGCTAAAGGCAAAGCCTTCATGGGCAATATGATTGGTATTAAACCATTAGGTGATTTATGTAATGAAACAGGTCAAACTCAAATCATTGGTAAGGCACGTGGCTATAAAACAGTCATGAAATTGTTCCCAGAATACATTAAAAGAACAATTGGTGATCCTAATGGTAAATCATTCGTTGTCACTTATTCATTGAGAGAACCACAAGCTTTAGAAATGAAAAAGATGATTGAAGAAACATTCCATCCACAAAACTTAATCTTTGTGCCAGTTGGTCAATCCACTGGTTGTAATGTTGGACCAGGTTTAGCCGCTGCTTTCTATGCCGGTGATGAACCAGTTTCTCCAATGTGTGAAAAAGAAGCTGTTATTTTAAACGAATTATTAAAGAAATAATCTATGCCTACACCAGTTATCATCATTATCATCGTTGTTGGTGCTTTATTAGTTTTAGGACTACTATTTTCAGTATTATTCACATTCCTTGTGGCCTATAAAGTTTATAGCAAGACATTAATGCGTGGTAAATTAGGCTCTTGGGGTAGAAAAGAATGTTCTGAACCAGGTAATCCCGCTTTAGAAACAATGTGGAAAAGAGGTTTAGCCTGGGTTGAAAGTGATAAATCTTATATTAAAGAATTAAGCATTACCTCTAACGATGGTCTTAAACTCGTTGGTGAATGGTTTGATTATGGTTTTGATAAAACTGTTATCATTCTTCCAGGTAGAAGAGAAACACTAGTGTATTCCTATTACTACGCTCAACCATATAAGAAGCTTGGCGTTAACGTTTTGGTTATCGACCAAAGAGCACATGGTCTTTCTGAAGGTACTTATTCGACATGTGGTATTAAGGAAGCAGAAGATGCGAAATTATGGATGGAATACATGCATAATGAACATAATCAAAAAGAATTATATTTACATGGTATCTGTGTTGGTACATGTGCAACATCTATCGCCACTGCAACATTTGATAAAGATTATTTAAAAGCCATTATCTTAGACAGCGCTTTTATCACTTATCAAGAAATCTATAAGAACCACTACATCGAAAGTGGTCATGCTTTATTCCCTGTTTATTATCAAATTTGGATGTGGTTCAAGCACTTCACCAAATGCAATATTAACAATGCGAAAACAATTAATTATGTCCCTAAATTTGGTAACATTCCTGTTCTCTTCATTTGGGGCACTAAAGATGTATATTGCTTACCTGAAAAGAGTAAAGAAATCTATGCTGCTTGCTCCTCAAATAAGAAAGAACTTGTTTGGTTTGAAGGCGCATTACATTCTAGGGTAAGATTAAGTGATGAAGAGCGTTATGACGCTGTTATTGGCGACTTTTTAGCGAAAAATAGATGATTTGCAACCAAAAGTTGCGAAAATTCTAACTAGACTAGGTGGCGCAACCAAGTAGAAAATTGCTAGATTGTTGGTGTCAAAAACAGGAGGAAACGATTATGACGATTGAAATTGCAGACAGATTAGTTAAATTAAGAAAAAAATATGGCTATTCCCAAGAAGAACTCGCGGATAAATTAGGTTTATCAAGACAAGCAGTTAGTAAATGGGAAAGAGCGGAAGCTTCCCCAGACACCGATAATCTTATTTGCTTAGCGAAATTATATGGAGTATCTCTCGATGAACTCCTCGCTACAGATGAAGATATCGATACCATCGTGCAAGAACAAGTTAAAGAAGAAACACCCGCACAAGAAGAAGAGAAAGTAGAAATCAATAAAGATGATCACGTAATCTTCGTTGGTAAAGGTGGTAAGAAAGTCACTATCGGTGATGATGGTGTGACTTGCTATAACCCTGATGGCACTGTTAAGAAGCATCAATTCGATACCAAGATGGCTATCATCGGTGCGATTGAAGCTACACTATTCACCTTAGCGATTGTCGCTTATGTAGTAACAAGCGCTATCCTTGGCTGGTGGAACATTATGTGGGTTGTGTTCTTTATCCCAGAAATCATTTGTTCTATTGCTAGAGCAATTGTGAAGAAGAACGCTAACCACTTCAATATGGCCTTTACCGCTATATTCACATTCTTCTTAGTGTGTTTCACATTACCAGTGGCTCTTGGTACATATGGTAACCCAATGTTATGGCATCCAATGTGGGTCGTGTTCTTAGCGATTCCTGCTTATCACTCCGTTGTGGGTGCGATTAACAAAGTCTTAGGCAAAGAAGAAAAAGACGAAGATGATGATCCAAAGGATCCAGACGATAAAGATTAATTAATATGGCAAAATACGTAGTTTCCTTAGGGGGTAATGCACTAGGCAATAATCCTAGTGAACAAAAACAAGCATTAATAAAAGTCGCTGAGGCTATTACTGGTTTAATTATGGATGATAACGAAGTCGCTATCGTACATGGTAATGGCCCACAAGTGGGGATGATTAATCTTGCTTTTGAAACATCCAAGGAAACACCTAATATGCCATTCCCTGAATGTGGCGCTATGTCTGAAGGATATATCGGTTATCACATTCAAAATGCCTTATATAATTCTTTTAAACAAAACAATATCAATAAATCTGTCTCAACTATTATTACCCAAGTACAAGTGGACCCTTGTGATCCACTTTTCCTACATCCAAGTAAACCAATCGGATCCTTCTACAATAAAGAACAAGCCGAACAATTAAATAAAGAAAAAGGCTATATCATGAAAGAAGATGCTGGAAGAGGCTATCGAAGAGTGGTTCCTTCACCACTGCCAATCGACATCATTGAAAAAGAATCTATTAAAGCATTATTAGATAACGGACAAGTTGTGATATGCGCAGGTGGAGGTGGCATCCCTGTTATCAAAAAAGATAACAAATTAGAGGGTGTAGCCGCGGTAATTGATAAAGATTACGCTTCCGCGAAGCTCGCAGAACTTATAGATGCTGATTATTTAGTCATTTTGACCGCTGTAAACAACGTTTGTCTAAATTATAAGCAAGAAAACGAAGTCGTCTTAAAAGACGTTAAGAAAGGCGATTTAGCTAAATATTTAGAAGAAGGACATTTCGCTAAAGGCAGCATGTATCCAAAAGTACAAGCGGTACTTAACTTCTTAAAAGACAATAATAAGACCGCAGTTATTGCGTCATTAGATAACGCGAAAGATGCATTTAAATTAAAAGCTGGGACAATCATTAAGTAATACCCAGCTTTTTATTTATAAATTTTATTGTAATTTCTAAATTCTTTGACTAGTTGATGAACATTAATCGCAGGTCCACTACATCTATTCGATAATTCATCTAATAAACGTTTGACCATTTTAACGGACATATAACGTAATGAGAATAATACCTGTCTACCATTTTTACTTTCTACAAGGATATATGGTAATGGTTTTAATGCTTGTTTATATTTACCTCTAGAGTCACGGCGTAACGCCATAACGGCAACTTTTTTAATATCATCATATTTCATTTCTGTATGAAACTGTGTTCTAGGTCCAATTTTAAAATCACCATGTGTATAGATCTTTTCTTTACCAAGGATGATATTGCCCAATAAGAACGTTAATTCGAAATATAGAAGCGGGAGTATACCAACATAGAAGATAACTGAAAGAATAATCGCAAATTGTCTTTCACTATCACTTCTAAAGTTCGTGGTCAAATAACTAATGTTAAAAAAGATCGCGAGAAAGATATCAAGCAAAAGAGATGTAACAAGAATTGCTTGTATGATTAAAGAAGAAGTTGATGTCTTAAAATAAATCTTTCTCTTCATAAAACAATAATACCATTAAATAAATTATCAAAAAAAGTTAGGTTCTTATTTCCTAACTTTATTTCTTTCTTGTTTTTAATTTCTTAAGTGGCGCCCACTTGTTATAGATTCTTTGATAATATTCTCGCCAAAGATTCTTAACGTGTTCTTTACTATAGAAATCTGAGATATATTTACTACCTTCTTGATAGTGTTCGTAATATTTCTTATCAGTGGCTAACTTATTGATTTGTTCACAGAAACCATCAACATCAGGGGCTTTCGCATATGTATCTTTATCAACGAATAAGATATCTTCATATAATTCTAGATTACGTAATAAGACAGGCTTTCTAGAATTAACGGCTTCTAAGATAGACATTGGGAATAATTCATCAAATGATGGCATGAATAATAAATCACACATATTGAAGATGCCGTTCATTTCAGTTCTAGGAATAATACCAATGAACTTAACATTTTCTGGTGGATTATCCATGATGGCTTTAAGTTCTTTATAACCATCAGTCATAGAACCAAATGAGAAACCACCCGCCCAAACGAAGACTTTATCTGGATTGCGTTTCGCACACTCCACATAATCTTTAACACCTTTTCTTGTTTGGACTTGTCCACATCCCATCACGACGAACTTATCGTGAGGGATATTATATTTATCTCTTAAAGCATTTCTTTCTTCTAAACTTAATTCATGGAATTTTTCATGATCCACGAAGTTAGGGATATAAGTAATGTTTTCTCTTTTTAAACCAAGCTTCACTAATGGCTCAATAAAGATTGGATTAACCACTACTGCTTCATCAGCTTTCTTATAAGCGTGTTTAACATATTTCTTAAACGCCCAGAAGATTGGCTTAGGCATTTTAAGTGAACCATCAAATGTTTCAGGTAAGCAGTGAACGTAAGTGACATTGATATGACGTTTATTTAATCTCATCACATATTGAGGATTAAATGTATGCATATGATAAATATCAAAGTTAGATTTCTTTGAGTTAACTTCTACTTCAAAGATATCATCATTTTCTTTGACTAATGCCACTTGTTCGATATAAGCACTACCAACGCCTTGACCATCAACAGATGTGGCTTGTGATAGCATATTGATTCTAATTTTTTCCATAGCACTTATTATTGTATCTTTTTTTGTATATTTGCATAACTTTTTCGGACAAAAATGAAAAAACCTCCCTATTTAATTAATAGGAGAGTTTTTAAATATTACAGACATATGGCATTCAAAATTTATAAAAACAGAAAAACAAAGCACCCTTCAATTTCCATTAAAAGTGGAGACAAAAAGAATTGGCATAATTTGGAAGTAACGCATAGCCCACGTAAACACGATAGATATATAGAAATTGATGATTTAAATACTAATGTGAAAGGAAAAGCTTTTGTTAGAAAATACTATCGAAAAGACAAACATAAACTAAAGGGTTTTAGGTATAAAGACTATAAGTTATCAGAATACTCCGAAAGAGAAGTAAAAAAGTATCTTAGAAGTCACAAAAAAAGATGATGTCAATCTGATGAATCAGTTTGCAAGTCCACAAGGACAACACATCATCTATAAGCATTAAAACATAATACAATACTTCTGTAAAGAAAAAGTCAGTATCGAAGCATCTCAATTAAGGACGCTATATCAACTGACCATTAATAGTAAAACATATTTGAATTATAAAAGAAAGCCCCTTGCATTAAGCAAGAGGCCTTTTGCTAAACACTATTATCAAAGATTATTTAACGTTGCAGTACATGAAGAATTTGTATCCTAATGGTGAGGAGAAGAATCCTTCAACGTTATCCTTGAGCATATAAATATCTGTGTAGTAGTAGATTGGGCAGATAGCACCTGTGGACATTAAGACGTCTTCAGCAGCGTGTAAGATTTGGAATCTCTTATTAGCATCTGTTTCTTTAGCAGCGTTGTTCATTAAAACGTCATATGATTGAGCCCATGTGAGACCTTTTTCATTGTCTTCAATTGTGCCGTTGTTATTTAAGTCTGCTTCGTAGACAGCAGCGTCTTTATGATCACCTTTACCGAATTGGCAGTCATTGTTACCAGAAACTGTGGTCCACATTGTTAAGTATGAAGATGGATCATCGTAGTCGGCAACCCAACCATTACGAGCAACGTCATAGTTACCTTCTTTTCTGGTTTGTAAGAATTGGCTCCAGTCTTGGTTTTCAAGGTTAACGGTAATGCCATATCTTGCTAATGTGTCTCTGACGTTTTCAGCAATGGCTTGGTGACCTGAAGAAGTATTGTATAAATACTTGAAGGCTGGGAAGTCTGTGAATTTCTTTTGAGCATCATCGTAGGCATAGCCAACTTCTTTTAATAAAGCAACAGCTTCAGCGACGTTAGCGGCATAAGCTTCATCAGTTTCGCCCTTGTCGTAATAACCTTTACCATCACGTTTTGCACCATTGTGATCAACGAATTCACCACCGGCTGGGTCACTTAAACCTGCGGAGACGAAGGCGTTGGCTGGGATTTGGCCAGCTTTACCAATTTCTTTAACGATGTATTCTCTGTCGATGAATAAACCTAACGCTCTTCTAACTTTAGCTCTAGCAGCTTCATCAGCAGCTTTTTCAAAGACTTTGGAGTTAACGTTGAATGAGATGTAGTATGTACCCATTTGACCAGCGATAACGAATTCATTTGGGTAGTCCTTCTTCAAGGTGTCGATTTGTTCATTTGGAACACTGTCGATCATTTGATATTCACCTGACTTATAAGACGCCAACATAGCATTATCATCATCAGAAAGTGCGAAGGTAATCTTGTCTAATTTAATGTTCTTGGCATCCCAGTAGTTAGGATTCTTAACAAGTGTGATGTAGGAGTTGTGTTCCCAAGCGGACATCTTGTAAGCACCACATGAAACGAATGTGGATGGATTTGTAGCCCATGTGCCAGCTTCTTCTTTGTCGTTAGCGTCAATAGCCGCCTTTTGGACTGGGAAGTATGTTGGGAAGGCTAAGAGTTGATCCATGTATGGAACGTCTACCATCACGTCGAAAGTGAATGTTCTGTCGTCTACTTTCTTAAGTGCAAGTGATGGGTAGGCTGCGTCATCAGTTTCATGGGCAACACCATCAGCGATTTGTTCGAACATATAGCAGTAGTCGCCACCTAAGGAAGCACCACTAGCTCTGTTCCAGGAATAGATGAAGTCATCAGCAGTAATTGCGGAACCGTCGGACCATTTAATACCCTTACGAAGTTTAACGGTATATCTTGTACCGTTAGGATATTTAACTTCTTTCCAACCGTCACCATCTGGTTCATGGTCAACAACTTCGGCTTTTGCTTTTGAAATTTCTTCGGCTAAGTCGAGAGTTAATTCAAGAGCATCACCTTTCTTTTGATAACGATAAAGACCACTGTCTAAGTGGACTAACATAGTGGCACCGTCAACCGCAGAGTTTAATGCTGGGTCGAGAGATTGTGGTTCACTAGCTAAACAGACTGTAAGAGATTGGCTCTTTGGACCGCCACAGGCAGCTAATGCCATAGCCGCTGTACCAGCGAGAACGAGCCATGAGTTTTTTCTAATTTTCATAGCATTTCCTCCTTTATTGAAATTAGAATTTGTTTTTTCCAAAAAGCACCTTCGCTGTACTTTTTAGAAACCTATATAAGCCTCTCGGCATTATATATGGTCATGTTTGACTATTCATCGAATAGTCGGCAAGCAACAAAGTGTTCCTTGCTAATCTCCCTTAATTCTGGAAGTTTGTTCGCGCATTCAGGTGTGGCCTTAGGGCATCTTGTTCTGAACGGGCAACCACTTGGAGCTTTAAGTGGAGATGGTATATCACCCTCTAAGATCTGTCTCTTATTGGCCCTGGCTTTATTTGGGTCAGGTTCTGGTATAGATGATAGGAGTGATATCGTATATGGATGGAGGGGGTTATCGTACAATTCTTGCGAATTGGCGAGTTCGACAATGTGACCGAGATACATCACTGCAATACGGTCTGAGATGTGTTTCACAACGAGTAAGTTATGAGCCACGAATAGATACGTTAAACCAAATTGTTTTTGTAAATCTTGGAACGTATTAAGAATTTGTGCTTGAATGGAAACGTCAAGAGCACTCACTGGTTCATCACACATAATGAATTCTGGAGATGAGGCTAACGCTCTTGCGATACCGATTCTTTGACGTTGACCACCAGAGAATGCGTGTACATAACGTGAAGCATGTTCTTTACTTAAACCAACAGCTTCCATTAATTCAGCAACACGTTGTTCTCTTTCCGCTTTGGTCTTATAAATCTTATGAATCTCTAATGGTTCGGAAATAATATCAGATACCGTCATACGTGGATCTAATGATGAATATGGATCTTGGAAGACGATTGTGGCTTTCTTTCTAAACTCTTTAAGTGCCGCTTTACCTTTGACTGGTTTACCGTTAAAGATAATTTCACCACTTGTTGGTTTATAGAGTTGAAGGATTGTTCTACCTAAGGTAGTTTTGCCACATCCTGATTCGCCAACTAGGCCTAATGTCTCACCTCTTCTAATCTTGAAAGAGACATCATCGACCGCTTTTAAAGGAACAGTTTTAAAGACAGAAGTCGCGATTGGGAAATACATCTTGAGGTTTTTAACTTCAAGAATGTAGTCGTCATCTTTGATGTCATGATCGACTCTTTTGACTTCTTCATCTAATAAAGACAAATCTTGATTAGGATCACGATTGATATCTTTATCAAATTGTTCTTTATTTTCTTTGTTCATTTTTGCTCCTTTCCTTTTTCTTATTGGCGATAATGGCACCGTTATACTTTAGTGGTTTACCTTCAGGTACACCGTTAACGATGTCAATTTTTCCTTCTTCATAGAGTTTCTTAATCATCTTCCAGCAACTAGCGGCGTGACCTTTCTCATCGTATTGCACTTCTTCTGGATATCTCTCAATACAGATTTCCATACATTCTTTGCATCTACTTGAGAAGGCACAACCTTTAGGTAAGCAGAAGAGATCAACTGGGTTACCTTGAATTGGTTCAAGTCTTTTGCCTTTGCTATCAAGCTTAGGCATACTGTTTAATAAGCCTTTAGTGTATTCGTGTTGAGGATTGTAGAAGATATCATCCACGGTACCTCTTTCAACGATTCTACCGGCATACATGATGTCAACTTCATCACAGATTTGGGCAACAACGCCTAAGTCGTGAGTGATGATAATGATCGCCATGCCGTATTCTTTTTGTAATTTCTTTAATAATTCAAGAATTTGGGCTTGGATGGTAACATCTAACGCAGTTGTTGGTTCATCAGCGATTAAGATGTCAGGTCTTTCCACTAAAGCCATCGCAATCATTGCTCTTTGGAGCATGCCACCACTCATTTCAAACGGGTGTTGTTTCATTCTCTTCTTTGGCTCTGTGATACCAACTTCTTCAAGCATCTTTAAGGCTTTCTTATTCGCGGAATATTTTGTTTCCTTATATTCGGAAATACATTCCCAGTAGTACCATTTCTTAGCTTTTCTAGCGTGTTTTCTAAAGAGTCGTTTACTCTTAGATACTGCTTTCTTAGCTTTTTTGAGTTCTGCTTTTGCTTCAGAAACTTCAAATTGAAGCTTTAGAAGTTTTTCATCTTTTGCCTTTGGCTCTTTCTTAACATCTTTCTTAACGGTCTCTAATGATTTCTTATATTCACTTAAGTTCGCTAAGGCTTGGTTGTATTTATCTAATTTGATTGGATAATCATCAGTAGCTTTATCGATGTTCTTTTTTAACTTCTTAGCTTCATCCACTACTTCTTCATCAAAGTGAGGAATATTAGTGTCATATTGATCATTCTTGAAGCCTTCATAGATTGCTTTGAACTGTGGTAACGCTGCTTTATATTTTTCACGCGCTTCCTCTTTCATTACTTTATAACGTTCAGTAGCTTTCTTATATTCGACTTCGAATGCCGCTTTATCATCGGCTAATTTCTTTTCAATAGTCGCATAGTCATCTTTTAGTTTTTGGTTGTCTGGGTGATGGGCAATACCTTTTCTCATAGAGGCAAGTCTTTGTTCATCACTTTCAATAGCGTTTCTAATGTCATAGACTGCGGCTTCAATTGGATTTCTAGCGTGTGTAAGAATCGCTTCTCTTAATTGATTGCCAATTGTCCAAGTTGGATTAAGTGATGTCATCGCATCTTGAAAGATAATGGAAATACGGTTACCACGAATGTCTCTCATTTGTCTTTCAGAAATTCTTAATAAATCGGTACCGTTATAGATAATTTTGCCACCATCGACTTTACCATTTTTATCTAAGATACCCATAATTGAGTATGCAGTAACGGATTTACCTGAACCAGATTCACCAACGATGCCTAAGACTTTTCCTTTTTCCAAGGTGAAAGAGACACCGTTGACGGATAACACTTTACCAGCGTCAATCTTGAACGATGTATTGAGGTTTTCAACTTCTAATAACTTATATTGTCTAGCCATACCGTTCACCTATTTCTGAAGTTTTGGATCGAAGGCGTCTCTTAAGCCATCGCCGAGAAGATTAAGCGATAAAACGATTAAACAAATCGAAATCGCTGGAATTAAGAATAAGAATAGTTCTTTAGGATTATTACCAACGATGTACGATTGAGCATCACTGGCTAAACTACCTAAAGATGGGGTTGGATATTTAACACCTAATCCTAAGTAAGAGAGGAAGGATTCGGTGAAAATCGCACTTGGGATTTGTAATGCAGCGGAGATGATGATGACACTCATGGTGTTAGGAATTAAGTGCTTTAAGATGATTCTGCCAGTACCCGCACCATTAGCGCGTGCCGCCATAACATATTCTTGTTTTCTTAAAGCAAGGACTTGGCCTCTAACTAGTCTTGCCATACCTACCCAATAAAGAAGGGCAAATACAACGAAGATAGCCACGAAACCAGAACCAAGTTGTGCTAGAGCACCACCTTGATTACCATCAAACACTGCGGATAATGTCGCTGATAAGAGAATGATGATTAAGATATCTGGTAAGGAATAAATAACATCAACAATTCTCATGACGATTAAGTCAAACTTACCACCGATGAAGCCACATAAAGCACCAATGGTACCACCGATGATTAAGACAATCGCTGCAGCAAAGAAACCAACAATTAAGCTTGTTCTAGCGCCAACTAAGATACGAATGAAGTAATCGTGACCATTGGAGTCAGTACCAAAGATATGTGGAGGGACATAAGTACCATTAGCGATGGCGTCTTGTTCTGCTTGTGCAAATGTAAATGGCATTAATCTATTGAATGAAGGATCAGGTCTTTCAACGTAACGATAGCAAATGACTTCGTCATAAGCGTATGGATAGAATAATGGAACGATGAAGACCATGATTAATAAAATAACGATGAAGCAGAAGGAAACCATAGCGACAGGATTCTTAACGAATCTTCTAACGCCATCCATAAAGAACGTGGAATTAGGACGCATTAAATTAGTGCTTCTTTTTTCACTTTCAGAAGCAGAACCAAATTTATCGACATCGATTTGGAAACTTAATGGGTTCTTTTTCATGTTCTTTTATTCCTCCTTTCTAATCAAAGTCAACACGAGGATTGACGATTATATAGGCGATATCACTAGCCAACGTGAAGATGATTAGTAATAACGCTAATAAGCAAGTTGTACCCATAATGAGTGGGTAGTCACGATTTTGAATTGATCTAATGAATTCTCTACCAACACCTGGTAATTGATAGACTTTTTCAATAACTAATGAACCAGTAATAATTGAGGCAAACATTGGGCCAAAGTATGTAATAACTGGTGTCACTGAGTTTCTAAGGCCGTGCTTCATTAAGACGCGTTCTGGTTTTAAGCCTTTAGATTTAGCGGTTCTCATATAGTCTTGACCAATAACATCTAAGGTAGAAGATCTTACAAGTCTTGTAATATAAGCGGTTGGATATAGTGAAGCCGCGATAACAGGTAAGATATATGGTCCTATACCATCAACACCAACAGGACTTGTTGGCACAACACGTAAGTTAACCGCGAAAATATATAAGAGGATTAAAGCGGTAACGAAGCTAGGCATTGCCACACTTGCAGTTGTTAATACCATGATGGCTCTATCGAAGAACTTGTTTTGGTGAGTAGCGGCATATGTACCTAAAGCAACACCCACTATCAAGGCTAATGCTGCGGCAGCGGCGCCAATACCAAGAGAGTATTTAAAGCCGTTGAAGATGATTTCGGTAACTTCTCTACCTTTGTAGTAATAAGAAACACCAAAGTCACCAATCATTGCTCTGCCTAAGTAACGTAGATATTGAACAAATAGTGGTTGATCAAGACCATAGCGTTGATTAAGAGCGGCGATAACTGCATCACTAAGAGCTTTTTCTCTAGTCCATGGACCACCTGGCACTAATTGCATGACCCAGAAAGTAACAGTCACAACAATAAGATAAGTTAGAATGCCTAACCCAATTCTTTTAAGAATGTAGAACACCATCTTCTTATTCATATCGTGTGCTTTCTTTGTCCTTTCTTTTTTTCTTTTATATGCATATGCTTAGCGCAACTGCGTGAATAAAATTGCGTCTATTTTAACGAGCGATTTTTTAACCAGTCAACCACCTTTGTTATAACTTTATTAATGATGTTTTAGTTTATATTTTATAAATATAAGTTATTAATAAAATACACTACAATTAATAGTTTTTTCTTATTTTGATAGTTCAACTATCTTTTTGGTAGAAAAAATTGCAAAAAATCGATTTTTGATTAAAAAATGATTATTTTATTACGATATATTCACACTTTTTTGAAAGTTATATTTTTTGATGGAGTTTGGATAATTGATGATAAGGCACAAAATATCGATTATTTAGGGTGTTAAGTCTTATCCTTCAATATCATCTATACCTATTTTGTAGTGATGAGGTCACTGCTATATATCCTTATTAATATATACACGTGCATACTTTAGTGGTCATTTTGTCAACTTGAGTCGTTTTAATATCATAATTTAGTCAAATTATGTTAAACTTGCGTCAGTGAAATATATTAATAAACAAAGGAGGTATATATATATGATTAGTAAAAAGTTAGCTATTGAAGTACTCAATGCCGCTTTAGAAACTGGTGCGGATTATGCTGAAATCTTTTATGAAGATAGCAGTGC
>JAEEGJ010019357.1_pt1 | contig 15006 bp, 16 predicted proteins | sample 8958761 | NCBI WGS metagenome assembly JAEEGJ01 (sample SAMN16246546, study PRJNA631951) | gut metagenome | biome: gut microbiome; feature: rumen; material: RS-attached | host: Bos | place: Iran: Karaj | collected 2018-10 | reverse complement strand
CCCGTCCCTCCACTCCTCGGTACGGCTTCGCCGTGGTCAAACCTGGCCGCTATTCCTCCAGGCCTTGTGAGCCTCCGCCTTGACGGCTCCGCCTCACAAAGCCTTCCGGGCGTCCAGGACACGGCCGTCCCGGCCGTTGGCGCAGACAGTGTCAGTCATCGCAGATCTGTTCGGCAGCATACGCCGCCGCCCAGAATCCGCGCTGCCCGCCACAGACTGCGCGGTTCCGCCCGCATCAGCGTCGTTGCGTCCTGCTCCTATTCGAAGGTCAGTGCCTGTTCGCGAATACCGTTGTACCCCGCATCAGAGCCAGTGCGTCGCTCACTCCTTTGGGCCGTCCCGGCCCAGGCCGCGGAGGCCGTCTTCCCACCCTTCGCGCCGGTCTCTTCCGCTGCTCAAGGGAGCCCGAGGTCTCCCTTCCGCGGCGCTCCAGAGCCCGCCGCCCCCACACACAAGACCGCCTCCGCGGCCACGCTCCACTTCGTTCCGCGCCCTATGGCACTGCCAGACTCTTAGCCGCCACCCACAAAGCCCTCGCACACTATCCCGCCGGCTAAGAGACTGGACAGCACCATAGGCCAACCAGGAGACACACGCTCCAACGTCAGTGCGACATCGACCGGCATCTCCCGCTCGAAGGCCGGGAAAAGGGTATAAATATATACTCCAGGAGGCAGCGGCTGACGCCGCTGCGGGTGCTTTTAGTGTTGCATAAGTCATTGATTTTTATTAAATTTGTATTGCTCCACAGCCTATTTGGAGCCAACTTTCAATCCAAGAGTTATAGACGCGGAATGCCCCGGTACTGGCCCAACATACTCTTCTCCGACGGCTTCGGATCGGCCGGTGAGACCACCTGGTATCACCGGAACGGGAAGTGCTATACCAGGAAGAAGTGCAAGCCGGTTTTCCCGGGCACTGCAGGTCAACTGGCCCATGTGAGTGTGCATCAGAGAGCTATGCAGGCCTGGCGGTCCATCCCGCACCAGACACAGCTGCTCTGGAATGACCTGGCGGAGAAGGTGGAACCCCATCGGCCACCGTTCGACCATAAGGCGTACATCTCAGGCAACAATCTCTTCATATCGGCATACCACGGCTTTGTCACCCTGGGTGATGAACACGTGCCGGAACCCCAGGCGTTCGTCAAGTTCCCGCCGTATGCACTCAAGTTCGTGGCCGCTGTCGTGGATGGAGATGACTTGAAGCTGACCTTCCGGTGCTATGTCTGTGGGGTGGACCATCCGGAGCGTTACCGGGTACTGAACCGGCTTCACCTTACGTCTCCCGGTGGCTGCATCAACCCGGGGAAGATGCGGAACTTCCTGGCACTCCAGAACTGCCCGGCTCCCGGCGGAATCATCGAGTTCCTGATACCGGACTACAAGCAGCGCTCCCAGCTGGATCTGCCCAAGTATCAGATCAATTGCCGGTACCGGCTGCTCGACACAGTCACCGGGTATCGGAACAATTACACGCAGGAATCTTTCGTCTTCGACCTCCTCTAAACGGGAGGTTTTCTTTTATAGTCTTGCGTGTTTCTTGCTAAAGTTACACTTGAAATAATTTGCACTAACTATTTGTGTTTGAAGTATAAGTATTTGTTTGTAAATTTGTTCCCAGAAGATATGACCTGACTACTTAAACCTAAACTTAAACTTCATGATAGCGCTTCCTTCCATTGCTTTCGGGGGCTTTTCTGGGTCGGCAAAGGGCGTTACGGCTCGCCAAGTTGGCGGACGTAGCGTCCTTTCCTTGAAATGTTTTCCGACAGGCGTAGCGACGGGTGCCCAGCTCGCCCGCCGGGCTTCTTTGAAGAAGATCTCCAAGAGCTGGAAAGAACTCACTTCCGCCCAGATGGCAGAGTGGGACCGCCTGGCAGAACACCAGTCCGGGCAGTCCACTTTCGGCCAGAAGGCGGAAATCTCCGGCCTCAATCTCTATATCCGGCTTAACTCCAACAGGGTGATGGCCGGTGAATCGATTGTCGCGGATGCTCCTCTCTCTACGGTGGCTGTCCCGGACGTGGCTTACAACACCGTTTCCATTACCCCTCAGCTGATTGTGTTTGGCGGCATCAAGCATGAGTCTTCGCCGCTCAAACTGGTCGTGAAGATGTCCGTTTCCCAGTCTGCCGGCATTTCTAACGGCTGGAGCAAGACCGTAATCATCTCTTCCGAGCTGGAGGATGACTGGGGTGAGGCGGACGTTACCAAGCTGTATCTCAAGACCATTGGCGTGGAGCCTACGCCCGGCGAGAAGGTCTTTGTGGAGTCCTACTGGCTGGATACCAGCACCGGTTTCACCGGTCAAGTGTTCCAGGATTCCGTCATCGTCACAGGAGAATCCTCTTATACCCCGCGCAAGCGAGTCACGATGGATCGCCTGCTGCCGGATCATGAGCAGCACGTTTCCTCCATTGACGTGGACTTTTCTTCCGGAGCGCCAGTTGTTCAGTACGATGTAATGTGCGAAGGACACAGCAATGTAGCCAGTTCCGAGGCATACCTTGCGGATGACCTGCCCGCTGAACTCCAGGGCACTTCCTGGGCGCTTGGCCGTGGCAATGGAGCTGACGGCAAGCTGGTGGCCCAGTCCTACGTAATGTGGCTCTACGGTGCCCGCTACGGAGATCCTGCTTATATCACTTTCGCCCACCGTGGTGGCTACTATGTCAAACCTACCGAGGTCTTCGGGCCTGGTATAATCTACTAATCCGGCTATGAATTTCAACTCTACAGGCAATAACTTTGGGGCTGGAACCATCAGTTTCAAGTCTCACCAGGAGGAGAACTTTGTGGTCCTCAATGCCAAGCTGACTTACAATCCTGAGTCTCCCGAATACCAGGCGGCAGACGTTCTGGAAATCTACGTGCCCGACCTTTCCATCGAGAGGAGTGCCATTGCCGGCGTCTTCCTGCGGTTCCGTGATGTCCGCGACAGCTACGGATATACCTGGGACAATAGCGGCGGTACTGTTCTCAAGTCCTGGATCAAGGACAAGAACACCATCTGCATCGAGAAGCTGACCAACTTCGACGAGAAGGGCGAGATCACCATCTACATCCTCGCCCTGTACACGATGCTGGCCCGTGGTGGAAATCCCATCAAGGGCACCAAGGTCAGGCTGCAGACCAGCCAAGAGACGCAGTATCTCCGCTGGGGCTCCGACACCTTCTTCGTGGAATTCGAGCACTGGATCTTCCTGCACATGCAGTTCTCCAGCTGCACCTATGCTTACAGGGATTCACCTTGGGAGTGCAACCTGGACAACCTGCCTTCCGGCATTACTGCAGATCTTCCTTTCTGCGGCGGTGGCAATCAGTACAACCCTTCCGTGGACGGTATGTCAGAGGCCCACATCGAGAATGGCGTCTTCTCCTGCGCCAGCAGGACTGCCGGCTTTGAAGATACCGGCCACGATCCGTTCATCTTCGCCTTCCTGGTTCGTGACAATGAAGAGTAATTGACTGCCTTATGTCCGAGAAGAAACGCATAGAACTCACGCGCCTGCAGGGCATCATTGCTGTGGCAAGCTTCAGCAGTGGCGTCATCATCGCGTCCGTGTGCCTGTTCTTCATCCCGCCGCTGGGAGAGATTGCCAGCAGCGCCATCTCCATTGTGAGTGAGCTGCTGGTCCTGTGCGGAGCCATTCTCGGAGTCAAGGCGTCCTATGATGTCAAGTTCCGGAAGTTTGAAGCCGAACTCCGTGATGTAATTGAAAATGAAAAAAGCCATACAGCCTAAACCTAACCTATGAAATTCGCTCTTCCACTGCTTCTGCTCTCCTTGCTCGCCGCTTCTGCCTGCAGTACTGTCCGTCCGATTTCCACGACGGACAGTACCAAGGTGGAAGTTCGCTACGAGACCAAGGCTGTCCACGACACGGCCTTTGTCGAGCTGCCGGTCATTGTGGAAAGAGTGGCCACGCTGGACACCGCCTCTGTACTGGAGAACAAATACGCCAAATCGGCCGCTTCCGTGTCCGGTGGAGTCCTCACCCATTCGCTGGAAACCAAGCCCGTCAGGGAGCCCGTGGCCATCGAGAAACAGATTGTTTACCGTGACTCGCTGGTGTTCCGTGACAAGGTCCAGACGGTGACGGTAGAGGTAGAGAAGAAGCTGACCTGGTGGCAGACGCTCCAGATGCGTCTCGGGCTTGTTACCATTTTGTTGCTCGTGATAGTAGTAATCTACTCTATATTCCTTATTATCAACCACTTCAAATCCTAAACCACTATGAAGTACATTCCTTCCATCGCCTTCGAGGAGATGAGCGGCAGCGCCAAGGGCGTGACCGCAGCCAAAGTGAAGAACCGCAAGTACATCCGCAACCGCGGATACGGCGGCAGTGTCCGTACCAGCGACCAGGCAAACGTCAAGGGTATCTTCAAGCGCCTCACCACCATGTGGAAGACGCTGCCCAACGACAAGATCCTGGCGTGGAACAAGCTCGCCCTCAGCCAGGAGGCCCGCAGCGTCCTCGGTACCAAGGGCAAGATCTCTGGTGCCAACCTCTTCACCCGTCTCAACTACTGGATCGTCGCCTGCGGCGGCCAGCCCGAGACAACTCCACCTACGCTTCTCGGCGTAGAGAACCCGTCCAGCGCCACCATCGTTTGCCAGGGCGACACCTTCACCTTCAAGCTGGACCAGGCCCTCGCCGACAATGGCGGTATCTTCCTGGTCATTGAGGCCACCGAAGGTCAGTCCAACGGCGTGAGCCGCGCACACTCCAAGGCCTCTGCCATCAAGATGGTCGAGGAACCCACTGCCGCAGCCATCGACATCCGTGCGGACTATGTGGCCAAGAACGGAGCCCCTAGCGCCGCAGCGCCGAAGATCTTCTTCCGCTACTACTACGTCAACTCCAGCACCGGCGAGAAGTCCGGCACCATGCTGGCCGAGACGTCCTGGACTCCGGGAGCCTAAACCGGTCAAGTCTCACGAGACGGAACCTAAACCGAACGCCCGCTGGAGTCGAGAGATTCCGGCGGGTTTTCTTTGGTAGGGGATTTGGAAATTCGCACAACAATTCCCATATTTGCACAACGGAAACACACCCGTCAGACCTCGCACGAACGTCAGAATTCAGTGCGAGGTTTTCTGTTGTGCGTCCGTTGTGCGTTTGATAATTTTCGTTTAAGCCGTAGATTGATAATCAGTTACTTATATTGCCTTTCATTTAATCCCGATGGGATTATGTTATGCGCCCGGATTCAGGGCACCGACGCTGGCGCCGGTACTCCGCCTCCCGGGCGATTATCTCCCCTGGGGGCCGGGGGGATAAACCAGATGGGAGTCTGTGGCGGGTGGAGCGAAGCGGAATCCCGACACTGTCTCCCATACCTTATTCCCCTTAATCTGGGACTTCCGCAGCGGCTCCGCCGCAAGGAGGTCCCTCATTGACCCAGACGTATTGGGCTGGCCAGCTCTGCTGGACTGCCGAATGCGGCTGACCGCTTTCCTTCCTCCGCACCGCACCGACGCTGCAGGCCGTAGTGAGTGCCCGACAACGGAGGCCTGGCACCATCGGCCCGAATAGCATCGGCCTAAATTTCGCCGAAGGCGGAGATCATCGGCATATCGGCACCATCGGCCCTGGGTATCCATTTCCCCAATAGGAACTATAGCACCAATAGACGACAATAGATCGATTATAGATTCTATAGATTCCGAATAGACGGTAGAGGTACCTGTACGGCCGGTTGAATAGACGTTCGATAGACGCGAATAGATTTCCAATAGACGATGAATAGATCGACATCGGCCTACATTACCACCCCAACCAACACCTGCACGATGAGCGGCGATAGCCGCTAGGCGGCCGGCTGGGCAGCGGGCCATCCGGAGGCAGCGCAGCTGCCGGAGGATGCCATCGCAGGGCGGGCGGGTATCCTTTGTGCGGGAGCCCTGGGCGGTGGCGTGCGTGGGCCTGGGAGAGTCTCTCTGACTTCCTGGGAGCGCAGCGTACAGGAAGGCTGAGAGTCTCTCCTGCGGGGCAAATGAGAGTGGAAGTCAGCGTCCGCGCTCTGTGCGGCGCTGGCTGGAACCAAGCCTTCTGAACGGAGCTTTAGCGGAGAGAAGAGGGCTTGACCGCTTTGATATCGGCATCGGCATTGCACTGCCGCTGGAACAGGGTACCATCGGCCTGAGTCATCGGCACTATAATTGTAGGCATTTCGGCCATATGAGAATCCGCGCTATCATACTATCACTCTTATTGTTGCTTCCTTTTGTTCCGAGTATGGCTCAGGAACAGGACGACGAGCATTTTATGATCTGCTACGAGACAACGAAGCCCCGTTTCAATGGCGGTGATGCCAATGAATTCTCGAAATGGGTTGACAAGCACAAACGTTACCCTGAGGAAGCGAAGAAGTCCGGAATCGAAGGGCGGGTTACGACGCATTTCACTATTACCAAAGAAGGAAAGTTAACCAAAGTAAGAATCCTGAGAGGCATTCACCCCCTTCTTGACCAGGAAGCTGTCCGGGTGATTGAATCGGCTCCGCAGTTATGGGAACCTGGAAAGAATCACAAAGGTGAGACAGAAGAAATGAGCCTCGTTTTTCCGGTCGTTTTCATGCTCTCCGATGAGGAACGTGCTCAGGTAGATTCAGTGCGGTCTATTCCTTTTGATTATGGTATCAAGGAGAGAAAGCCCAGTTTCAATGGCGGCGATGCCAATGAATTCTCGAAATGGGTACACGAGCACAAGATTTACCCTGAAGAAGCCAAGAAAGCTGGGATTGAAGGACGGGTTTATACTCGTTTTACCATCACTAAAGAGGGCAAGCTAACCAACGTGAAACTCATCAGGGGCGTTCATCCTCTTCTTGACGAGGAGGCCATCCGCGTGATAGAATCGGCTCCGCAGATCTGGAAACCTGGTTTGAATTACAAAGGTGAGCCAATTGACGTGAACTACACGTTCCCAGTATTATTCGACCTCCCCAAGGAATAATTATTACAGAGTGGCATTTATGGTTTCATAATAGATTGGAGTAATCGGAGCTCATCGGCATAATTGCTACAGGGCATCGGCGATTCGTCACCTCTGAGGAGTTTGAGGCCATAAAGCTTCAGGAGAGAGGCCAGCGGAAAGGTGTCATACGTGTTCTCGTAGCCTGCCCAGTTGGCACCAAAGCCGACGATTCCGTACTGGAGGATGAGTTCCTTGGCTTCGCGTTTGATTTCGTCCAGGAAGGCGCTCAAGCGGATTTTGAATTGATGCCGGTAAGACTGCCTTTCCCCTTCATCGTCCATTTCTTCCCAGCTGAGCTGGAAGAGGATGGCATCACCATCTCGATAGAGCCCCAGGAGTACCGGCCCCTGCTCTGCTACCCATTCGGCATTATATTCATCGACCGGATCCGTATCCGTGAGATCCACGGCGCCATGGATGAGCGTGGAGATGGGTTCGGGGCCCATCGACGTGAGCTCCAGGCGGAGGGTTACATGGTCGAACTGGAATTCGATGGTTTCCCATTCGTGGCTGAAATCTTTAACCTCGACGCGGAACACACGGCACATAGGCAGATTGAAATCGACTTCCGGCAACTCCGGGTCTATATCCTCCAGCCAGGGCTTTTTACAGCGCAGCTCACTCAGTGCTAACCGGAATTCCATATTCTCCGGATTGGAATTCTTTGAGAGGTTAAGCGGTGGATTCAGCCGGTCTATGAGCTCAGTCTCGGCTATCTCCGGCAGATCATTGGGGATGTAGTAGAAGATAAGGTTTGCCTTCATCCAGGCCGTGAGGGCTTTTTCGTCATCGGCATTGAAGCGGACGTGGCCATTGTTGATGTCGTTTTTGTCCCTGGGGATGAGCGTGTAGCCGAGGAGACAGCCCAGGCTCAGGCGAAGGGTTGAGTGGCCGGCATTGCCGCCGAGGTGGTTCTTCCAGATGCGGGTGCGAAGGCTGGTACCGGCTACGCCTGTGTAGATGACATCAAGGTCGTGGAAAAGCTGACAGGTCATATCCTGGTCAAGTTCCGGGAGATCTTCGAAATTACGGATGAGGACGATATAGTTTCCAGGGACTTCCGGCAGTAAGTTGCCATTGTCTACGGAAGGGTCGAATTTGATGAAGGTATTTAGGTCCATATTGTAATTGAGGTAGGCCGTATTAATTGCGCTTGGAATACAAAGGTACGATAAAACTTTTGTCCGCGTCCGCGTCCACGGAGGCGTGGACGATTCTGAGAGCATAGACAATCTTCTTATCTCTTCACCAAAGGGATATCCCAGTAACCGTAGTTGAGAACGTCGCTTACCAGGTGCTCTGTGCTTTCTTTAGCGGTGGTGTACTGCTTGGTGATGTGCCAGAGGCCGTCGGTGCCTCGTTTGACGTGGAATTTCTTGAGGATGTAGCCGGAGCGATAGATGTAGAAGTTGCAGCGCTCATGGTATGTGGCGAAGCGCATATCCATATCCGGATGGTAGCCTTTCTTCAGGGCAGCATACTGCCGGGCATCCCAGGCGACTTCCGTAATGGGCTCGGACTTCCATCCGCTCCAGTGGCAAACGCGAGTGCGAAGGACGTGGGAAATGCGCTTTAAGGTGTGATAGATTTCCTCGCAGTTGGGGGCTACATCTATGTCTCTGTCGTGCGGCCAGTCGGAGGGCATCATATTCTCTCCCCAGACGATGAGGTTCTGGATATTCCATTCATCGTAGTCCTCGATGTACGGGCGAACATCGGCAGGATAAACCATATGGTCCAGGAGTTCGGCATACCAGGTGATGAGGAGTTCCGGCGAGATTTCACCTCGTTTGAGCGGTAAAGGAAGATCTTGTATGTTCATAGAGGTGGAGATTTATTTTACCATTTCAAACAGCCAAGAGGAATGATTTTCACTCCGTCCTGACGGGTGTAGGCCATGGTGCCGCCTGTGAGGACGATGAGCTGGTCGGGTTCGCGGATGGGAACCTGTTTTTCGGTGAGGTTGTGTTCGCGGATGAGCTGGACAATTTCCTTCAGATGGGCGGCGCCTTCTTCAATCTCCTGGCTACCAAGTTTGCATTCTACGAGGGCGTAGCGGCCGTCGCCAAGGTGGAGGACCAAGTCGGATTCCAGGCCGTAACGGTCGTGATAGTAAGACAGTTCACCGCCGAGGTTCTGGGAGTAGGCTCTGAGGTCCCTTGCGCACATGTTTTCGAAGATGAAGCCGAAGGTCTTCAGCTGGGTCTGCAGGGACTCGGGAGTGGCTCCGAGGGCTGCAACGGCGATGGACGGGTCTGTGAATTCTCGCTTGAGGCCGCTGCGGATAGCACTCTTGTTGCGGATGGGCGGGCACCAGGCTTCCAGGTCATTGATGACAAAGAGCTTGTTGAACGCGCCCACGTAGTCGTCAAAGGTGTCCATGGAGAGGTTATATTCTTCCGAGGCCACGAGATCTGCGCGCATGGTGGATTTCTTTGCGAGGGTGGAAATATTCCTGGACCAGGCTCGGAGAATCATCCGGGCGGTGCGCTCGTCACGTTGGACGCCGTCCACGCGGGAGATATCGTCGGCACAAAGGGTGCCTACGTATTCTACGGCTGTGAGGAGCTTGGCCTTGGGCGTTCTGGCATACAGCGATGCGGGCCAACCGCCTCGGCAGGCCAGAAAGATAAGGTCTTCCACGGACAGCGGAGAATGTGCGCCGTCTATGGAGTAGTCCGGATTGTAGAAGAGTTCCCGCAGGGAGACCTCTCCGCTGGATTCCTTGGATTCCCAGAGGCTCATAGGAAACATCTTCATCCGAGCGATACGTCCGGTACCGCTGTGCTTGATCTTCTTCTTGTCCACGACGGTGGAACCGGTGAGGATGTAGAGGCCTACGTCGGAACGGCTGTCAACGGTGTCGCGCACAGCATCCCACAGGTTGGGGGCATCCTGCCATTCGTCGATGAGCCGGGGATTCTCTCCGCGCAGCAGCAGCGAGGGTTTGGTGGCGGCGGTGGCCAGATATTCGGCCGCATTGTCCGTGTCCTGCATCTTGATGATGCTCTTTGCCTGCTGGGAGGCTGTCGTTGTCTTGCCACACCATTTGGGCCCTTCCACGAGTACGGCTCCGAAGGCATCCAGACGGTCCGACAGCATTACGTCGGCGGCTCTTTCAAGATATTCCATTTCAAATCAAGTTTTTTCCGAGCGTAAAGATACGTCTCTTTTCCCGGATTACCAAAACTAATCGGCATTTTTGTGGCAAATTGAGCGGCATTTTTGTGGTAAATCAAGCGGAACTTTTGTGGAGAATGTTAGGAATCTATGTGCAGATTAATTCGTATCTTCGCGGTAGCGATGGAAGTCGGAGGGCGTTAATGCTTATGTGCTATGAAACGCTTGATGATTTTCTTTCTTTTGATGGCCGTGGCTGCTCTTTCTGCAGCTGGCCAGGTTTCTCCAAAGACGGCTGAACTGGGGTGGCTGGAACTGCCGGCTTTTTCTGAGGATCCGGAGCATTTCTTTGTCTGCCACTATACGGAGGAGTATTGGGGGCGGCAGCGGAATTATTCGCTGTTCTGGGATGTGGAGCGGCAGATTCCCATCTGGGTGGCGTATCCCTTGAACCGGGAGCTGGTGGGCCGTGGTTCGCGCTCGGGGGCCTGGCAGTATGACAAGTTTATGGCCACGAAAAAGCAGCCGAATCTGCGGCGGACCTACCAGGCCGGTTCCGTTGAGGGTTACATCCGTGGCCACCTCTGCCCGTCGAATGACCGAATGCGGCCGGGGATGAACGAGCAGACCTTCTACTTCACGAATATGGCTCCGCAGGATCCTTACCTCAATGGCGGACTTTGGGCCTGGCTGGAGGAGCATGTCCAGCAGCTGGCGCTATCGGCCCAGGATGCCTGGGTGATTACAGGATGTATTGATAGTGATGCTTCAAATTGGGTGACAGATGTGGCAGGAAAGCAAGTGGCTGTGCCAGAAGGCTTTTTCAAAGCAGTACTCCTAAAACTGCCTTCTGATGGCGGTAAGGGACCGTTTTTTGAAGCTAAGGCCTGGGTAGTGGAGAATCGGAGTTATGGATTCTCTGGCTTTGAGGAGAAGGCGGAAAGGGCGAGAGTGAGTATCGATGAACTGGAAGAGTTGCTACAATGCGACTTGTTCCCAAATCTGCTCAGAGTGGTGGGACCGCAGGAGGCTGCATTTATTGAAGCTCAAATAAATTGATTATATTTGCACTTGGATTTCGGCACGATGTGCTTGAATCCTACAGACATAGAATACCCGATATTCGCTTTTTGCAAGTAGTCATCAAACTCGGCAGGTTTAAGAATCAAGCTACAGTGCAACTAGGGAATCATCGACCGCAATATGTGGGCGATGATCCCGGTTGTATGCTTGAAGGTTTCTGCCGAGACCGGATGACTACGCTGGGGGAGCTCACATTTTTTTTATTGTCATGACCAGGAATCCTGAACAGTCCGATACGGACGGTGTGATGCGGCAATACGCTGCTGGTCGTGTGAATTGTGACCGGCCGCCGATGAGCTATCTGTACTTGTCGGATTCTCTGGCCAGTGTTTCTGAGCTGGTGGCAAAGCTGACGTTCGTCCGGCTGCTGCAGGGGGAGAAGTTGATCGAGCCGGAGAATCTGATGCAGCGGGTGGCCACGCATGAAGCTGGGCCGGTGAAGGAGTCCATCCGGGAGTATGTGCGCTTCGTGTGCCTGGTGAATCCGGCGTTTCCTACATCGAGGGAGGAGGAACTTTTCGCAGCTTCCTATAAGTATTATTGCTGGTACCTGGATAATCTTTTCGAGAGTTTTGCGATGGAACTGGAGGATTGGAAGCGGGGATTCGAGGGATGTCTGTTCATAGGGTAGGGGCATTTCTCTGTGGATTTTCGAGATTTTTTGTACCTTTGTGATGCGGCCGCGTCGCCATACGCGTTTGCCGTGAAACTCGTCTGGGCTCGGGGGCTGCCATAGTCTCCGGGCCCAATTTCATGAAATGTAGGAAAGATGTAGGAAAGTCTGGAAATGAAAATGCCTCTGAACGTTGTCAGAGGCATTTTTCAGTGGTGCTGGGAAGAATCGAAACGAAAATAACAGGCGGTAAGCAACGGCAAAAATATTCTCGTAACTTCCGAAAACACAACATTTTGCAGAAATATTTGCGAATTAAAAAGTAATACGCTAACTTTGCGTGTAGTTAAAAAGTGGGACGGAAGTGGGACGGACTGGGACGGAAGCCCAGGAGCGTCCCAGATTAACCCCAAAATCGCCCTCTCACGTAGCTACAAGGCCGATTTCCCAACTGGGACGGACAACCCAAAACCCCTGGTATTACTACGTAATACTGAACACTACACCGGAAGCCAAAAAGGAAGCGTATGAAGATCAGATTCTACCTCAAAAAGAACGACATCAACAAGTCGGGAGAGTGCCCCATCAGGGCCGACATAAACATCCGCGGCACCCGCCTGCAGAAGCTCATCGGCTACACCTGCAGCGCCGACAAATGGGATGACGTCAAAGAGCAGGTCAAGCACGGCGCCATCAATAAAGAAGGCAAGGACTACCGCGTCATCAATTCCCGCATCACGGACATCCGCACCCACTTCACAACGTACGACCTCACCCTGGATGACAAGCCCACTTCGGAGGCTATGCTGAAGGAGTTTCAGAAGGTCATGAACAAAAACGCAGCAAAGATCGCCGCCATCAGCAGCAAAGACAGCGAGGAGGTCATCGAAAAGAAGGTAGCGGCTGCTGAGGAAAAGGAGCCTAAGGTGAAGGTAAAGCCGGCCGTTGACTACATGGACGAATTCATCAACGAAGAGAGCCGCATCAAAGAGTGGAGCATGGAGACACGCAAGATGGTCAAGTCCCTCAAGAACCACCTGAATAAGTTCAAGAAAAACGTGGGCCTGGACTTCTATGACCAGAACGGCATCGACAAATTCATCAATTACCTCCGCTCCACTGCCGGCCTGGAGGAGAGTTCAGCCGAAAAAGTCTACAAGAACCTCGCCTGGTTCCTCCGCTGGGCCATACGTAAGAAATACACGCAGGTGCGCGATATAGAGTCCTACGAGCCCGTCTTCAAGACCGTCAAAAAGCCCGTCATCTTCCTCACGCAGGACGAATTGGACAAAGTCTTCAATCTCGAGATTCCCAAGACCGGCACCAAGCTCAAACTCCACGATATGAACGGCAAGGAGTACGAGAAGAAAGTCATCGAGCACGAAGGCATGTCCATCGCCCGCGACCTCTTCTGCTTCTGCGCATTCACCAGCCTCCGCTACTCCGATGTCGTTGAGGTCAGGCGAACTGACATCCACGATGGCGTCCTAACCATCACCACCCAGAAGACCCACGACCGCCTGCCCATCGTCCTCCACCAAAACGCTCTGGCTATCCTGGAGAAGTACAAAGACAAAGAATTCCCCGGCAACCGCGCCCTCCCGTACATGACCAACCAGCAGATGAACCGCTGCCTCAAAGACCTCTGCGAGATCTGCGAATTCAATACGCCCGTCAAGATCACCCTCTACCGCAACGGAGTACGGCACGATGACGTCTTCCCCAAATGGTCCCAGGTTGGCACCCACACCGGCCGCAAGACCTTCATCTGCTTCGCTCTCTCCAACGGCATCGCTCCTGATGTGGTCATGAAGTTCACCGGCCACTGCGACTACAAGTCCATGCGCCCCTACATCGACATCACCGAATCCGCCAAGAAAGACGCCATCAAGAAGATGGAAGAAGCCTTTAAGAAGAAATAGTTTTGAAATTTCCATTAAAAAGTGGTATCTTTACCACCAATTAGCAAACATTTTGGTCTATGAAGTACCTCAACATAGCAAAAGCCATTGAAGCCTGGCGCGCTATCCAGCCCCTCTCCGAGAGGGACCGCGAGCGCTTGAGCCGCAAGTTCACCGTAGATTTCAACTTCAATAGCAACCACATTGAAGGCAACACTTTGACCTATGGCCAGACGGAACTCCTGCTGCTTTTCGGCAAGGTCGTCGGCGAAGCCGAAATGAAAGATCTGGAGGAGATGAAAGCCAGCAACGTCGGCCTCAAGATGATGCAGGAGCAGGCTCTCATCAAAGAAATGCCTCTCACGCAGAACTTCATCCGCCAGCTCCATAAAGTGCTGCTCCGCGAGGACTACACCGTTTATCGTGAGCTCCCCGGTGGCCAGCAGACCAGCTACGTCATCCACGCCGGACGGTACAAGACCCGTCCGAACAGCGTGATTACCCGCTACGGAGACCGCTTCGAATACGCTTCACCGGAAGAGACTCCCGCCCTGATGGCCGACCTGGTGGACTGGTACAACGAAGAAGAAGCCAAGGGCAAACTCAGCCCCGTTGAGTTGGCGGCTCTCTTCCACTACCGCTACATACGCATCCACCCCTTCGAGGACGGCAACGGCCGTATAGCCCGCCTAATTGTCAACTTCATCCTGGCACGTCACGACTACCCGATGATTGTAGTGCGCAGCCGCGGAAAGAAAGAATACCTGGAGGCTCTCCACCAGGCCGATTTGGAAGTAGGTGCAACGCCCAGCATCGGCGCACACGCGCCCCTTGACCGCATCCGTCCCTTCTCAAAATACTTCACGGCCCTGGTGGCGGAAGAGATATACAACGACGTCCGCTTTGTCACCGAGCCGAATGAAAACGTCTGGTGGTACGATGGCCAGCGAGTCGAATTCCGCACGCCGAATTACGCCAAGATTCTCCGGATCATGCAGAGCCAGCCTTCGGTTACCATTGACGGCTTGAAGGAAGAACTCGGCATCAATAAATCCGCGGTCCAGCGCCTTCTGGGCTCCCTCAAAGAAAAGGGATATATTGAGCCTGCCGGAGAAGGTGGAGGCTGGCGAGTTCTCATCACTCCGTCGATGTAAATCGCTCAAAAATTCGTTTTCCCATAGCACCACGTGATAATGGCCCCCCAGACCCCTGGAGGGCCATTGTTGATAACTTTTCCACCACATTCTATTACAGTCTCTTGCATACACGAGGCAAAAATTTTAATTTTGTAATCGGTATTT
>JAEEGJ010019356.1_pt1 | contig 15006 bp, 15 predicted proteins | sample 8958761 | NCBI WGS metagenome assembly JAEEGJ01 (sample SAMN16246546, study PRJNA631951) | gut metagenome | biome: gut microbiome; feature: rumen; material: RS-attached | host: Bos | place: Iran: Karaj | collected 2018-10 | reverse complement strand
GATGTACATACCGGGGCGCAGACGGATGTGTTCATGCCACTCTAGGGATTTGATGCTGTCTTCTGTATATTTCGTAGCTGCCATTAATCAATCTCTTTAAAATTCAATTCCATATATAGCAAACGATTTTCGCGCCAACATTAATGGGGGCTTTTGTGCTTGCTATGATCGTCCAGCAAATATATAAAAATTTTAAATACTGCACGTTAGTGCATGTAAAAACGGGCGCCCGTCACGCGAGCTACCCGTCAAATTTGCAAAGATTGAATTTGTGAATGGATTGACTTATTTGGTCTTTATGCAGCGAAGTGAATACATATTATCTTTCTCATAGGGGTACACATTTGCTCCTGTCGAAGTGTAATCAAACCATGCTCGATAGGCTTTATTTTTTCTTTCAGTAGAAGTCCAAAAGAACGCATCTTTACCAAATAACCAGTCCGCATTGTGATGATATCCGATAGGTAATGCCGTAAAGCCGTAAGTGTCGTCACCCCTTCCATTATCATCAATTATTTCGGGACTAGGGTTGCCATGAATATCATTGGGATCGATTTCTCCTATCCACAGATCCGAATTCGCCTTCAATTTTTCTCCAGCAATTTCCATACCACCAACTGCATCATACAAGGCTTCCCATTCCGCCGAGGCTGGCACATGCCAACCTGTGGGGCAAATACCTTGGAAGTGACCGTTGTCATCTTTTTCCCCATTACCCATCACAGCCGACCAGTCGTAAAGACGACCGTACCGGTCGCAGTTCTCCAGTTTTTCGTCATCTTCCATCGCGCCATAGCAGACGCTTCCTTCACTTGTCTTGTAATTCAAGTTTTCGCCCATCCAGGTTTCGGAGTAGTCGGTCCCTTCCGGAGCGATAGTCACCATCTTGTATACTGTGCCTCCATTACGCTCATCGCAGAATGAAATATCGGGATTATAGGGTTTAATGCCACACCATGCAAGTTTGTATAACGTGATAGAGTTGTTTTCGCAAACCAAATCGTAGCCACTTCCCTCGACATTCGCTTTCAAGGTGCAGCCATCATCCTTCAAAGATTCAAGCCATTCTTCTTCAGAGCCTTTGAATCCATGCTCCTGAGCGATTTCAAATGCAGACTTGCCGGGATCACCATCGTTTCCGTTCGTAATCGTAACAGTTTCATTACCGCAAGTAATGTCGTAGCCGTTCTTTTTCTTGTTTTCCTTCACGGTGCAGTTCTTGCCATTTTCACCATCGTTTCCGTCTTTGCCTTCTAGTGATTTAAGCCATTCGGCTTCCGTACCCTTGAAACCGTTGTCTTTTGCAATTTCGTAAGCGGACTTTCCGTCCTTTCCGTCCTCGCCATCTTTACCGTCAGCACCTTTCAAACCCTCAACGGACAATTTCTTCCATTCCTTGTCGGTGCAAAGGAACATTGCCGAAGAATCCTTCACATAGACCATGTCGCCTTCATTGCCGGTGGCGCACTTTTCCAAGTCCTTGAATTTTGCGATTGAGGACGGACCTGTAGATTCGGTGATAGTGGTTGTTTCATCGCAGGCGGTAAAGAAAGCCGCTGTAGCCAACGCAATAGACGATGACCATAACAATTTATTCATGAGATTCCCCTTATTGTGAGATTATAAATTTTATGAGGGGAAAATAGAATATTATTTGTCCTTGATGCAGCGGACGGGGAGGAATTGCCCTTTTTCGCGCGGGTCAACATTGCTGAAGTTGGCATGCGTTGTGGCGATGTAGAATTCTTTCCTTGAGTCTACCCAAAAGTATCCATATGTTACACCGAGATAATCCCAACCATACGGATCGACAGCATTGATGGATAAAAGGGAAAGCCCGGATTCGTTTGTCGCGCCGCGTTCGCCAGTCAGGCGTGAAAATAGTTTTGGCAAGAATACGGTCGCTTCGGCGTAGGGCATTTCATCCCAGCTGGAAACGTCCGCTTCTTTAGGCAGGTGCCAACCTTCGGGACATGCGTGGATGGCGGCGTCGGCATTGTAGAAGCGCCCGTATCTGCAACCGATTTTTTGTGCGCATTTGCTGTAGTTCTTGATAAGGGAGTCGCTTTCGCTGTAGTAGTTGATGTTTTCGGCCATCCAGACTTGATTTTCGAAAACGACGGTTCTGTATTTCTTGCCGTCTCTCGGGTCGGTCAATGTATCGTATTTGATGTTCTCGTTGAAAAAGTATTCCTGGGGCAGGCTATCGACGAGATTGTCTCTAGAAAGGTACCACCGCCCTTCGTTGCATATGTAGAACTCGCTTGGGAACGAATCGCTCGGGAAGCGCGTATTGTTTGCTGTGCATTCCTTGTCGTGTGTTTCGTATTCCTTTGCGTTTGGCGTTCTCCAACTGTTGTAGGCGCAGACGAAATCCTTGCCGTTATCTTTGCAATTGACCTTGTCTGAACTGCAACGGTACGTTTTGAAAAGTTCGTAATGGGAGGAGTCGCAATAGGGGAGCTGTCCGCAATGTCTCCACAAGTTTCTTAAAATGTATTGCGGTTCTTGAACGGCGTAATTGGTGCTGTATCTTCCGTAATCGCCCCAGGTTGATGTCGGGGTGATTATGCTTAAGAATTTCTCGATAGAAAAGCCTTCATAGGCAGAACATATAAAAGTCTCGTCGAAGGTCTCGCCTTTCGTAAATTTCTCGATGAAATCGCTTCTCGTCTTTGAAGAGTCGTTGTCGGGAGGAATTAAATGAGAAAAAGTATAGCCGATAGATGTGGAATGTAAAGACTGGTGCTGTAGCAGTGTGTCTAGGGAGAATATGGAATAAAGTTTTAGCTTTGCCGTATTGAACGCGCTGGTGGAATCCATGCCTTGCTTTACAAGATTTTCAACGACGCCAGCTGTTAGCTGCCTGATGACGCATTCGGGGTCCTCGTTGTAACTGTCTGGATCAAAGGAATTCGTGTAGGTAATGCAGTTTGTTCTTGCTGAACTTGGTGCTGTAGAACTGCTCGATACTTTTGTTTCGGGCGCTTGTGCGCTTGACTGCGGGGCCGAAGAAGACGATTCGCTTAATGAACTTGAAGACGGAAGTTCGGACAAAACGCTTGATGACGGTTCTGATGACGCGACGGATGATTCTGGTGATGCACTGGAGGAAGAAATCTCGGAATCGCTAGACGGTGAAAGCACCTCTAGAGGCGGCTGGCTGATGTTTTCTTCATCGCAACCCGCAAGAAAAACAGTGAAGGCAATCCCTATAATTGAACTGGTTATAAATGCTTTGTTTTTGAAATTCATCTTTCCCCCTTTGATACTGAGTAATATATAAAAAACGGCTGTTCTTAGTCTGTTAATTTATTTTTGATTTGATATTTGTGTTGTCAGTTTCTCATGTTGTACTTTTGATTGACGGACCTGTAAATATTTGTTATAATTGCGCTGTTGCTGGCTAATGATTGTTAGCCTCTTGTGCACGAGGTTCCTATGAAAACGATTGGTTTGATTGGCGGTATGAGCTGGGAAAGTACAATTACGTACTATGAAGTTTTGAATAAAGAAATTGTCCGTGCGTTGGGCGGTTTCCATAGCGCAAAGATCTTGATGTACAGTGTCGATTTTGCAGAACTCGAAGCGAACATGTCCAAGGGCGACTGGGATGGCAATGCAATGATTCTTGCGGATGCGGCAAAGCGCCTTGAACGTGCTGGTGCCGATTTTATCGTCATTGCGACAAATACGATGCACAAGTTGGTTCCGCAAATTGAACGCGAAATTCATATCCCGATTTTGCATATCGCAGAAGCGGCGGCTGAAAGTGTCAAGCGCGACGGGTTTTCGAAGGTCGGATTGCTCGGTACCAAATTCACGATGACGCAAGACTTTATCAAGGACCGTCTCAAGAGCGCGGGCCTCGAAGTGATTGTTCCCGACGCTTCAGACATTGAAATTGTGAACAACGTGATTTTCAACGAACTCTGCCTCGGTAAAGTTCTCGATGCGTCACGTGCGGAATACCAGCGCATCATTGCGTATATGAAACAGCGCGGCGCCGAATGCGTAATTCTCGGCTGCACGGAAATTGGCATGCTCATCTCTGAAAAGGATAGTGAACTCCCCGTGTACGATACGACAATCATCCATGCTAAAGAAGTCGCCCGCCAAGCACTAGGATAATTTTTTTTCACTGTCATGCCTTTTTTACGTCATCCTGACGCCTGTTATCTTCAGCGCTGTCATCCTGAGGGGGTTACCCCGAAGGATCCAGTAAAGTTTTAAAATTGCGATAGTGAAACTTAACTGGATTCCTCACTTCGTTCGGAATGACGGATGAAGAAGTGTTGCTATAATAGATTCTCTATATGCTACATGATGTAGTATATGCAAAATTTTTATGCGAAGTTTTTATAAAAATGCTTAAATTTTGCAAAATTCTTTAATTTTGTAGCATAAAATGTCTTGATTTCTGAAAAATACGGTTTTATATTTTTTAATATGAAACCGATCGTCGAATATACTGATTTCCGCATGTTCATGCGAGATTACTACGAGGAACGCAAGCGCTGTTCCGCGTTCTCCTGGAGAGAGTTCTCCAAGAACGCTGGGTTCAGCTCTCCCTCGTACATGAAGGTTGTTTGCGACGGTAAAAGCAAGTTGAGCCGTATCGGTGTCGAACGTACGGGGGCTGCCATGGGCCTTGCCGGTTTCGAAATGGATTATTTCAGGGCAATGGTCAAGTTCGGCCAGGCAGAAACGGAAGACAGTAAAAAAGCTGCCTATAATGAAATGCTTTCCATTGCAAATGTCTATAAAGTTAGGTCCATTGAAGGCGAACTTTTCAGGTTTTACGATACCTGGCACAATTCGGTCCTCAGGGAACTGGCTCCGATTATGCCCGGCGCTACCCCGGGGGAAATGGCAAAGATGTGCTATCCGCAGATTTCTGCGGCGGAGGTTCGCGCTTCTCTCGACTTCCTCACGAAATCGGGACTCCTGAAAAAAGAAGATGACAATTTTGTCCAGTCAGAAATCTCGATCCAGGGTACGACGGATGCGACGCGACTTGCCATGAGGAATATGCATCGCCAGATGTCCAGGCTTGCAACGTCGTCGCTTGAACTTCCCAAGGACATTCGCAATTTTAGTGGCGTGACCATGGGGCTTTCGCGTGAATCTTTCCGCAAAATAGAATGCGTACTGAACGAATGCCGTCGCCAGATTGTTGCCATCGCCGCCGAAGAAAAAAATATTGAACAAGTTTATCGATTGAATTTGCAGTTATTCCCCCTGACGAAAAACGTGAAGGAGAACGAAAATGAAGAAGTGTAGTTTGTATGTGCTTGTAACGCTCTCGGTAATCATTTCGTTGAGCTTTTTTGCGGGCTGTTCTTCGGAAAAAATTGCAGGTACGTCCGTAGAATCGAATGAGTTTGCTAATCGGAGTTCCTCTAGTTATTTCGATGACTCCAATCTTGGCTTAAAATCCAGTAGCTCAGTAACATCCTCTAGTTCTTTCGGCGATTCAATGTATGGTGAAAAATCCAGCAGTTCCGAGAGGCCCAATGAAGGCGCGACAAAGCCGAGTACGCTGGACTATTACCTGAAAATGCTCAATATTGAATCTGGTGCGTTTGACAAAGGCATTTTGTCAACATCGATTGCTCAAAATACAGATGGCGGTCCGCATAACCCAAATCCGCCGATGACGAGTGAATTTGATACGCCTTGGCCGCACAAGATTGTAAAGCAGAATGTCGATGCCTTGAGTGAATACTTCCCGATGGCTGTAGCGATGTATCCGCAAATCATTGCTGCGATAAAGAACGAGACTTTGGACGAAAACTGTGGACTTTATACGTTCAATGTGTATAGCGATGGATTGTCGGCGGCCTATATTGTATCGGAAATTACCGAGAATGTCATCAAGGTGCTTGATATCCCGGCGGGCGATTGCAGCGCGATTCCTTTGAGCGTGATGTCTAGGTTCCTGTTCTACTACTGTGGCGAACTCAATAGCCATGCCGAAACCGAACATATCGTAGTTGATGTGGTTCTGTCTGGCAATTGCCCTGTTCTTAAAAAGGGAAACGAATGGGTGAGCGATAAATCGCCGACTTCATCAAAAGAACTTATAAATTAAGGAGAAAACATCATGAAAAAGAATCTTTATGTCAAGGCGATGAGCCTTGCCGTTGTGGCGGCTACCTCTTTCGCGGTGCTTGCCTGCGATAACGACAATCTCAGCGGTCCAGATTTCAACAGCGGAAACGGAGGGAATTCGTCGGCGATTGAACAGCCGAGTCCGCAGTCCTCTAGCTTGGAGGTTGGCGAAAGCTCTTCTTCCGTCAATAAGCTCAGCTCCAGTTCTGTTGTTGCAAGTTCCTCGTCTGTGGATCTCAGTAGTTCTTCTGTAGGAGTGTCGAGTTCGAGTGCTGTTGAAACTTGCCCGAATGGCCGCTGGACTACAATCTGTAACGGCGTCGAGTCTTATAAGCCTGTTTGTTGCGAAGAAAAACACGTGGAAACTTGCAGACATATCACGGATTACGATGGCATGACGGCGCAAGGTAACTGCGTAAATCAGAACGGTCGCACTGCCGTTGACTGCGTGACGGGCGAGAACTATGAATGCAAAAGCAACAATTGGCAACCGGTAACTTGCCTGAATGTCAAACCGTCAGAATGCCCTCCGGGAATGGGTGGCTGTGGTTACCGTCTCTGCCAACCGGACGGCATCCAGGAAATTGCCGATTGCGAAAATGGCGTGGTTTACGTTTGCAACGGCGAAATGTGGGAAGTCAAGAAAACGGAAGAAAATCAGCGCTGCGCCCGCGGTGAACTCGAATACTGCGAAGCTTGCTTTAGTGAAGGAACATTTGAAGGCCGCTATAAATGTGAAGGCGGTAAATGGAAAAAGTATGGCATGGGTGATGAAATCTGCGTACATATCACCGATGTCAAATGCGATGAAACTAAGCAAGGCTGCCATTCTTGCGGTGGAAATCAAAATGAAATTGCAATTGATTGCAAAACGGGAAATGAATTTGTGTGCAGTCGAGGGTTCTGGTCTTTGAATGTTGTGGATTGCGAGGCTCGTGCCGAAGGCTGTGGGCGAAAGGATGTTCCGCCTCCTTGTGAGGCAAATGATGGCGGTTATTGTGGCCCTGAAAATGACGCATGGCTGAATGAACCTTGCGAAGAAGGCGAATCGAGCAGAGACCTCCGCATTAGATTAAGTGACGGTTCCTATAGATCTGAAAATTATATCTGCGTGAACAACAAGTGGGTGGAACGTTTCAAGTATTACGAATGTGGTGAAAATGAAGATTGCGACCGTCCGTCTTTGCGTTGCCAATCAAGCCCGGTCATTGGTACCGCTTGCGATAACGAGGGCGAATCTAGCGATATCGATGGCTGCGTATTCCTTTGCAGCGCCGGTCGCTTCCTTTACGCTCCGGTAGTGTGGTGATTTTGTCATTCCCGCGATGTCACCCCGGATTGAGCTTTCTCCGGACAAGTTCCGGGGTTCCGGGAGGGAATCTCCTATAAAAATGCTCGAAAAAAGCGGCGCCGTTCGGCGTCGCTTTGTGTGGGTTGGTAAACAATTAAATCTTTGGACCTTTGGAACGGGGAACGTGCTCAATTGGGCGGGGAGTGATGAATGGAGGATTTTCAGGTTTGTGCTTTTCCCGTTCGTCTAGACCGTTTTCTCGAGGTCCTTTTTCCTTGATAATGAGATTTTCTTTTGCGCGGTTTCTGTTTTCGTTGATGTTGTTGTTTGTCTTTTGCTGAACGATTTCTTGCTGGATTTCCTTTATTTCGGCTTGGGCGTTCGCCTTTATATCCGAGAGTATTTGTTGCCTTGCAAGTTTGCGTTCTTCGCGTAAGCGACGCCAGTCGTCTTTTTGTTTCTGTTCAAGGTCGGGAACGCTTTGCATGGTTTCTGACCTTTCTGTTGGTGTCGCGATGTCGGATTCCGGCTGTGCAAGCGGAACCGTCACGAATACTGAGCTGGTCAAAAATGCAATGAGTTTGTTTGTGTTTTTCATAGCGTTAACCTTGAAAAGACTCAAGGGCGGCGGTTTTTCCGTCGCCCTGATGAATAAGCTGAAATATCTTATTCAACCTGAGCTACGGTCTTTTCTTCTTTTGCAGCTTCCTTTTCTGCCTTTTGGGCTTCACGTTCAGCCTTCTTAGCTTCCATTTCAGCCTTGCGAGCTTCTCGTTCGGCCTTCAAAGCTTCTTCACGTTCAGCGCGCTTGGCTTCGAGTTCTGCTTTCTTAGCTTCATGTTCAGCTCTCTTAGCTTCCATTTCAGCCTTGTGAGCTTCGCGTTCGGCCTGGAGTTCTTCTTCCGTCTTCGGGGTCGGCGGTTCGATTTCTGGCTTCGGCAGAATTTCTGCGATATCATTCTTGTCAAGCTTGATCAGGTCAAGGAGTCCCTTGCGGGCTTCCTTGCGTTCTTCGCGCATCTTCTTGAAGTCGGCCTTGTCGGTAACTTCAGATTTGACTTCGCTCGAAATTTCGTTCTTGACACTCTTCATGTCAGATGCTTCGCTCTTGGCGGAAGCCGTGGCGAAAAAGGCGAGCGTAGAGATTGTGAGGATTGCAATGAATTTTGATTTCATGATTCTTCCTATGATTGGGTGGATTTTGTTTTTACACCCTTTCTTTAGCAAGAATTGTGCCAACTATTGGAAATTGCTGAATTTGCACGATTTTCGCAGATTTTGTCTGGATGGTCTTTTTTATTGTCCTTAAAAAACGAGGCGATTCACCTCATTGGGGATAAAAGTTCCGAAAATTTATTTTTGGTTGATGGTCGTTAGTCAATGGTCCTTAAATTATAAACCAATAACTAATGACCAATAACTAATGACTAATAACCAGCCCCTAACTTGCTTTTCCATTCGCATTTTTATACATTAACTCACAACTTATTATATCATTTCTTAGATCCTTAGTTATCATCCCGGGCAGGGGCCGCGTTTGTTCACGCTTTTTTGCGTGGATGCTGAAAAAGCGGGCATGCATAATTCAGGGGAGGCGTTATGCTTCTAAGGGTCTTAAGAATTTCCCTTTTAATATTGCTGTTGTCATCGGTAGCTTATGCTTCGATGAATGTTTCACGTTCGACGGATCGTTCGTCTGCGTCGAATGCAACTGATGTTTTGCCGGGGACGGTGACGCTTGATTTTGCGGATGTCCCGTTGGCCGATGTGGCGCGGACGCTCTCTCAAGCTTATGGCATATCGATTTTAACAGATGATGCGGGCGATATGCGTGTGACATTTCATCTGGAAGGTGTCGGGCTTTTTGAAGGTCTTACGGCATTGTGTGCGGCAAATGGGCTTGCTGTTGTGCAGGAAGGGCGTGTTTATCATATCCGGCGATCGCGTGTGCTGGAAAATGGCTATATCGCACTTGAAAATTCGGGCGTTGTCGTCTCGGTAAAAAACATGAATGTGCGTGAATTTGTCAGGGAATTCGGCTTGAATACAGGCGTGAATGTGCTTGCGGATTACGACGTGGATGGCGTGGTGAGTGGAAATTTGAGGGGAATGGTTCCGGAAATGGCGTTCCGTGTGCTGATGGAATCGAACGGGTTCAAGGTGCGCGGGGAGCGCGGGTGCTTGCGGGTTACGAGGGCACGGAACGTCGAGAAAGCTTTGAATGGCTCGCCAGATGGCGCGGAGATTTCGGTGGAACGTGCGGGCGACCTTTATTCGGTGGATTTGCAGTCGGCTCCGCTCAAGGCGGTGCTTAAGGCCGTTTCAGAAGAAGCGGGACTCAATTTGGCGATTTATGGTGACTTGAATGAATCGGTGCAGATGTCGTTCAAGGATGTTTTGTTGCCGGAACTTTTAGCGTCACTTTTTCGCGGGAGTGCATTCACGTTTCGGCTAGATTCGTCGTCGCTTTTAGTTTCGGAAGATGGGGCAAAGGCTCTTGCCGATGTGCGTGTGTTTCCGTTAAAATATGTGTCGCCCGAGAAGGCTATGGCGCAGCTTTCGAAGTTTATGAAAAGTTCGGAACTGAATGTTTCGGAATATCGCGAGCAGAATGCACTTGTGCTTGTCGGCTCGCCACTGGCGATGGAACGTGCGGAGGAGTTCTTGAAAATGATTGATGTGCCCGCGATGCAGGTGATGCTTGCATGTGTGATTGTGGAATTTCGCAAGGGGCGCGGGTTTGCAATTGGCTTGCGAAGCGGTGCTACTCGGAATGTGGGCGAACGCGATATTCAGGCGCGCGGGTTCTTTGATTTCTTGGGTAAGGATATTTCGAAATCGGGGGCTTTCGGAAAAATTGGAATCTTGCCGGATCGCTTTGAACTGGAACTTTCGTCAATGGAAGAAAACAACGAGGCGAAGGTGCTTGCGCGCCCACGCGTGACAACGCTGAACGGCAACAAGGCGGAACTCAACGTGACGAATACGGTCTATTACCTTGTTAGTCAAGTATCTGCGGATGGGTTTCCGATTACGGATTACCGCTCGTTTAACGATGGTATTTCGCTGGAGCTTACGCCTACGATGACACAAGATGGCCTGATAACGTTGTCCGTGTCGCCGGAAATCAAGACGGCGGGCAGGAGCACTGGCGATGGGCCTCGGGACATCAGTTCCCGAAACATGAAGACGACGGTGGTGCTGCGCGATGGCGAGACTTTGTGCTTGGGCGGGCTTATTCGCAAGAACAAGACGGAAGTGCGCTCGGCAGTACCGTTTTTGGGAAGTATTCCGATTCTTGGGCGGCTTTTCAGCTACACCTCAGAAGAAGAGGATGAAAGTGAACTTGCCATTTTCATTACGCCGAGTGTGGAGAAAAAGGAATGATTGGATGGGGACGGCGAATCGCGCCTGTCGCGGCGCGGATGATGACGTGGGAAGTGACGACTGCATTTGACGGGACCCTTACGGAAACGGAATTGCACAAGCGATTTGATGAAGAGTTTCTGGATGTTCTTGGTGAAGAATGTCGCGTATTCTTTTGGCCGCTCGTTTCATTCAATGCATCTGATGGACGAAAACATCGCTATCTCGTGGCTATGGCGGATGAACCATTGGAAACGTGCCGTAAAAAGTTTGATTGCAGCTTGCCAAGACAAATTGCGTTGTATGCCATCGCTGATAAAGTATTGCGAGGTAAATTGGAGGGAAATGCGGAAAATGGAAATTTGTTGCTCGTCGCTCTTTGGAAACATCGCTTGTACATCCTCGTTTTTATGGAAGGCCGTTTGTGTCATTGGTCGGAAGAATACGGTTACGGTGAATCGCTTGATGGTGCTTGCCGGGAACGTGTTGCGCGCTTTAAGGAATTTTTGAAAGTCGATGAACAGTTTGCGAAAGTGAATGGCGCGGGTGCGTTTAAAGAATTTTTTGTTTGCTGTGAGAACATTTGTGCTGGTGAAAATTCGCTGAATATTGATGAATTCTTCCTGTTTGCCGCGCATGATCCGTATTGGCGAGACAAAGATTTAGATAAATGCGATTCGATGAAACCTTGTGAACGTAGGCGTTGGATGATGTGTGCTGTGGCGTTGCTCGTTTTGTGTATTGGCATTTTTGCAATGTGTGGCAGTTCCTTGGATTTATATGCAAATTTTTTTGATGATGAACGGCGCAATTCGTTTGAAAATGTGGTGCCTGTTGAATTGAGTTTACCTGCGGCTCGGGACTTGCTCCCTGCCAAATGGACTCTCGGACGGATTGGTTTCGCAGATGGTGTTGCTTCTGAAACTCGACGGATTTCACGTGTTGATTGCGATTCGTCGAAATTTAGATTGCTTGGAATTGTGGGCGGGCGAGTGGCTCTTGTGAAAACTTCTTCGGGTGAAACGAAAATGCTCTCAATCGGTGATTCGCTTTCTCGGTACCGCGTGACGCAAATAGGAATGAACGATGTCGTGATGAAGTGTGGTCGCAAGGAGGTGCGTTATGCGGTCAAGGCGTGGTAACGTTCTTCCGCTTGTGTTAGGGCTTTTGCTTATGCTTTCGATTCTCGAGACAGCAATGCTTCGCATGCCGGGGGCGCTTCGCCGGAACGTATCTCTTGTTGCTAAAGAAACGCAGGAAATGTACCTTGCGGAATCGGCTGTGCTGGCGAAGCTGAATGGCTTTCCGGATGGCTATTTTGCGGATCTTCCGACGGTTGAATCGCGGATTCTTGGACCGTGGACGGAATGGCGAGTTTGCGATAAATTCCAATTTATGCTAGGGAATGAATATGGGCGGTTCTCGACTTCGGAATGGGCACGTTGTGCCGTAGTGCTAGAGCAGAATTTGCGTGAACGTATTTTGCAGCCGGCAGGCTTAAAAAACTTGTCGGGGAATCGGCGCTTCTTTAAGCTCGATTCTTCTGATGGACTCTCTGTAGAACGCACGATGGCGATAAATGTGAGCGCCGGCGATTTGACGTTAGATCTCGGTGATGTCTCAATTCGTTCTTTTATGGCAAATGTCGAGGGAGATGTCAAGATTCGTGGGAACATCCACTTCGATACGCTTCGGATTTATGCGACCGGTTCTGTGAGCGTTCAAGGAAATGTGACCGCTGATTTTGCGGAAATCTTTGGGCTTGCTAGCGTAAGTGTCTCGGGGAATGTATCGATTGCGGGCGCACTTTTTTCGAAACAGATTATCGAAGTTTCAGGTCGTGTACAAATGAATTTCCCGAGTTTGGCGCTTGCGGTCGGCTATCGCGAGAACCGCTTGTCGCTCCTTGAAAAGTCTGTGTTTGAAGGCTTGGCGATGGCGCCGTCTGGAACTGTCGAGCGCGACTCTTCGGCGAAGCTTCTCGATTCAATGCATACGCTCTTGCCGTTTTGCATGGACACTCGAAAAGTCGTGTTTTCCCGGAGGCGCTTGTGACGTGCACTTGTCATACTGAACGAAGTGAAGTATCCAGGGCATCTTGTGTTGCTCTTGCTGCAAACTCTAGACTAGGCTTTACCTTGCCCGAAATCTTCGTGGCGCTTGCAATCCTTCTCGTTGGAACAACCGCACTCCTTGGCTGTTGGAACTTTTTTAATCGCGAAGTCGCGGATGAACGGATGCGCTTGGAGGAATTCTACGATGTGCTAGAAACAATGGAATCGTTGGTGGCGAATCGTCCGGATTGCGCGGACTCTCTGTCGGACCGCTTCACTCGTGTTCCTGGCAGTCCGCATTTGGCGTGGGCGGTTGTGGTACGTGAACATTATTCTCTCAAACGCTTGGTGCGTTGTCGGTGAGGTTCGGAGGCGTTCGGATATGCGAATGAATATCGTTCAATCTAAAACTTCTCGACAAGGCTTTACTCTCTTGGAAATGCTTGTCGCCATGACTGTTGCTGCGATACTTACTACAGTTTCGCTGAACGTCTATTCGATGTTCCATCATGGCGTTGTTGCAACTTCGGACAACTATGTCCACTTTGCGACCGGGAAAGCTCAAGAACTCCGTTGCCGCACCCGCTTTGTGCGAGGCCTCCCGCCTTGCGATACCGCATCGGGCGAATCTCGCGAATTTCCGACTTTCCGCGCTTTCCGCGAATTCATCCGATTGCGTTACTAGAAATAACTGGATGCCTCGTTCTTCGAACTCGGCATGACTGCGAATGGCGCGACTCTTGTCTTGCTCCCGCAGCATTCTCGAGCAATAAAAAAAGCCCCGCGTTTGCGGGGCCTCTTGAATCACTTTAACATCTAGTCTTGCAGTCTGCGACTTCCCGTCGCATCTTGCGTAAACTAAAGCTTAGTTTGTTGCCTGTTCTTCGACGCATTCAGAGCACTTGATGGCTTTGCGAACTTCGAAAATGTTGCTGATGTAATGCATAAAGCTAAGCACACTCACCGAGAGGAAGCCGATTGCATAAAGGGCAAGGAACGGTCCGATGATGTACTTGCTGGCGTTGATGTATTCGAGCAAACCGAAAATGCAGTAGACGCCGACGAGGAGTTCGATAAGTGCCATCCACGGGAACTTTTGTGCGTAATGGCTCTTGGCCTTCTTCTTGGCGCCACCGTTCTTCGGGGTACGAACGAAGCTGCCCTTTGTGCCGAGAACTGCGGCAAACACTGCGCGGGAGTTGCTGACTGCGATGCCAACGCCGAGGGCCATCAAGATGGGGAGCGAAAGCAGGCGAATCTTCCAACCGGTGTAGCCGGAGCAACGCTGGGCGACAAAGTAAAGAACAGAAGGCGCGATTGCGGCGAGGAAGATGAATGCGAAACCAACCGTGTATGCCCAAGTGGGGAGGTGTCCGACCGGTTCAAAGAATGCAAGCAACGGCCAAGCGCAGAGTGCGGTGAACAACATGCAGGGGTGGATCGAATAGTGCGTCGTGTGAAGGATGGCGCCAATCTTCACGCGGAGCGGAACCTTGGAGCGCAAAACCTTCGGCAAAATCTTGATAGCGGTCTGGATGGAACCCTTTGCCCAACGGAACTGCTGAGCCTTGAAAGCGTTGATGTCGTTCGGGAGTTCAGCCGGAACAATCACGTCGAACACAAACTTCATCTTCCAACCAGCAAGCTGGGAACGGTAAGAAAGGTCCATGTCTTCGGTGAGCGTATCGCCTTCCCAGCCGCCACCACCGTAAATAGCGTCCTTGCGCCAGACACCGGCGGTACCGTTGAAGTTCATAAAGAGCTTGCCCCAGCTACGTGCGGACTGTTCCACCACGAAGTGGCCGTCGATACCGATAGACTGGGCGAGCGTAAGACCGGATTCGGTGCGGTTCAAGTGACCCCAGCGACCTTGGACAAGGCCGACCTGCGGATCCATGACCAAGTACGGAACGGTCTTCAGGAGGAAGTCTTTTTCAGGAACGAAGTCGGCGTCGAAGATGGCGAGGAATTCACCCTTTGCGACTGCCATGCCTTCCTTGAGAGCGCCAGCCTTGAAGTCCTTGCGGTTCGTGCGGTGGATGAGCTTTATGTCGTAACCGCGGGCGGCGAGTTCAGCAACTTTCTTCTTGGTGACTTCGTAGCACTCGTCCGTGGAGTCGTCCAAGACCTGGATTTCGTGCTTGTCCTTGGGGTAGTCGATGGCGCAGACGGCTTCGAGGA
>JAEEGJ010019354.1_pt1 | contig 15007 bp, 9 predicted proteins | sample 8958761 | NCBI WGS metagenome assembly JAEEGJ01 (sample SAMN16246546, study PRJNA631951) | gut metagenome | biome: gut microbiome; feature: rumen; material: RS-attached | host: Bos | place: Iran: Karaj | collected 2018-10 | reverse complement strand
GACTCCGCCACACTCAACTCCCTGAAAGGTACGATGGACATCGGCCACGTCCGTTACTCCACCACCGGAGCCAGCTGCGCCGAGAACGTCCAGCCTTTCGTCTTCCATCACAAGACCGGCGATTTCGCCCTGGCGCACAACGGCAACCTGGTCAATTCCGTCGTGCTCCGTCACTATCTGGAAAGCCGCGGAAGCCTTTTCCAGACCTCTTCCGACAGCGAGATACTGGCTCATCTCATCAAGAAAGTTCCTGACCGGAAGAAGCAGCCCAGGATTTATAATCTCATCGAAGCCCTGCGGCAGATTGAGGGAGCATTCGCCTTCCTGGTTATGACCTCGAACAGAATCTACGCTTGCCGCGACAGCAACGGGCTGCGGCCGCTGTCACTGGGTCGTCTGCAGAACGGAGGTTACGTAGTGGCGAGCGAAACCTGCGCTTTCGATGTAATCGGAGCCACTTTCCTCAGGGATGTTGAGCCTGGTGAGATAGTTACCATAGACCGCCACGGGCTGCGGAGCAACTTTTTCTGTGATAAGTGCCGCCACGCGATGTGCGCAATGGAATATGTATATTTCTCACGGCCGGACAGCGACATCGAAGGACGCAACGTCCATTCTTATCGCAAAGAATCCGGCAAACTGCTTTTCGAAGAGGCGCCTGCTGATGCCGACATTGTCGTAGGAGTGCCTGACAGCAGTTTGAGTGCCGCAATGGGATATGCCGAGGCAAGCGGGTTGCCATATGAGATGGGGCTAATCAAGAGCAAATATGTGGGACGGACTTTCATTGCTCCGTCGCAGGAACTCCGGGACAAGGGCGTAAGGATGAAACTGTCGGCGGTGAAAAGTGTCGTCAAGGATAAAAGAGTGGTCTTGATAGACGATTCCATAGTGAGGGGGACGACCTCGATGCGGATTGTGAGGATGCTGCGGGAGGCCGGGGCTTCGCAAGTCCACGTCCGAATCGCCAGTGCACCGCTTCGTTTCCCGTGTTTTTATGGAGTTGATATAAAGAGCCGGGATGAGCTTATCAGCGCCCACCACCCGGTTGATGAAGTAAGGGCGATGATAGGTGCGGACTCGCTCTGCTTCCTGTCAGAAAATGGAATGAAAGCAGCAGGCCGCCTGAGCGACCTTTGTCTTGCTTGTTTTGACGGCAAATACCCGACAGCCCTCCACGGGGCAAATAACAAGATAATAAAACAAAGTTTATGTGCGGAATTGTAGGATACGTTGGAGGCAGACAGGCCTTCCCGATATTGATCGAAGGATTGGAAAAACTGGAATACAGAGGTTATGACAGCGCCGGAGTGTGCATTCTGAAGCACGAATCGGCCTATGGCCACACCGGCAATATGGAAATCATAAAGTCGGAGGGCAGGGTGAGCAAACTGAAAGCACTGGCCGCCGGGCAGGACACCAGCGGCAGCTGCGGCATAGCCCACACCCGCTGGGCGACCCACGGCGATCCCTGTACGGCCAATGCCCATCCCCACGTGTCTATGAGCGGCAACCTTGCGATAGTGCACAACGGCATCATAGAGAATTACCAGGTCATCAAGAACCAGCTGCTGGAGCGCGGCTATGTCTTCACCAGCGACACGGACACGGAAGTGCTGGTCCAGCTGGTTGATTACTATTACAAATCCAACGGCCACGTACTGGTCGAAGCCGTCCGCAGTGCGCTGGGACGCTGCTACGGAGCATATGCAATAGCTGTGACCGAACGTGAGGATCCAGGCCATATAGTAGCGGCCCGCAAGGCAAGCCCTCTCGTAATAGGCATCGGCAAGGACGAGGAAGAATATTTCATCGCCAGCGACGCAACCCCGATGATAGAATACACCCATAAGGTTGTCTATCTGGATGACGGTCAGATTGCAGATGTCCGCCCCGGCCAGGATATAGTCCTTACCGACCTTGGCGGCTCCAAGGCAAATGTCACCGTCCACGAGGTGGATGTCGACATATCGATGCTCAGCAAAGGAGGCTTCCCGCATTTTATGCTGAAGGAGATTTTTGAGCAGCCCGACTGCCTGCGTGATTGTATGCGGGGACGGGTAATACTCGGAGATAGGGAAGAAGACAACCGAATCGTGCTCTCCTCTTTGAACCAGTGCCACGACAGGCTGGTCAACGCCAAGAACATAATCATTGTGGCTTGTGGCACCAGCTGGCACGCAGGCCTCATAGGAAAACAGCTCATCGAGCAGCTCTGCCGCCGTCGCGTAGAAGTAGAGTATGCTTCTGAATTCCGCTACCGCAATCCTGTGATTGAACCTGAGGACGTGGTCATCGCTATCAGCCAGAGCGGCGAGACGGCGGATACACTTGCCGCTATAGAACTGGCCAAGCAGGCCGGAGCACTGGTGTTCGGTATAGTGAACGTTGTGGGCAGCAGCATAGCCCGTGAATCAGATACCGGAATATATATCCACGTCGGCCCCGAACTGGGAGTCGCCTCTACCAAGGCCTTCACCGGTCAGGTGGCCGTGCTTGTGATGCTGGCTCTGGCCCTCGGTCTGGAACTCGGCACCCTCGACAAGAAGGAATACTGCAGGACTATCAGCGAGCTGGCGGCTATTCCGGACAAGATGAAAAAGACCCTCGAGACGAACGAGCGCATCAAGGACCTTTCCAAGATTTATACCTATGCCAGCAATTTCCTCTATCTGGGCCGCGGTTACAATTATCCTGTAGCCCTTGAAGGAGCTTTGAAACTCAAGGAGATAAGCTATATACACGCCGAAGGCTATCCTGCGGCCGAAATGAAGCACGGTCCCATAGCCCTTGTGGATGCCGATATGCCGATAGTTTTCCTTGCCACCCATCACCAGCTGTATCAGAAAATCATCAGCAATATGAGGGAAGTGCAGGCGCGCAACGGGCGTATCCTGGCCATAGTGACCGAAGGTGACGAGGAAGTCAGGACCATAGCCCGCGACACCGTCGAAGTGCCGCCCACCCTGGCGCTGCTGGCCCCTCTGCTCAGCGTGCTGCCGTTGCAGATGCTGGCATACCACATAGCTGTGCTGAAAGGCCTGGATGTAGATATGCCCCGCAATCTGGCAAAAAGTGTGACTGTTGAATAGCCCCTAGAGATGAGATACTCGGAATTCAAGACTTGCAGGCTGGAATTGGAAAACGGAATGGTGTTTCCCGGTTACGCTTTCGGCGCTATGGCGTCCGCACGGGGAGAGACAGTCTTCTCAACGGCTATGGTGGGCTATCCGGAGACGCTGACAGACCCGTCTTTCGAAGGTCAGATGCTGTGCGTGACATATCCCCTTATAGGTAATTACGGAGTCCCTGCCGTTCATCCCGATGCTGACGGACTTCAGTCGTCTTTCGAATCCGAAAGGATACACGTCCGCGCCCTTATCGTATCCGACCTTTCTTTCGACTACAGCCACTGGAGCGCTGCTCTCAGTCTTGACCAATGGCTCTGGGACCAGGGCATACCTGGAATATGGGGGGTCGACACGCGTCGTCTGACACAGGTCCTGCGAGAAAACGGGTCGATGCTCGGCCGTCTGGTACCGGAAAATGAAGCTGCGCCGGATTTCGAAGATCCGAACGCTACAAACCTCGTGGCTGCGGCGTCGTGCAGCCACGTTATCCGTTATCGCGAAGGTGCGGGCAAAAAGGTGGTTCTGGTAGATTGCGGAGTAAAGCACAACATAATCCGCTGCCTTCTGAAAACCGGCGTTGAGGTAGTCAGAGTGCCGTGGGATTATGATTTCAATGCGGACAGGACTATGAACGGCTATGACGGACTGTTCATTTCGAACGGGCCCGGCAATCCCGACCTTTGCGGCATCACAGTGGAGCATATCCGTCAGGCGATGGAAAGCGGCAGGCCTGTTTTCGGCATCTGTATGGGAAACCAGTTGCTGGCCAAGGCGGCCGGAGCAAAGACATACAAACTGAGATATGGACATCGCGGGCACAACCAGCCCGTAAGAATGGTCGGCAGTGATCATTGTTTCATCACTTCCCAGAATCACGGTTATGCTGTCGATGAAAAAACGCTTCCGGCAGAATGGGAACCATATTTCATCAACCTGAACGACGCCACCAACGAAGGTATCCGGCACTGCAGCAAGCCCTTCTTTTCCGTCCAGTTCCATCCGGAGGCCTCCAGCGGCCCTCTTGACACAATGTATCTGTTCAACCGTTTTGTGTCGATGCTATGAAAAAGTTCAATAAAGTGCTTTTGCTCGGGTCCGGAGCGCTGAAGATAGGACAGGCAGGGGAATTTGACTACAGCGGCAGCCAGGCTTTGAAGGCCTTGTCGGAGGAAGGCATTGAGACAGTCCTCATCAATCCCAACATAGCGACCGTTCAGACTTCGGAAGGCGTTGCGGACAGCGTCTATCTGCTGCCGGTGACTCCATATTTCGTGGAGAGGGTGATTGAGAAGGAGCGGCCTGACGGCATAATGCTGACCTTCGGCGGGCAGACCGCCCTGAACTGCGGAGTGGAGCTGGACCGCAGCGGAGTGCTGCAAAAATACGGCGTGAGCGTACTCGGTACGCCTGTGCAGGCCATAATCGATACCGAAGACAGGGATGCCTTTGCGCATCGTATGGAGGAAATAGGCGTCAGCATTATCCGTTCCCACGCTGTTGAAAGTATTGAAAGCGCGCGCGAAGCCGCCGCTGAGATTGGTTATCCGGTGATACTGCGCTCGGCCTATGCGCTCGGAGGCCTGGGCAGCGGTTTCTGCAACGACGAGGCTGAACTCGACATTCAGGCAGGGAAAGCCTTTGCATACTCTCCCCAGGTGTTGGTGGAGAAATCACTCAAGGGCTGGAAGGAGGTGGAATACGAAGTGGTGCGGGACTGCTACGACAACTGCATCACTGTCTGCAATATGGAAAATTTCGACCCTCTGGGCATACACACGGGGGAAAGCATAGTCGTGGCTCCTTGCCAGACGCTCAACAACCACGACATCAACCTGCTGAGGGACACTGCAATCAAGATAGTGAGGCATCTCGGCATAGTAGGTGAATGCAACGTGCAGTACGGCTACGATCCGGACAGCGATGACTACAGGGTTATCGAAGTGAACGCCCGTTTGAGCCGGTCTTCGGCCCTCGCCTCAAAAGCGACGGGTTATCCGCTGGCTTTCATCGCAGCCAAACTGGGTCTCGGCTATGGCTTGTACGAGCTTGACAATGCGGTAACTAAGTGCACTCCGGCCTTCTTTGAGCCGGCTTTGGACTATATAGTCTGCAAGATTCCGCGCTGGGACCTGCGCAAGTTCCAAGGTGTGAGCCGCAAGATAGGCTCCAGTATGAAAAGTGTGGGAGAGGTGATGGCCATAGGCCGCAACTTCGAGGAAGCTCTGCAAAAAGGACTGAGGATGATCGGACAGGGAGCTCACGGCTTCGTGATGAACAAGGCTGCTGCTGCCGACGATCTGGATGCTGCACTGAAAGAACCTGACGACACAAGGATATTTGCCATAGCAGATGCGTTTGCCGCAGGATACTCTATCGAAAGGATACACGAACTGACGCGTATCGACTCGTGGTTCCTCCATAAGTTGCGCAACATCTTCGACACTGGTGTTGAACTGGCGGCGTACGGCGACTGCAGCGAACTGCCTGACTGGCTCCTGCTGCAGGCGAAGCGCCAGGGGTTTTCGGACCATCAGATAGCCCGCGCCCTCTACAAAGGGGACTTCGTCGCCGAGCAGGACCAGGACAAGGTCCGTTTCTGGCGCAAGAGCCGTGGTATCGTTCCCTGCGTGAAGCAGATAGACACTCTGGCTGCAGAGTTCCCTGCCCGCACAAATTATCTTTACCTGACATATAACGGCAGCTACGACGATATCAGCTTTGAAGATGACGGCAAGTCCGTGATCGTACTCGGTTCCGGTGCGTACCGCATCGGCTCTTCAGTGGAGTTCGACTGGTGTTCCGTAACAGCTCTTCAGACCATCCGCAAAGCTGGATGGAGAGGTGTAATGATCAACTATAACCCCGAGACAGTCTCTACGGACTATGACATCTGCGACAGACTCTATTTCGAAGAGCTCACACTGGAAAGAGTGCTGGACATCTGCGAGCTTGAGCGGCCGCACGGGACAGTCGTGTCAGTAGGAGGCCAGATTCCCAACAATCTGGCGGTGCGTCTCGATGCACATAAAGTTCCTATTCTCGGCACCAGTGCGGGCGATATCGACAGGGCGGAGGACCGGCACAAGTTCTCTTCAATCGTGGATGCACTGGGCATCGACCAACCGCAGTGGATGGAACTGACCAGCCGGCAGGAACTTGACGGCTTCATCGAAAGGGTAGGCTATCCGGTGCTGATAAGGCCTTCCTATGTGCTCAGCGGTGCGGCAATGCACGTCTGCTACGATTCTTCAGAACTCGACAACTTCCTCTCTATGGCGGTTGAGGTCTCACAGCAGCACCCGGTAGTGGTTAGCGAGTTTATGCAGCGCTGCAAGGAGATAGAGTTCGATGCCGTTGCCGACTCGGGCCGCATCCTGGCCTACGCCATATCCGAGCACGTGGAGTTCGCCGGCGTACATTCCGGAGATGCGACGATAGTCTTTCCTGCGCAGAAGATCTATCTGGCCACGATGAAGCGGCTCAAGACCATTGCCGGCAAGATTGCAGGTGCCTTGAACATAACCGGACCTTTCAATATCCAGTTCCTGGCGAAGGATAATTTCGTCAAGGTCATAGAGTGTAACCTCAGGGCCTCGCGCAGTTTCCCCTTCGTGTCGAAGGTGTCGAAAGTGAATATGATAGAGCTGGCAACCCAGGCTATGCTGGGAGAGCACCCGAAACCAGTCCACAAGGATGATTTCGACTTCGATTATGTCGGTGTCAAGGCCTCGCAGTTCTCATTTGCGCGCCTTCTGAGGGCAGATCCGGTGCTGGGTGTGGATATGGCTTCTACCGGTGAGGCCGGCTGTATGGGTGATGACCTGAATGATGCCCTGCTCAAGGCTGTCGAGTCAGTGGGATATACTGTGCCTGACGGTCCGGTGCTGATTTCTTCGGGTGACGCTCTTCAGAAAGCGGATCTGCTGGAAGCCTGCAGGCTGCTGGCCGCCAAGGGCTATACCATATATGCGACCAAGGGCACGCAGCGGCATCTGGAGGACAACGGTGTTGAGGCTCTCAGGGCCCTCTGGCCCGACGAGGAGAGCGAAAGCCTCGATTTTGAATATGAATCTGCGCTGGAGCTGATCCGCAGCCGCAAGGTGAAGATGGTTATCAATATTCCTAAGAACTATACTGCCACGGAGCTGGAGAACGGCTACAAGATAAGGCGTGCGGCTGTGGATTTCAATGTTCCGCTGTTTACCAACGCACGGCTCGCCACGGCCTTCGTCAAAGCGTTCTGCACAATGACCACGGAAGATATCAGCATAAAAGCATCGTCTGAATTTAAACTGAACAGCTATGAGGACTAAATATATTTTCGTAACGGGCGGAGTGACTTCATCTCTCGGGAAGGGCATACTTGCAGCATCGATCGCAAAACTGCTCCAGACACGGGGCCTGAGGGTAACCATCCAGAAGTTCGACCCGTACATCAACGTCGACCCCGGGACCCTGAATCCTTATGAACACGGCGAATGCTATGTGACTGACGACGGGGCGGAGACCGACCTCGACCTCGGCCACTACGAGCGTTTTCTGAACGTGAGTATGTCCCAGGCCAACAACGTGACTACCGGTCGCATTTACAAGACTGTCATAGAGAAGGAGAGGGAAGGGGCATATCTTGGCAAGACTGTGCAGATCATTCCGCACATCACCGACGAGATAAAACGCCGGATGCTGCTGCTCGGCAAGACCGGGGAGTATGACGTGGTCATAACGGAGATAGGCGGTGTCGTGGGAGACATAGAGTCTCTTCCTTACATCGAAGCCGTACGCCAGCTGCAGTGGGAGCTGCCGCGGGAAGACTGTATGTCGGTGCACCTTACGCTGATTCCTTATCTGAAGGCTGCCAAGGAACTGAAGACGAAACCGACGCAGCACTCGGTCCGCCAGCTTCAGCAGAACGGCGTCCGTCCTGACGTGATCGTGTGCCGGAGCGAACGTGCAGTTCCGGCCGATATGCGTCGCAAGATTGCTATGTTCTGCAACATATCTTCTGAGCACGTGATAGTTTCAGTCGATGCGAAGAGCATATATCAGGTTCCGGTATATATGCACAGGCAAGGTCTCGATGACATAATAGTGAGACACTTCGGTCTTGACCTGCCGGCTGCCGACCTTTCTTCCTGGAACAATTATCTGCATCGTATGTTCCATCATTCCCACGATGTAGACATCGCCCTGGTAGGCAAATACGTGGAGTTGCAGGATGCTTACAAGTCTATTCTGGAATCGTTCATCCACGCTGGTGCGGCCAACGACTGCAAGGTTCACGTGCATACAGTGCACAGCGAGCACATCAACGCCGACAATGTGGAAGAGCAGCTCGGAGGTTTCGACGGAATACTTGTAGCACCAGGCTTCGGCAGCAGGGGTCTGGAGGGGAAGATAGCCGCGGTACGTTATGCCCGCGAGAACGGCGTCCCGTTCTTCGGCATCTGTCTCGGAATGCAGATGGCAGTCATAGAATTCGCCCGCAACGTGCTTGGCCTGCAGGATGCCGACAGTACGGAGGCAGACCCCGGCACGGCACATCCTGTCATCGATATGATGGAAGACCAGAAAAAAACAGTCATCAAAGGCGGCACGATGCGTCTCGGTGCATATCCCTGCACATTGAAGCCAGGCAGCCTCGCAGCATCAATTTATGGCAAGCCGGAGATTTCGGAAAGGCATCGTCACCGCTATGAGCTCAATGCGGCTTACGAGCCTGAGCTGGAGAAGGCCGGTATGCTTGTCAGCGGAGTGAACCCTGCCAGCGGCCTTGCGGAAATAGTCGAGATTCCAGGCCATCCCTTCTTCATCGGCGTGCAGTTCCATCCCGAACTCAAGAGCACCCCGGAAAAACCCCATCCCATCTTCGTGCGCTTCGTAGCCGCCGCCCTTGCCTTTGCTTCCTCAAAATGAGAACAGAGGCCTGGAGTCGCACACCGCGGCTACATATAGAAAGGCTCCATCAGGTGGTCATAGGGAGTTTCCTTGGCTATGCGGCCGCCGTGGACGGCTATGCATTCCACCACGGCATTTACTGCAACCTTGCCGTCCGACACCCTTATTATATCCTCGAAGACAATATAGCGAGCCCCTTCGCGCTTGAGATTCACGCACACGTCGAACTCTTCGCCTCCCCTGAGCGGGGTCTTGAAACGCATCTCTATGCGCGATACCATAAACAGCCAGTCGTTGGCCGTGCATTCCCGGTACTCGATGCCTATCGATCTCAGGAATTCATTACGGCCGCATTCGAGATAATGCTGGTAATTGGCATTGTTCACGACACCTTCAATGTCGCATTCATAGTCGCGGACCTTGAGCCGGAGCTTATAGACGTACTCTCGTGTATTCTCATTCATAGGGGCGAATTTACATAGTTTTTCCAACAGATTCTTATCTTTGCGGCTGAAACTAAACCATACCGGAATACTATTATGAAACGCTTTTTCTCTCTCATCGCCACTCTGACAGTCGTTGTATTTCTGTCTTCAGCGGCTTCAGATCCCTATAGCAACGCGCTCAAGGCTGACCCCTACAATGCAGCCGGCAACTATCATCCATATCCAGTGCCCAAATATTCCGACACAAAAGCTCCTAAAGGCTATACCCCGTTCTATGTAAGCCACTATGGACGCCACGGAAGCCGTTATCTCATCGGTGCCACCCGCTATACCCACTCCACCGAGATGATGGACAAGCTGCACGAAGAAGGCCTGCTGACCGCCGAGGGAGAAGCACTGCGCAGAGACCTTATGGCAATGAAGGAAGCTCACGCCGGGCAGGACGGTATCCTCACGCAGGTGGGAAGCCGGGAACACCAGGGTATCAGCAGCCGTCTTTACAAAAGAGCGAAGAAAGTGTTCCAGCAGAAGAATCGCAGGGACGTGCTTGTGGTTTCCACTCCGGTGCACCGCGTGCTTCAGAGCGCCTTCAACTTCACCGGCACGCTGAAAGGCCTTGAGCCGGACCTCAGGTTCCAGCTTTACAGCGGTGACAAATACAAAGACTATCTGGCCCGCTCGGTGCCCGACTCTGTCAAGAACCCGCTTGAGGAGAAAAGCAACGCCGTTCTGGAGCAGATGCGCAGCGAGTTGCTCTCCGGTTCCAAAGTCGGCAACAAGATATTCAAGAACACCCGCAGAGTCCAGCAGGTGCTGGGAGAAGAGCCTCTGGCCAAGTTTATGTACACACTGCTTGAAGAAAGCTCAATCGCCAAATGCCTCGACATCGATGTCGATCCGTTCTCTCATTTCACTGACGAAGAGATAATGGCTTTCGGAAAGATCTACAACGCACGCACTATGTATGCCTTCCACAGAAGCAAGGAGTGCGGCAACCCCAACAACACCATCACCGGCGTTCCGCTGCTTCTCGACTTCATCCAGAAGGCTGACGAGGCCCTGAAGCCGAACAGCACCAAATGTGCGGACCTGCGCTTCGGTCACGACTCGGGCATCGGCCCGCTGCTTGGAACCATCGGCGTAGAAGGCTATGACACTACTCCCTCGCTCAGGGATGCCTATGCAGAGTGGCCTGCATACGAATACATCCCAATGGGCACCAATCTCCAGATGATATTCTACAAGAACCGTCAGGGTGACGTTATCGTCAAGATGCTCCGCAACGAGAAGGAGACAGTCATTCCCGGACTCCCCACTTTTGACGGGCCTTATTATAAATGGAAAGACCTCAGGGAATATCTCGCTGACCGCTGCGGTCTCGACTAAACAAAAAAGAAAAACAGATGATCAAAACCATAGGATTTGTAGCCCACGACTCCAGAAAGGAGGAGTTGATTGACTGGGTGAAATACAATGCCGAAACAATTAAGCATTGTACATTGTATTGTACAGGCACGACGGGAAGGCTCATCAAGACAGCCCTCGTCGAGAAACTGGGTGACGAGTGCCCGGAAGTCCACGCACTTCTCAGCGGCCCGCTGGGAGGCGATGCCGAAGTCGGCGCAATGATTGCCGAAGGCAGGCTCGATATGCTTGTGTTCTTCTGCGACAACCTCATAGTACAAGGGCACCAGAACGACGTGCTGGGCCTCAGCAGGCTTGCATCGCTCTACAACATCCCTTATGCCTCCAACCGGTCTTCAGCAGACTTCATCATCTCTTCTCCCCTCTTTACCGACAAGGGCTACGAGAGAATGATTCCCGCCTGCATCGAAACCTACAAGAACCGCAAACTGAAATAATCCACATAAGTTCCCCCAATGGACACAATCATCATCCTTGACTTCGGTTCCCAGTACACACAGTTGATAGCCCGCAAGGTAAGGGAACTGGACACCTATTGTGAAATCCATCCATATAACAAACTTCCTGAACTTACGCCGGACGTCAAAGGCGTGATTTTCTCAGGAAGTCCATATTCCTGCAATGCGGCAGACGCTCCCGTACCCGACCTTGCTGCAGTGAAAGGCAAACTGCCGCTGCTTGCCATCTGCTACGGTGCGCAGTATCTCGCAAAATGGGGAGGCGGCAAAGTGCAGCAGTCCAAGATCAGGGAATACGGCCGCGCAAACCTTCAGTTCATTGACCGCAACTGCCCGCTGATGCGTGGCGTAAGCGACCGTTCGCAGGTCTGGATGAGTCACGGTGATACCATCGAGGCCATTCCCGGCAACTACCGCTGCATATGCTCGACCGACAATGTCAAGTATGCCGGTTTCAAGATCGACGATGAAAAAACGTACGCCATCCAGTTCCATCCCGAAGTTCACCATTCAGTGGATGGCCTGGCCATCCTGCGCAATTTCGTGGTAGACATCTGCGGCTGCGATCAGGGCTGGACTGCGGCTTCGTTCGTAGACACTACCGTCAGGGAACTGAAGGAGAAACTGGGAGACGACAAGGTCATCCTCGGCCTGTCAGGCGGTGTGGACTCATCAGTGGCTGCGATGCTGCTGCACAGGGCCATCGGCAGCAACCTGCACTGCATCTTCGTGGACAACGGGCTGCTGCGCAAGGATGAGTTCAGCTCGGTTCTCGAATCATACCACGATATGGGGCTCAACGTCAAGGGTGTTGATGCGAAGGAACGTTTCTACAAGGTTCTTGCCGGCGTAAGCGACCCGGAGGCGAAGCGCAAGGCCATCGGCAAGACTTTCATTGAAGTATTCGACGCCGAGGCTGCGCTCGTAAAGGATGCGAAGTGGCTCGCCCAGGGGACCATCTATCCCGACGTGATTGAATCGTCTTCCGTCAAGGGCCCGAGCGTTACCATAAAGTCTCATCACAATGTCGGAGGGCTCCCTGCATATATGCAGCTGAAGCTCGTGGAACCGCTGCGCCTGCTCTTTAAGGATGAAGTGCGCAAAGTGGGCCGCCAGTTGCAGATGAGGCAGGAGTTGCTTGGCCGACATCCTTTCCCAGGCCCCGGCCTGGCCATCCGCATCCTGTCGGACGTCACTCCCGAGAAAGTCCGCATCCTTCAGGAAGTCGATGACATTTTCATCCGAGGCCTTCGCGACAACAATCTCTACGACAAAGTATGGCAGGCAGGAGCTATGCTGCTTCCGGTACGTTCCGTGGGCGTGATGGGCGATGAGAGAACCTATGAAAGCGTAGTTTCGCTGCGTGCCGTGGAGTCTGTGGACGGCATGACAGCCGACTGGGCTCACCTGCCCTACGATTTCCTTGCAAAGATTTCCAACGAGATCATCAATCGTGTCAAGGGCGTCAACCGCGTAGTATACGACATCAGTTCGAAACCCCCGGCAACTATCGAGTGGGAATAGTACGACACCCCGACAGCGGATTCTCCAGTTATGCCTGCCGGTTTTTTAGTCTTTTCGCCAGGGCGGCGGAGACGAAACGGGCAAAGAGAGGGTGCGGATTTTCCGGTGTGCTCTTGAGTTCAGGATGGAACTGTACACCTATGAAGAAAGGATGTCCTGGAATCTCGACGATTTCCGCAAGACCGCTTTCTGGATTGACTCCGCTCACTGCCATTCCTGCCTTCTCCAGATCAGCCTCGTATGCCGCATTGAGCTCATAACGGTGACGGTGGCGTTCTGAAACAATCGGCTTTCCATATATCGAAGATGCCAGACTGCCAGGCTTAAGCACACAGGGATATGCCCCGAGACGCATTGTTCCGCCCTTGATGACCGTCTTTTTCTGGTCTTCCATCATATCGATGACGGGATTCGCCGTATCCGGGTTTGCTTCCGTACTGTCGGCATCCTGCAAGCCAAGCACATTGCGGGCGAACTCTATGACGGCCATCTGCATACCGAGACAGATGCCAAAGAAAGGCACGCCGTTCTCACGGGCATAGCGGACTGAAGCAATCTTGCCCTCAAGGCCCCTGCTTCCGAAGCCGGGCGCCACCAGTATCCCGTCGAAACTTCCGAGCTGTTCTGCCACATTGTCTGCGTTGATGTGCTCGCTGTGCACTGTATGCACGTGTACCTTGCAGTCGTTGACTGCGCCTGCGTGGATGAATGACTCCAGGATAGACTTATAAGCATCCTGAAGCTCCACATACTTACCCACGAGAGCGATGTCAACTTCGTGGGAATGATGAAACATACGCTGCAGGTAATTGTTCCAGGAAGCCAGGTCCGCAGCAGGCAGGTCAAGGCCGAAATGCCTTACTATTATATCATCCAAGCCCTGTTTGTGCATATATACAGGAACCTGATAGATGCTTTTTGCATCTACTGAAACTATCACATTCTCTGATGAGATGTTGCAGAACATAGCGATCTTGCGACGCATTTCGGCAGGCACGGCACGTTCGCTGCGGCACACTATAACATCGGGACGCACACCGTTCTGCTGAAGCTGGCGGACTGAGTGCTGCGTGGGCTTCGTCTTAAGTTCCTTGGCAGCTTTCAGATATGGAATCAGAGTAAGATGAACAGACATACAGTCCTCACGAGGCAGTTCCCATTGCAACTGGCGGACGGCCTCGATATATGGCAGAGACTCGATATCCCCGACTACACCACCTATCTCCGTTATGACCACGTCATAATTCCCAGTTTTCCCAAGCAACAGCATACGGCGCTTGATCTCGTCGGTTATATGCGGAATAATCTGTACGGTCTTGCCGAGATAGGCTCCTTCACGTTCTTTCTCGATAACTGTCTTGTAGATGCGGCCTGTCGTAACGTTGTTTGCCTGTGACATGCTGACATTCAGGAAACGCTCATAGTGTCCGAGGTCAAGATCTGTTTCGGCTCCGTCGTCGGTCACATAACACTCGCCGTGCTCGTAAGGGTTCAGAGTCCCCGGATCGACATTTATGTAGGGGTCGAATTTCTGGATCGTGACTCTCAAGCCTCTCGTCTGGAGCAGTTTGGCAATTGATGCGGCAAGGATTCCTTTTCCGAGGGAAGAGGTCACACCGCCTGTCACAAAAATATACTTTGTCCTCATAGCTATGTGTTCAGTTTGAATTCGTCTGATGCTTTTATGCTTATATCATCCATCGACACAGTGCAGAACGCCTTGACGAAGGCAGTGGCAAGACGTGCGTTGGTGAAGAGCGGCACGTTAAAATCCACTGCAGCACGTCTTATCTTGTAGCCGTTCTCCAGTTCTGTGGCTGTATAGTTCTTGGGGATGTTTATCACCATTTTGACTGTCCTGTTGCGGATTAGTTCCAGTGCTGTTTCGTAAGTCAAATCAAGGCTTTCGTTCTCCTCGTCGGGCCAAAGCGCCCTTGTTGCAGGGATATCATTGTCTGCCAGATGACGCTGCGTTCCCTTTGTCGCATATATGGTGTAACCCTTTGCCGCCAGCAGTCTGCAGGCCTCCAGCAGGTCAGCTTTCTGCAAGGCGTCGCCGGAAGAAATCAGCACCGGCCCGTCAGGCACAGGATAGCCGACAGAATCGACCGCCTAGATGAGCGCGTCA
>JAEEGJ010019352.1_pt1 | contig 15008 bp, 13 predicted proteins | sample 8958761 | NCBI WGS metagenome assembly JAEEGJ01 (sample SAMN16246546, study PRJNA631951) | gut metagenome | biome: gut microbiome; feature: rumen; material: RS-attached | host: Bos | place: Iran: Karaj | collected 2018-10 | reverse complement strand
TCGAACGACCAGTCGGAAAACTCTATTTTCGGCAGCGGCCGCCTGCTCGACGACCTTTTCGAGTATGTCTATCGCGGCGAGATGTGCAAACTGATTCTTGTAGGCGACACCGCGCAGTTGCCGCCAGTTGGGCTTGCCATCAGCCCGGCACTAGATGTGAAGGTGATTGGCGAGATGGGCTTCTGCGTCAGCGAATTTGAGATGAAGCAGGTGGTGCGGCAGACTCGCGAATCGGGCATTCTGCATAATGCCACGCTCTTGCGCCAGTCGCTTGCCGAGGATCTAAAAGGCTACCCGCACCTGACAACCGAAGGCTTTGCCGATGTGCGCCGAATCACGGGCGGCGAACTGATTGAAGAAATTGAGAACTGCTACGACGAGTTCGGCATTGGCAGCACGATGGTGCTCTGCCGCTCGAACAAGCGCGCCAATAAGTACAACGAAGGCATCCGCCGCACCATCCTGTACCGCGATGAAGAGATTTCAAAAGGCGACCTGCTGATGGTTGTGAAGAACAACTACTTCTGGTTGGGCGACGAAGAAAAGGAAACAACGCCCTTCATCGCCAATGGCGACATTGCCGAGATAACACGCATCGGCAAATACCGCGAATTGTACGGATTCCGCTTTGCCGACGTTGACTTGCGGCTGGTGGACTATCCCGAAATCGAGATTCAGACAAAGATTATGCTCGACACGCTCATGTCGGAATCGCCATCGCTAACGTGGGACGAGAACCAGCGGCTGTTTGAAGCCGTGATGGCCGATTACGCTGAAATTGGCAACAAACGAGAGCGTATCAAAAAGGTGAAAGAGAACCCCTACTTCAACGCCCTGCAGGTGAAATTCAGTTACGCCATCACCTGCCATAAGGCTCAGGGCGGTCAGTGGCAGGCCGTTTTCATCGACCAGGGTTGGCTCACCGACGACATGCTCAACACCGAGTTCATGCGCTGGCTCTACACAGCCTTCACGCGCCCCACGGTTCGGCTCTATCTGGTCAATTTCAAAGACGAATTCTTCAAATAACCAATGAGCAACGTCACGAAGAAACAGCCTGAAATTCTGATTGTTGATGACATTCTCGTCAACCGCATGCTGCTGACCGACATTGCCACTTCAATCGGCTGCAAATGCACCTCGGTCCGCAATGGCGAAGAGGCGCTCCGTGCATGCCATGAGCACGACTTCGACATGATTCTTATGGACTTGGAGATGCCAGTGATGAACGGCATTGAGACAACTGCCGCCATCCGCGCAATGGAAGGTGAAAAAACGCCGACACCAATAATAGCACTCACCGCCCACAATGCCGACGAAATTGCCGACGAACTCACCGCCGCCGGTTTCACCAGTATGATTACCAAACCTTTTCAAATCAGCCAAATTCAAAAACTCGTGAACGACTTTTGCTGATTTTCAATCACAGAAACGAATACGTTGTTGTTGACATCAATTACAAAAAACAACATCAGACAATAGTAAGACTTTGCAAATCAGCCATTTGAACTTTTTGAAAAAAAGAACGAATTTTTGTTTTTCAGTAATAATTATTCCTCTATATTTGCAGACACAACAGACAAGAATTTAATTTGTTGATTATAAAATATTTTAAGCTATGACAAAAGCAGACATCGTTAGTGAAATCTCAAAAAACACAGGTATTGAGAAAGTATCAGTTCAGAAAATTGTTGAAGCCGTTATGGACAATATCCAAAACTCAGTTTCAGCTGGTGACAATGTTTATTTGAGAGGTTTTGGCAGCTTCATCACAAAGAAAAGAGCAAAAAAGACTGCCCGCAACATCTCTAAGAACACCACTCTGGTGATTCCGGAGCACTTTATCCCGGCTTTCAAACCTGCTAAAGGATTCATGAACAAGGTGAAAACTAATGTGAAATAAATAAATTGTTACGGTTATGCCAAACGGAAAAAAACACAAAAGGCACAAAATGGCTACGCACAAGCGTAAAAAACGCCTTCGTAAGAATCGTCATAAGAAGAAATAATCTCTTTTAGATGATAATACAATAAACCTTAAGAGCCTGCTCTCAAGGTTTATTGTTTTTTAGGGATACTGACACGGAAAACATTGAGGTACAATAAACTGCCCCCTGTCGCCATCCCACTCTTTTCGGCATTTTAATTGATGTGCCCCCAATTTCAAGCGGGGTAGAAAATTCATTGTTTTAAAACAACGATGGTTTCATTGTATGCTGCAACCATCGGCACAAAACATTTCGAAACGTGAATAAGGAACTGGTTATCAGCGCAACTCCATCGGAGGTTGTAATAGCACTGGTTGAAGACAAAATACTTGTTGAACTTAACAGAGAAAAGACCAACACCAACTTTTCTGTAGGCGACATCTATTTGGGCAAGGTGAAGAAAATCATGCCCGGACTGAACGCCGCCTTTGTTGATGTGGGTTACGAAAAAGACGCTTTTCTGCACTATCTCGACTTAGGGCCGCAATTCCGTTCAATCAACAAGTTTGTGCAAAGTTCCATTGAGAACAAAAATCCGCTGCGATCGATTGCCAACTTCGATATGGAGGAGGAAATCGACAAACACGGAAGAATCAATCAGGTGCTGCGCGACGGACAGACCATTCTGGTGCAGATTGCCAAAGAACCAATCTCGACAAAAGGCCCGCGCCTGACATCGGAAATATCGATAGCCGGACGCAATCTGGTTCTCATCCCCTTCTCTGAAAAGATTTCAATTTCACAGAAAATTCAGTCGCATGCTGAACGCGAACGGCTGCGCACATTGGTTCAGAGCGTTAAGCCTAAAAACTTCGGTGTCATTGTGCGCACTGTGGCCGAAAACGCACGTCTGGAGGATCTTGACGCTGAGATGCGTGAACTTGTGGGCAAATGGCAAACGGCCTTTGCCAGCATAAAAAACCAGCCGCCAAAACTGCTGATTGGAGAACTCGACCGCACCACGGCCATGCTACGCGACATGTTCACTCCTGAGTACAACAACATATACATCAACAACGTCAAACTGTTTGAAGAGACAAAGGAGTACATTCATAACATTGCGCCTGAATGCGAGAAAATTGTAAAACTATACGATGGCGCGCAACCTATTTTTGAGCATTTCGGTCTCGAAAAGCAGATAAAATCGCTGTTCGGCAAGACCGTGGCCATGCAGAAAGGCGCCTATCTGGTAATTGAACGCACAGAAGCACTGCACGTTATCGATGTCAATTCGGGCAACCGCACACAGAACAACACCAATCAGGAAGAGAACGCCATTGACGTGAATATGGTGGCTGCCGCCGAAATTGCCCGCCAGCTGCGCCTGCGCGATATGGGCGGCATCATTGTCATCGACTTTATAGATATGCACACTGCCGAGAACCGCAACAAACTGTATGAGTACATGAAAGAGTGTATGCAGAACGACCGCGCCCGCCATCACGTGCTGCCGCTCAGCAAGTTCGGTCTGATGCAGATCACTCGCCAAAGGGTTCGCCCCGAGACCACAGTGCGCACGCTCGAAAAATGCCCGTCGTGCAACGGAACCGGCGAGGTCACTCCCACTTTCCTGCTGATTGACGAACTGGAAAACATCATTTGCTGGGGATTGAAAGCATACAAGAAAAAACGCATCACTCTGGCTGTTCATCCGTTCATTGCGGCCTATCTGAACAAAGGATTGTTCTCGATAAAACTACGCTGGAAACTGAAATATCTGCACCGTCTGAAAATCGCTGCAACAAGCACTCACGCATTCCTTGAATACGCCTTCCTCGACAAAAACAACGAGAAGATTTATTTGTAGTAGTTTTTCAGAAGTTGCCGATTCGACAATATGCACGGAGCCCTGCGTTCCGTGCTTTTTTTATTTTTGCTCTGATTTATTTGAACAATGAACAAGACAAACGCCGCACGCATTTTGGATTCCGCAGGTATCAACTACAGCCTGACCGAGTATGAAGTTGACGAGTCGGATTTGAGCGCTACTCACGTCGCCGCACAGTTGGGACAAGATGTTGGGCAGGTTTTCAAGACTTTGGTGCTGCGTGGCGACAAAACCGGATTGTTCGTCTGTGTGATTCCGGGTGCCGATGAGGTTGATTTGAAAAAGGCCGCCAAAGCATCGGGAAACAAAAATGCAGAAATGATTCACGTGAAAGAACTTCAGCCACTTACGGGCTATATCCGTGGCGGTTGTTCGCCAATCGGAATGAAAAAGAAATATCCAACCTACCTTGATGAGCAGTGCATTCTGTACGATGAGATTTACATCAGCGCCGGAATCCGCGGAATGCAGATAAAACTTGCGCCCGACGATTTGGTGAAGGTTACAGGCTGCGAGATTTGTGAGTTGACGGTGTAATTCCTTTTATGCCTTCTCCCCTTTTTTCTTAACTTTGCCATTATGAGACAAATTCTCGCCACCGTCAGATTGATTATACTATTTGTCGGCTCACTCGTTTTGGTGATAGTCGGGCTGATACTGTTGCTGATTTGCTTCGGCAGTCCAGCCATAAGCCGCTTCATAACAAAGAATTGGGCACGTTTCAGTCTGTTGATTCTCAACATTAAGGTGAATTTTTCGGGACGGGCACCCGAGCGGCGAGTTATTTTGATGGCCAACCACCGCAGTTATGTCGACATTTTTCTTGTCTTCTCGCGCTATCCCGCTTCGATAGTGGCAAAAAAAGAACTGGGCCGTTGGCCGATAGTGGGTTGGAGCGTTCGCTTGGCGCGGATGATTCTGGTTGACCGCAGCAGCAAGAGCAGCCTGATTGCCACAATGCGCGCCATCAAAGCCGAAATCGACCGTGGCGGCGGCGTGATACTCTTCCCTGAGGGCGGAATCAAGGCCGAATCGCTTACCGCGACGTTCAAGCACGGGTCGTTCAAGATTGCGCAGACAACCAGCACTCCCATTGCGCCCGCGGCCATTAATTATCACGATTCCAAAGTGTTTTGGGGCGATGAGTCGTTCCTGACCAACTTCTACCGCCAAATGGGAAAATGGCGCACCGATGTTGATTTTTGGATTGGCAAGCCAATAACCGCTGAATCGGACGAAGTGTTGATGGAGGCTGTCAAGCAGACGATCGACGGCAAGTTGACGGAGTTCGAAGGTGTTGAGAATCAGAATAATAGAACAATATGATTGAAGTATCTATAAGCAATGAACTGAAAGCCGTCAACCCAACAATGGCGTTGGGTGTGATGGAGTGTAAAGTGCTGAACACCAGTTATAATGAAGGCTTGTGGAGCGAGATTGACGCGCTCACCGCCGAAATCCGCCGCACACTGACGCCCGACGCCATTAAGGAGCAGCCGCAGATTGCCGCCACGCGCCGTATGTATTCCGATTGCGGCAAGGACCCGAGCCGCTACCGCCCCAGCGCCGAGGCTCTGATGCGCCGTTTGGTTAAGGGTAACAACTTGTACCAAATAAATACTATGGTGGATTTGGTCAATCTTGTGTCGATGCGGTTTGGCTACTCAATCGGCGGCTTCGATGCCGACAAGGTTGTGGGCAATGTTGTGGCTGGAATCGGGCGCGAGGGCGAGCCTTACAACGGCATTGGCCGCGGTCCGCTCAATATTGCCTGTCTGCCCGTTCTGCGCGACTCGGTCAGCGGATTCGGCACGCCCACTAGCGATGAGGAACGCACTGCTATGAGCCTTGAAACCAGCCATTTCCTGATGGTTGTCAATGCATACGATGGCCCAGCCTTGTTGCCTGAACTGTTCGATTATACCCGTCAACTGCTTGAAAAATATGCAGAAGCGAGGGATATTGAAACGAAAATAGTTTAGGCACTAGGCATTAGGCACTAGGAGTTAGGATTTTAAACCCGTTAAACTTGTTAAACCCGTTAAACTTTAAACTAAACCTTCTCAACAGCGAAGCGCTAAACCTTCTCAACGTCTAAACAATTCACCAGTTAACCGATTAAACCAACAACAATGTCCGACGAAACCGATAAATATCTGACTCTCAGCGGTTATTCCGAAGGCGTCTACAAAGAGAAAGGTAGTCGTTTCCTGGCTTTTGCGTGGCCTGTGACGACTGAGGACGAGGTTCGGCAGCACATTAAAGAGTTGAAAAAGACCTACTTCGATGCCCGCCACCACGTTTACGCTTTCCGCTTGGGTGCCGATATGAAAACCTATCGCTGCAGCGATGATGGTGAGCCCGCAAATTCCTCAGGACCACCTGTTTTGGGGCAGATTCAGTCGGCCAACCTGACCAACGTGCTCATTGTGGTTGTGCGCTATTTCGGTGGCACCAAATTGGGCGTTCCAGGCTTGATAAACGCCTATCGCACAGCCGCTTCCGATGCCATTGCCAACAATCAGATTGTGGAGCAGTATGAGCAGGACCGTTTCACAATAAAATTCGACTATGCCGCAATGAACGATGTGATGCGCGTGCTGAAAGAGGAAAATCCGCAACAAACCAACCAACAGTTTGACAATCAGTGCAGTATCGACCTCTCAATCCGCAAAACACAAGGCGAAACTCTGCGACAGAAACTGGCTAAGGTTGAAGGCTTGGAGATTGTGTGAGTTTACTTCCCGCTTTTGCGGCGGTTGCAGTCGCGGCAGAGCATCTGGCAGTTTTCGGGTGTGGTTTTGCCGCCTTCGTGCCACGGTGTGATGTGGTCGGCTTCCATCTGCTCTAGTTCGAAATGCTTGCCGCACTCGGGGCAGATGCCCAACTGACGCTCGTAGGCCGACAGTTTCTGCGCATCGGTGAAGGCGCGGATTGACAGATACTTCTCCTTGCCCGTGAGAATGTACGGATAGATGCCCGTCTTTTTTGTCACATCATCGTCGAGAATCAGGCGTTTGACTTCGGCATCAACTTGTTGGGTATCAATCACTTTATCTTTATAATTCTTATATAACATTCCCCAATCGACGCCTTTCATAATCTTTTTGCGCTCTTTGGTTGGGCGGAAAGTGGTTTCAATCCAAGTGATGACCGACTGGAAGAACTGCCACAGCGGCGCTGCATTGGGGTCGTGCTGATGGTTGCCCATATGCGCCTCGATGTTGCCGTCGGAAATCCACGAGATGGCCGTTTCAAGGTACTCCTGGCGGATGGCAGAGCCTGTCAGATAGTCGCTGCCGATTTTCACTGCGGGGCAGCCGTTCTTGCTGAAATAGCGCTTGGCATCGCTCACCCACGAGCCCGCATACACGGCGTTGCGCAACTCCTGCTCGGTGAGTTCCTCGCCCGCTATGTTGATGGTTTTGAACCATTTGAGTTTCTCACTCTCCTCGCCGCTGCAGATGTAAACCTGGAGTTCGTAGTTCAGGATGCGCTCCTGCTCATCGGGCTGAAGGTTATGAAAATAGCGGAACATATAGGCGAAATCGCCGTTCACATACTGGCAGATGCTGATTGTACGCTGCTGACCATCAATAATTTCGTAGGTTCCGTCGTCGCGGACGGCCCAATACATCACGTTGAGCGGAAAGCCTTGCGTGAGCGTGTCGATTACGGCGTCGCGCTGCTTCTCTTTATAAACAAACTCTCGCTGATAAGGCGGGCGCACATCGAGACGGCCGCCGTAGGCTTTCACTCCGTTTTCGGCATTGTCCACGTAACCGTTTGTCAGTTCGCGGACGCTGATTTTGTGCAGTTCAATATTCATATTCGGTTGATTTACAGATTATTTACCATTGTACTTATTTTGCGGCTCGGCTGCCTGCTGCAATTGCTCATCAGGCTGAACGTAGGCGGCTGGCTGCTTGCGGCGGATTAGGATGCGAGCATACATCGTTTTGGGAATCCCATTAATTATCAGAACCGCTCTCGCATTCAAATCGTTAGCATTTTTATACTCATCTGTTGTGTATTTTTTGATTTTGTATGGGTCGTCATTTCGTTGTGTAATACCTAATATTTCAAATTGTTCTGGGTTGTATTTATCTAAAAATGTGATTGGTACGCCCATTATACCGCTATAATCCATCGGAATTTCCGCCACTTTGTTCACGTTGATAGCATCATAGTTGTCATAATGCGGATATTCTTCGGGATTATATGATTTATAAAGGATTAGTTCTTCGTGGCGCTTTGCAATATCAAGGTTTGTAAACCAGCAAATATTACCCATACTGCGCCATTTTTGTCCCGTTTCATCTACCCAAAATCGAGTAGCGCGTGGTTCATAATAATCAGGTACTCTGAATTTTGCGAATGACAAAGAACTTCCTAACCATAGTTGGTCGGCCTTTATATATGCAAAAACATCCTTGTATGAAATGTTATTCTGATTACCGATTATCACGAACTTCTTCTTATATTTCATTAGTTGCGCCACATATTCACGAAATAGAGAAAATGGTGGATTTGTAACAACAACATCGGCCTGTTTCAAAAGTTCAATACATTCCTCGCTGCGAAAATCACCATCGCCTTTCAAATAATTTATGCCAATCTCTTCGGGGTCGGGTACGCGATTGCCGTTGCTATCGCCTGTGTATTCGAGCCAAATGGCTCGCTCACAATTATTTTGGCTGAACAAATCGCGTTCTTGGCTTTTGTAGCAAGTGGTAATCAGTTTTTTGAGCCCCAATTGTTCAAAATTGTAACTGAAATAGTGGAAGAAGTTGCTTATGCGTGGGTCATCGCAATTGCACAGCACTACTTTATCTTTAAAATGCTGTCTATAATGTTTCAGTTCGTTCTCTATGTCAGATAGTTCGGTGTAGAACTCATCTTCTTTTGCCTTTGTTGCAGCATTTAAACTTTTGTTCCCTGCCATAATTGATTGATAGTTTTATGCATTGACTATCAATCACCGACGCAATAAGAAAAGGTGCTTTTCCTTATTGCGTTTACCAAGGTGCCCACCACAGAAACCTTTTGTCTCAAATAAGTACTCACCACCTTAAGGTGAGCATTGCTTATTATGTGAGACACAGGTTACCGTAAAATGGCGACCTCTAACTTATTATTTCTTTGTTTTATTTCCTGAAGATTGGTGGGCTTCGGTAAACGCGAAATAATAGTAATGCGTTGTTATTTAATATGTTAAATTAAATTCTATTTCTGTTTCTTATAATTCGTTTAGTTCGTTATGTATGAATTCAATAAACTTCTCTTTCGCTGGTAGTTGCAGCAGGTACTTCGATATAAACAGATTCTCGTCCATACCCGCAGTTGCATATTTAACCATTTCGGTTGTGGCATCGGTGCAAAGCAGTATGCCAATAGGCGGATTGTCGCCTTCGGTCATCATATTTTCCCGATAATAAGCCACATACATATTAAGTTGCGCCATATCTGCATAGTTGAACTTTTGGGTTTTCAGTTCAACAAGTACATGGCACTTCAGCACTCTGTGATAGAACACCAAATCGATGAAAAAGTACTCATTATCAATTAGAATCCGCTTCTGCCTCGATTCAAAACAAAATCCGTTGCCCAACTCGAGAATGAAATCTTGAATATGGCTGATTAGTTGCGTCTCAAGGTCGTTTTCCTCAACAACTTCGGCGTTTTTCAATCCTAAAAAATCGAATATATAAGGCGATTTCACAACATTTACAGGTTGTGCCAAATCGGCCTTCTCATTTACGAGCGCCAACAGTTTCTCTGGATTTTTGCTGAAACCTGCGCGTTCATAACAGAGAGTGTCAATCTGACGGCGTAATTCGCGCACACTCCAACACCCTTTAATGGTCTCTACCTCGTAAAACGTGCGTTTAAGAGGGTCATCAATTGATAGAAATTCTGCAAAATGAGAGAAGGAAATTCTGCCAAACAATTTATCGGAAGGCACACGAGGCAATGTTTCAGACGAGGACGATAATATACCATCTGATTGTTTTAAAGCCTTTTGTGATTTTCCAGACAGTGTCTGGAAAATTGGAGTGTCTTTTTCTTCTGATTTTCCAAACACTGTCTGGATTTTTATATTTTGCTCACTTTCTAATATTTGCAGGTTTTCAATCAACGGCTGTACCATTTGCTTTTCGGGCTGTGCGAACAAATATTTCCCTATTTCGACTCCTAACTCTGGATAAACCTTGTAAAACTGACGGCACACGTTAAGCATCGATTTGCCCAAACCTTTGATTTCTATTGCTTTTGCCAATGACGAAAGCAGTTTTTCTCCATACTTTGCTCTATCTTCGCCGTTCTGCTCAAATTCCACAATCCACAGTCCGACCAACCAGTTGCGTGCCGTTACATTCTGGTTGACGGCAAGCATTGCATTTTGCTGCAAAGCAGAGTGCGCAGCCCGTATGTTCGATGCCAATTGAGGAAAATTCATCCTAATATTTACAAGGTATAGAAATCACTTTTTAAAATTCAAAGATAACTGCATTTTATAATTCTCGCAATCCTAACTCACATGCATTTCAAAGATAAGAATAATTTGAAAATCGGAAACACAGATGGGGAAAGGGAAAATGGCATTTGCTTAAAGGATTAAGCAATTTGAGTACAAGGTGTTCTCCATATTCTGCACTTTGAAATAGCGTTTATATCGTTTTTTGCACTTTGAATTGCACTTTGAAATTTTATTAAAAAAACCTCTTGCCAAACTCAAAAACCGCCTTACATTTGCATACCGACCGTTCAGTATTTGGCAGTCGAAGTAAACCTTTGATTATGAACGACACAAGAGATTTCATTATCGACGAAGCCTACAAACTTTTTCTGCAGCAGAGTTACGAGGCGGTGTCGATAAGCACCATTAGCGAGGCCATTGGGCTGACAAAAGGTGCGCTCTATCACCATTTTACGAACAAGGAGGATTTGTTCAAGGCAGTGATTGACAAGCATTTTCCGCATTTCAATGACAAGTCGGCACCGCAGGCGCAAACGCTTAAGGAGCAGATTGAAATGAGCGTGACCTACGGCGAGAAAATCTTGCGGAGCCTCAACCCGCAGGGAATGAAGTTCGACCCCGTAAGTTTCATCGGACTTATGAGCGACGCTTTCCGCCATTATCCTGAATTCGACAAACGGAAAATCGAGGAAATCGACGAATGCACGAAAATGATTAAAAACGTGGTGGTTAAGGCCATTGCGAGCGGCGAGATTCGCGGCGACATCGACACCACAGTGATTGCCAAGCAGATTGTATCGACCAGCATCGGCACCGCGGTTGAGATTATGCACAACTACAGCATTGAGGAGACGGTGAACACTATGCGCGCCGAACTGCAACAGTTGTACGCCCTTTTGAAATTGTGACACTTTTTTAAAAACGAACAAAGATACCGAACGTTCAGTTAATAGTTAGGAGTTAGAATTTAGGAATTAGGAGTTGAATTAATAATTAACAATGAACAATGTGGTTGGAAAGGCATAGGTGGTGTTAGGTGTTGGGTTTTGGATTTGTAGGGACGTGGCGTGCCGCGTCCGAAATCGAAAAACCTGTGACAATCAGTGTGTTCAGTGTAATCTGTGCGAAAAATCAAAAATTCACCAAACAAAATCGAAAATCATAATTCACAAATCATAAATAAACAAAACAAAATGAAAGTCAGGATTTTAACATCGGCACTTGCGCTTGCGCTGCTTGCAGGCTGTGCCAACAAAAACGAGAAAGCGGCAGAGTCCGCGCCTATCAAGGTTACAACGGCAACTGTGGTGAACCAATCGACGGTTCAGCGGCTGAACTTCAGCGGCACGGTGGAGGCTGGACAGACCATCCCGCTCACCTTTGAAATGACAGGAACGGTGCAGAAAGTGCTGGTTGAGGCTGGCGACGCCGTGAGCGCGGGCCAACTGCTGGCCACCATCGACAAAACCGACGCGCGGAATATGTACGAAATGACGCTGGCCAAGCAGAAACAGGCGCAGGACGCCTACGACCGCCTGAAAACGGTTTACGAGAAGGGCAGTCTGCCCGAGGTAAAGTGGATTGAAATGCAGACCAATCTGGAACAGGCCAACTCGTCGCTGAAGATTGCCGAGAACAATCTGAAAAAGTGCGAGTTGAAATCGCCCGTGAGCGGCATTGTTGGCCGCCGCAACGTGGAGCCAGGAATGTCGGCGCTGTCAATCACTGGCGCACCCATCGAAATTGTTGATTTAAAAACGGTTAACATCAAAATATCGATTCCCGAAAAGGAAATCGGCAAACTGAAGAAGGGCGCCGAGGCAACCTTTACGGTGGGCGCGCTCGGCGGCAAGGAGTTCGTCGGCGAAGTTACCAACATCAGCCCTGTGGCCGACCGCCTGTCGCGCACCTATGAGGCTAAAATTCAAGTGAATAACCGCGGCGGCGAACTCAAACCTGGTATGGTTTGCGACGTGCGCATCGACATTGCCGACAACCAAAAACGGCTGCTCGTGCCCTACCTCTGCGTGACGCGGGACAACGAGAATCAGCAATATGTGTATCTGATTGATAAAAAGGCAAATACGGCACGGAAACGCATCGTGACAACGGGCAACTACTACGACAAGTTCCTGGAAATAACATCGGGCCTGAACGAGGGCGACCTTGTGGTGAAGAACGGAAAGGACAAACTGACCAACAACTGCTTAATTTCCTTCTGATTATGAAAACTACATTCATCGAACACGCAATGCGCAACAACAAGATTGTCATAACCATTGTGCTGACGCTAATGGTTGTGGGCATTGTGGCGCTGAAAAAAATGCCGCGCAACGAATTCCCCGTATTCACTGTGCGTCAGGGAGTTGTGGTGGGCGTTTATCCTGGAGCATCGTCGGAGCAGGTGGCCGAGCAACTGACCACCGCCGTTGAGAACTATACCTTTGGTTTTAAGGAAGTTAAGAAGAGCGGAACCTACTCCTATTCGCGCGAGGGCATAATGTATATGTTTGTGGAACTGACGGCCGACTGCAAAAACGCCGACGAGTTCTGGTCGAAATACAAGCACGGGCTGGAGTTGCTGAAATCGTCGCTGCCGTCGGGCGTGCTGGCGCTTGTGGCCAACTCCGATTTTGGCGACACATCGGCGCTATTAATCTCGCTTTCAAGCGATAACCACACCTACAAAGACCTTGAACTGTGGCTGAAAAAACTGGAGGCCGAGGTGCGCAAGATTCCCGCCACATCGAAGGTGAAAAACGTGGGACTGCAGAAAGAGAAGATTTTTGTTAATGTGGACCCCGACAAACTTAACGAGTACAATATCAAGGCTTTATCGCTGCTTGGCGCATTCCAGTCGAACGGGCTTGTGGGCTACGCGGGCGACATTGACGACGGCGAGACGCTGCTAAACCTTCATTTTGGCGAGAATTATGAGTCGGAAAAGGACCTTGCCGAGCAGATTGTCTATTCGGACCCCGACGGCAACGTGGTGAGACTCAAGGATATAGCCACCATTGAGCGCCGCTACGACGACCCCGACAGTTACATCAAGCAGGACGGCCGCAAGACCATTCTGCTGTCGCTCGAAATGCAGAACGGCAACAACATTGTGGAGTACGGCGAGGCGGTGGACAAGGCCATTGAGACGTTCAAGGCGCAACTGCCTGACGGAATTGACGTTGAGAAGATTTCGGAACTGCCGAAATACGTGAAGGAGTCGGTGAACGACTTTATGCGCGAGTTCCTAATTGCCATCATCGCTGTCATCTGCGTGACAATGCTGCTTCTGCCACTGCGAGTGGCTTCGGTGGCGGGCATCACGGTGCCCATTTCGGTGCTGATAACGCTGGCGGTGCTCTACTTCTTCGGCATCGAACTCGAAATGGTGTCGCTGGCGTCACTGATTCTGGTTCTGGGAATGATTGTCGATAACTCTATTGTGGTGATTGACAACCACGTAGAAATGATTGACCACGGTTTGTCGCCGTGGCACTCGGCCATCAAGAGTGCCAAGGAGTTGAGCGGCTCGGTGATTGTGGCCACCATTGCCATCATCTGCGTTTATGCGCCGCTGGCGTTTATGGTTCCTGGTTCGGCGGGCGAATTTTTGGAGATTTTCCCGCCCGTGGTTGCCATCGCACTCATCATTTCGGTGATAATTGCCTTAATGTTAGTGCCTTATCTCGATTTTGTTTTCATCAAGAAAGGACTGAAAAACCGCAGCGAGGAGGGCGAAAAGAAGAAACGCCGCTCGTTCCTCGACGTTATGCAGAGCGTTTACGACCGATTGCTCGAGCGTGCTTTCAACCACCGTGGAGCGGTGATTCTCTGTGCGTTAGTCATCATCGGACTGTCGTTCTGGGGATTCACAACCATCGACCAGGCGCTCTTCCCGAAAGTTGAGCGCAACCAGTTTGCCGTTGAGGTTTATCTGCCAACGGGCGCGTCGCTTGCGCAGACCGAAGCCGTGGTGGATAGTGTTGAGCAACTGCTACTTAACGACGAGCGCGTTACCAAAGTAACAACGTTCATCGGCACTAGTTCGCCACGATTCCACACCGTTTACGCGCCCAAAATGCCAGCGCCGAACTTCGGGCAACTGCTTGTGAATACCGTCTCGAACCAAGCCACCAAAGACATTGTAAGAGATTATGAATCAACCTATTCGAACCGATATCCGAACGCTTTTGTAAAATGGCGGATTCTGGCAATGCAGTTCACACCGTCGCCAATCGAGATTCGCATCTCATCGGACTCAATTAGCGACATTCATAAGGTTGAGGCTCAAGTGTTTGACATCATCAACCGCACCAAAGGCATCAGTTGGGCGCGCTCCGACTGGGACCAGAAGCAGCAGAACATCCGCATCGACGTTGACCGCGACAAAGCCAACCGTCTTGGAATATCGAAAAGCCTGATAGCCACATCGTTAATGGCAGGATTCGGCGGTCTGCCGCTCACCACCATCTGGGAAGGCGACTACCCCATCGACGTGCAGTTGACAATGAAGAACGACGGTGAGACCGAAGGCATTGAAACGCTGGAAAACAAATACATAGCATCTCCAAAAACGTTCAGCACAGTGCCTCTGCGCTCAATTGCCACACTGCGGCCCGAATGGAACGAGGGCACCGTGGTGCACCGCAACGGCGTGCCAACGCTCACCATCGCCGTGGACGAGGAGGCGGGCTACGTGGCTTCGAACATT
>JAEEGJ010019351.1_pt1 | contig 15009 bp, 13 predicted proteins | sample 8958761 | NCBI WGS metagenome assembly JAEEGJ01 (sample SAMN16246546, study PRJNA631951) | gut metagenome | biome: gut microbiome; feature: rumen; material: RS-attached | host: Bos | place: Iran: Karaj | collected 2018-10 | reverse complement strand
AGATTGCAATATAATAATGAATAAGATATATACTCTCGATGACAATGGTGAGTGCATGTCAGATATGAAGGCTATGCATGATGAGATGCTATTGATGAAAAGGCGTCTGGAGTGTAATGAGATTACTCCTGATGAGTGGAGGGAGTGGTATGCAGGATATCAAGCCCGTCTTGACGAAATCAAGGAGGCTGTTTCCGGGATGCGTGAGGAGGTTTCTCGCAGAAATGCAGATTTAGAACGTCAGAAGCGCGAGAGGGCAGCAGAATTGAATATGTCATCCGAAGAGTATGAAAATTATCTTAAGTCATTGGTCCAATGAAGGATGCCATCAAACTTTCTGTGTACACTCATAATGACGGCACACATATAATAGTCCGCAGCTGGAACGAGGAGAAGAACGCAGACCGAGCTCCTCTGTATGAGACCATAGTCAAGGACTTGGAGAAATACCATATTGTACGTGCTGCCTGCTGGTTTCACGCTCGCCACAAGTTTGTCAATGCCTATATCAGTGACAAGCGCATGGCTCAGATAATAGACCTTATTAATGGTCTGTTCATGATTGAGCGTCAGGCAAAGGACATGAGCTTCAAGAAACGGAAGGAATTTAGAAGGATACACAGCAGGCCGCTTGTGACGAGACTGTTCTTCCTCCTTCATAAGATGCGACGGCGGGCTGAAGACTATGGGAAAATGGTTAACGATGCCGTTAATTATATATTAGATGACGAGAAAGCCTTTAAGGCATTCATTAAAAATGGTAGAATAGAACTCTCAAACAGTGCTGCGGAGCGTATGTTCCGCCACATAGCCATGGGCCGTCGTAACTGGCTGCACTCTGGTAGTCATGATGCTGCCCAGAACATAGCCTTCATGTACTCGCTGTATGAAAGCTGTAAGCTCAATGATCTGAACTTCTTTGATTACATCAATGATGTGCTGACCAGACTGATGAAGGGTGAGACCGATTACAAGTCTCTTATCCCATGCCGCTCGAGCTATGCTCGCTTGCTACCAACGGGACGCAAGAATTATAAGCCTCTTCCCAAGGACGATGGTGAAGGGCAAAAAGAGGCGGCCTGACTCTGTCAATCGGGCAATTTTTAAACTCAAGTGAATTTTTCTGAAATTGTTTTGTGCGTCGCTCGGCTCCGCCGCTTCGCTTGTCGAAGAACTTGCTGATAATCAAGTTTACGTCAAAGTGATGGCTTACAGAAGACCGATTGGAGATTATCTGGTCGGTCTTTTTTTGTAGTATCGATAATGATAAAATATCTAAAAAAACATAGATAATTCTTGTTTATCTAAGAAATATTAGATAATTTTGCAATCGGATATAATGTATTGCGTATGATAGCTACAATTTCTGCGGATATAGTGCGTTCGACCTCTTTGGCTACAAAGGACTTGGTTGAACTGCGTAAGAGTCTATGGCAGCTCTTGGATGAGTTGGGAAAAGTATATACTGGATTTTGGGCCAGAATCGTAAGAGGGGATAGCATAGAGTGCTTTGTGCCTAGATATAATGAAGCTCTCCGGATTGCAATTCTGATGAAGCTTTTTGTGAAAATGGAAGTAAGCGGATTGGATTGTGAGGAGGAGTTGCAGAGATTTGGTATCAGATTCTCGATAGGAGTCGGTGACATCAAATATGCAGATAAGAAAGATGATATCATCGATGGCCCTGCTATCTATATGTCGGGTAGAAATCTGGATGATATTAGTAGGAAAGGAAACGTGTTTACGGCTTTCCAAATTATGGATGCCCCTGAGTCGTTAAACAATCTGATAGATTCGTATGTGGCTTTACTGAGTAACTTGGTGGATACTTATTCGGCCAAGCAAGCAGAGGTCATCTTCTATAAACTGCTAGGCTATAAAGAGGTAGAGATTAGTGAGAAACTGGGTATCTATCAGTCGTCGGTGAATACGAGGTCGACAAATGCGCAGTGGGGGCTGGTCAATACGGCAATTAAGGATTTTGAAGAATTAAAGTATAAGAATATATGTGGGTAAGTTTGTTTTTATGCCTTGTGCTGGCGCATCTTATAGCGGATTTTGCGTTGCAGACATCTAAATCGTGCAAACACAAGAGAGACAAGAAGTGGGGCAGTGCGTATCATTATAGTCATGCTGTAATCGTGATCGCACTGGCATGGTTGGCATCATGGGATTGGGCGTTTTTGTGGTGTGCTTTGGCGATAGGGGCAACTCACTTCGTTATAGACATATGGAAGTCGTATCGTGAGGATAATGTGATATGGTTTATAGTGGATCAGTTGTTGCATGCTGCAGTGATGGTAGGGGTAGCTTGGATTTGGTGCTCGATGAATGATTGGAGTATGCCGTTTGAGATTCCTGCTAAGTATGTTGCGCTTGCCATTGCCATATTAGTATGTTGGAAACCTGCGAATATCTTTATCAAGCTGACACTGAAGCACTATAGTGTGAATATGCCAGAGGAAAAGTCGAGCGGATTTAATGCCGGTTCGCTGATTGGCGATATTGAGCGTTGGCTGATTCTGGTGTTTGTGCTGCTTCAGCGTTATGATGCCATAGGGCTGTTGATAGCAGCAAAGTCGATTATCAGGTTTGGTGACAAGGAAACCACGAAAACGGAATATGTACTTGCCGGTACACTGATGAGTATATTCATAGCAGTGCTGGCAGGGGTTATGGTGACGATAGTGAAGTGAAACTGATTATCACGCAGGAGACGAATGCTGCGAACCCTGTGCAGATGAAGGTAGAAAGAGTGAAAATGTTCAATGAGCTGTTGGCATTGATGGAGGAGTGTAAGAGGGTGAATCAGTGGAAATAATGCTAAAAAATGAAGGTTTTGGCATAGAAATTATGGTAATTGTTGTGCGCAAGAAGCTGGAACAGATTACTGAGGAGACGAATAATCTGGTGGAGTTGGTGCGTGATCACTTCACGGAGTTTGATGTACAGGAGACTATTGAGCTGTTGGCTCATTCTGCTCCTATTCTGATTTTGATGGACCAGTTGCATCAGAAAATTATGGAGTCGCCTCTTTGCCAAGGATTGAATACTGCCATGGAGAACTATCGTGACAGTGTGAGCGATTTCCAGGAATTATGTACGGACTTGCAGACGTTTAATATAGATTTAAAGCGAGACGAGGATTTCCAAAAATCGTCTGAACTCCTTAGAACTATTGCATAGTCGGTCATGAACTTTTATACTACAACCAGAACCGTAATGGCATTGGTGGTATTCTGCGCAGGGACTGCTGAAATAAAGTATGGATATAACGCATGAAGAGAGGCATCGCTTGACACAACGTCGGGCGGTGCCTTCTTAGTTTTTTGACAGAAGATCATAAGAACAAATAAAAGATATGTTGTGGCGAGATTGAAAAAATGTAAGCATTCGATAAACGTAAGCATTATGCTTATGGTGATTTATGTATTATGATATTATCAAGAGTTGAAAATCTTGGGAATTTTTAGAGAATTTTGGCGTTTTTAAGTTGAAAATTGAGAAAAAAGTTGTATCTTCGCAGCGGAATTACTAAAAACATAATGATATGGGAAAGATTGAATTGATGGCATTGCCGTATGAACTGGATGCATTGGAACCGGTGATTAGCAGAGAGACGCTGGAGTTTCATCATGGGAAGCATCTTGCGGGGTATGTGAATAATCTGAATGGGCTGCTGGAAGGGAGTCCGTTGGCAGGATTACCTTTGGAAGAAATCGTTTGTAAGGCTACGAGTGGTGTGCTGAATAACGCCGGGCAGATACTGAACCATGAATTGTATTTTGGGCAATTTTCTGCTCCTAAGGCTGACAATGTGCCTACTGGAAAGCTCACTGAGGCTATCGGGCGCGACTTTGGGTCGTTCGAGGCGTTCAAGGAGGCATTCCAAAAGGCGGGGGCTACGCTGTTTGGATCTGGCTGGGTGTGGCTGTCGGCTGATAAGGAAGGGAAGCTGGTTATAACGCAGGAGACGAATGCTGCGGATCCTGTGCAGAAGGGACTGAAGCCGTTGCTGACTTTCGATGTGTGGGAGCATGCCTACTACCTGGACTATCAGAACCGTCGTCCTGACCACTTGGCTGCGCTTTGGCAGATTGTGGATTGGGAGGTGATTGAACAACGATATCGAAAGTAATCACGACTCGACAGAGTTAATTGTTCATTTCTTTGTCGCAAAGAAAAGGAACCAAAGAAACACGACCCACCAAACCTCCCTTTCAAGGGAGGCTTAATTTGCTACGGGCAGAGACCGCCCTTCGCAAAGGTTTTGGTATGGCTCTCCAGCCTTTGCCCTTCGGGTTCGCCATATTATTTAACTAAGACCATCATAGGTCTGACCCTTTTGTGTCGTTGGGTCACTAGAGGCGGAGGCACATCATGGTGAGGTCGTCGTTGGGGTCGGCGCCATTGCGGTGGGCTTCGACTTCGACCTTGAGGGTGTCGATGACCTGGCGGGCGGAGTCAAACCGGGTGGTGCGGAAGATGTTGAGCAGACGTTCATCACCGAACTGTTGCTGTTGGGGGTTCTCAGCCTCGTTCAGACCATCGGTGTAGATGAAGAGAGGACGGCCCTTGATGGTGTCGATGCTCTCGCCCTTGTATTCGAGTCCGGGCCACAGGCCAATGGGGGCGTTGGGAATCATCTCCAGGAAATCGCCGTGACTCTCGCCGCCACCAATGACGGGGGGATTATGACCGGCATTACAGAAGTCGAGGTGACCGGTGGTGAGGTCGACGAGTCCGAGGAAGAATGTGACGAACATGCCGCTCTCGTTGTCGTCGCCAGAGAGTGCGTCGTTCATGCGGTCGCATATCTCTGCGGGCATCATCCCCTGTTTGGCCAGTGTGAGGAAGAGTCTCGTGGCCTGTGCCATGAAGAGTGAGGCTGGTACGCCCTTGCCACTCACATCACCGAGTGCGAAATACAGTTTGTCGCCTAAGAGCAGATAGCCGTACAGGTCGCCGCCGACCTCCTTGGCGGGTGTCATTGAGGCGTACAAATCGAGGCCCTCACGCTCAGGGAAGACACTCGGCACCATGGACATCTGGATGTCGCGGGCGATGCGCAGCTCGGATTCTATACGCTCCTGGACGGCCTGCATCCTCGTGATACGGCGGCGGTAGATGGTATAGATGACGAAGGACAGGATGATGAGTCCGAGGACAATGGACGTGCCAATCCACCAGAGGCGGGTCAGTGCAGCCTGCTTCTGGGCTATCTGTGCCTCCTTGCCCTGTGTGTCGTAGATGGTGGCGAGCTCCATGGCGTCGCTGTTGCGCAGACGCACGAGGGCGCTGTCGATGACGCCGGCAATGCTGTCGGACATCGCGAGGGCCTTCTGGCTGTTACCCATCCCTCGCCAGGCCTTGTACTGCGGAACGAGCATCATACTGATGTCTTCGACCGTCAGGTTTGCCGGGTCGATCTGTGTGGAGTCAAGTTTTTGATACATATCGAGTGCCTCCTGCCAATGGTGGCCTTCGAGCAGGTACTGTCCATAGTCTCTCAGGACATCCGTCCAACTGGCATTGAATTTTTCGAGACAAGTCTGGAAGGCCTTGTTGGCTTCGGCCTCCTTACCCTGATGATGCAGCCATCGGGCCTGATTGAGGGCCATATAGAAAATATGTCTCCGTTTTGAAGGTCCGTTCATATCGCAGTATTTCTCGAGCTTGGGGTAAACGTCCTGGGCGACGGCCATCCATGGCTCGGCCCTGTCGTATTGCCGCTGGCTGAAATAGGCGTTGGCGGCTTCCTCGGCATCCCCCAATTGTGTATCGAAGAAGACGGTGTCGGTATCGAAGTCCCAGCTAATCATATATCTCGACTGATTGCGCTTGAATGATTCTATCGCCTCCTTGTAATGACGCTCGCCCTCGTCGTAGCGCCCCATAGCCACCAGGCAGTTACCCATCATCGTGTAGAGATTCGAGCCGGCGCTGGGCGACAGCATGATTGTATTGGCCTCACGTTCCTTGATGGTTTTCAGGCCGGGCATCAACACCTTCAAAGCTCCCTCATAGTCGTGTTTGTCAATCAGCAGCTTCGCCAGCAGCCTGACGCAATAGGCGTATGCGGTCAATTCTTCTGCGTTGCCTGTAAACGAGGTGATGGCTTTCTTGAACTGATATTCTGCCACCTTGGGCTTTCTCTCCTGGATATAGGAAACGCCGTGATAGAAATGGAGGTCGATGGGGGGTAGCTTTGTTCGGCCTTCCAGGCTGTCGCAAATCACATGAACGGAATCGTAATTCTTACGATCAAGCTGGGTTGTCAGCAATTTCGAGTCTTCATTCATTTTATCTAAATCGGAAATGCCTGTGATGTATGTAAAGGCTCGATCTAAAATGGTATCCATTTTTTCGGGTATTATCAAGTAGATGATTTCGGATGTTATATACAGTCCGAGTATCAGTGCTATCGGGAAACCTACGCCCCATAATAGCATGCGTTTTATCCATTTCTTTAAACGGTTCATCATATAAATGTTATTTCTTATTTTAAAGGTTTATGAGGGTGCAAAGGTAAAGAGTATTTTTTTAATTAAGTGGTGGAGGACAATTAATTAATGTTAATTGTCCTTTTCTCGCTCGCTCCGAGAAAAGAACGAAAAGAGGGGCGCTACCCCCAAGGCCCCCTTAACGTCGTTGACTCTTGTCACGACTCGGCCAAACAAGCAAGCTTGATGGCTCTCGCTGCTCCAAGAGTTCATAGGGGGATGCAACCGCTCCTCCTGTCGCTCAGACACTAAGGTAAGCTCAGACCATCATAGGTCTGGCTTAGTCTTTTTATGGCCAGAACCATCATAGAACCTGGCTGGGTTTTTAAACTCACTACGCTCGAAAATGGTTAGAGAAGGGCTTGAAGTGTTAAAATTGGTATAATATGAAGCATTTTTATTATAAAAATGATATATTATTTCGATTAAAGTTGTATATTTGCAGAAAATTTGCAAATTAGAGGGTTAAAATGGTTTTAGAAATTCGTTTGAGTAATTTCTTCTCAATTAATGAAGAGGTGATTCTTGATATGCGAGCAGCGAATCTGCAGACCAAAGAATCAAAGGATTTGTTGGGTAATACTTTTGTATGCAATGGCAATAGATTGCTGAAAACAGTGGCCATATATGGAGCAAATGCCTCAGGAAAGAGCAATGTCATTAAGGCTATAAGAGCTTGCGTACAGATGATCTTTGAATCTCACAATTATAATGAGAACACTTTGTTTGCATTTACTCCGTTTAAGTTTGGTGGAGTTAATAAACCAAGTCATTTCTTTGTTCGGTTTTTAATTGAGGGGGTAGAGTATGAATATAGTTTCTCTATGACAAACTCTGAGATTATCACAGAGGAACTCTATTATTATCCAATGGGAAGAAAGAAAATGGTCTTCTCGCGTGATGAGACAAAAGGACCGGAAAAAAAAGATATCTACGAATTTCGCTCGGCTATTCACAGACCAATGGATGTGGCTGGGAATACATCGAAAAAAACCTTGTTTGTATCGCGTGCCAGCCAAATGGACAGGGAGGTGGCCAAGGATGTGTTCCGTTACTTCAATGAACGTTTTATATTGAATTATTTTGGATATAACAGTTATTCTATTGAGCAGCTCCTTAATGAGAACAAGGATTTGATATTAAAGGTCTTGAGTGCTGCTGATAGTGATATTGTTGATATTCATAGCCAGCATGAGATGAGACCTCTTTCAACGGTAGTCTTTGATCGTCAGAGTAATCAGTTGTTGTCGAGGGACGACATACAGAAACCTCAATTGAAGATAACAACATTTCATAGGAATAACCCATCGATTCCATTCGACTTCTATTCCGAAGAGTCGGATGGTACAAAGGAATTTCTTCATAAGATGCTGACTATCATTAATATCATCAAAGGTAACAAGGTCCTTTTGATAGATGAGCTGTCTGTTGGTTTGCATATGAATCTGGTGGAGTATATCTTGAGCTTGTTTCATCAGAGTGAATCGGCACAGTTGATTTTCTCTACGCACAATACAAAGTTGCTCGATATGAAGAAGATGAGGAAAGACCAGATATGCTTCGTGAATAAGCGTGATGATGGTTCATCTGATTTGTATTCATTGTTTGATTTTAAGGATTTCCGTGAAAATATGGATGCTGAGAAGGCTTACTTACAAGGTAGGTTTGATGCCATACCTTATATTGATGAGGTGTCGAACATCCTGAAACAACTTGATTAAGATGGCTAGAAAGATACGTGTATCTAGGGGAAAACGAATGAAACCAAATTTCTTTGTTTTCTGTGAAGGCAAGACGGAAATTGCTTATGTCAAGTTCCTACGTTCGTTGTATCGGGTCCCTATTCAGGTCATTACCAAAATGAGTAAGTCGAATATTTCGACTGAAGATATTGAACGTTCAAAAAGAGATTATATTGGAACTGACCAGGATAAAGTATTTCTCATGTTTGATCTGGATGTGAACGGTATGCTTGAAAACCTAAAAAAGATTCCTGATGCTGAGCTGTTGGTGTCAAATCCTTGCATAGAATTGTGGTTTTTATTGCACTACCAAGACCATAAGACGAAAATTCTAACAGAAAAGTGCATTCAGAAATTACAGAAAGATTCCAAAGAGTATAAGAAAGGATCTCTATCTGATGAAGAAAAAAGATGTTTTGCTTTGAATGTACAACTGGCTATTGACCGAGCCAAAAAGATGACAGAATTTGAAAACCCGTCAACAACAGTCTATAAGCTGATAGAGATATTGCAAAATTATATTGAGGATTTTGAATGAGAATTTGGAAAATCTACGGCTAATTTGAGAAAAAGCCGTAGATTCTTGCGTTAAATGGGGATAAAATGTGATCAAAACCATTGAGCCAGAAACTGATGGATTTGCGATAATTGACGTATTTTGTCTATTTTTGCAAATGAAATAGCGTTGCGATGTAGAAGTAGAAATAATAAAGACATGGCAAGGCGGGACTCGCCTTATATTTTAATAATCTATACCATGCTAAAACACTCCGGGGAGGGCCTTACGGCCAGGGGTGGAAAACCCCGAAGAGCATGGCATCGACGCAGGGTGACACATTGGGGACAGACCCCGCTGTGCCATCGGAGATAGCACATCAAGGTCAGTCCCCGGTGGGGGACGACACAAAGGGGGCTGACCCTTTTGTGTCGTCATTTTTTTGAAATTTTTGGGTTTTTGTTTGGTGGTGTGGGGGGAAATGTGTATCTTTGCAGGCGATAATTGTTTTTTGTTAATATTAAATTGTGGAACTATGAAACAATCCATTTTTGTGGCAGGTATGATCCTGTTGGCTGCTGGTTGCAGCAATGAGCGTGTTGAATTGGCTGAAAATGCTGTGGTTGAGAGGGCTGTGGCGCCAGTGACAGTGAGTGTGAGCGGGTTCTCGATCTCTCAGGAGGGGTTTGCGTGGACTCGTGGTACTGCGGTGGGCACGTATACCGGTGTCAACGTCCTGACGCTGGCGTTTTACCAAGCGGACGACGGGAGTCAGGTGTTTAAGCAGACGCAGATCAAGGGCAGTATGGCTGCCGGGGAGACCTTCGGGGAGTTTTCGACGAGGCTGGGGGTAGGCAGTTACACGATGGTGGTGATTGCCAATGGTGGTAACAATGCCGTGGCGCTGACGAGTCCTACTGAGGCGACTTATGGGGAGAACCGCGTGCTGGACACGTTTGTGAATACGCAGACGGTGACTGTGAGCAGTTCGGCAGCTGTGTCGGTGAGTGCGACCTTAGAGCGTGTCGTCACGGCGTTGGCGGTGCAGTCGACGGATGCCCGGCCTGCTGAGGTGACGCATATGCGGTTGACTTTCTCAGGTGGTGGTAAGGGTTTTAATCCGACGACGGGTCTGGCCTTGTCGGATGCCGGGTTTGTGAATCTGATGGATTATACTGGTGATGCTGGTGCCACGACCATATCGGGGGGCTATTTGTTCCTGGCTACGGATGAGGAGACGATGGATGTGACGATTGAGACGTTGGATGCGGCGGACGGGAATGTGCTGTTTAGTAAGACGGTGACGGGTGTGCCGTTGAAGCGGAATCGTCAAACGACGTTGACGGGGGCGATTTACTCTAATGCCAGGGTGAATGCAAGTGGCTTTGAGGTTAGTGATAGCTGGATCAGCTCTCAAAGCATTTCTTTTTAAAAAATGATGTAATGAGGAGGTTGAGTCTAACCTCCTCATTTTCTCGCTCCGAGAAAACGAAACAAAAGAGTTCGTTCATTTCTTCTGGCAGCAGAAGAAAAAGAACCTTTAGAGCCCCTCAAGAGGGGCGGCTATAATGCAGGGAGGCCCTGCAGGGTCACAACCTCCTCATCCTCCTTCTTAAGACTCGCTATGCTCGAATAAGCGGCAAAGCCGAGCGGTCCTAAGGAGGACCTCGAACCTTTAGAGGCCCCCGGTGGGGGACGGCTATGATGCAGGGGGATGCCCCTACGTGTTCTAGCTGTTCATTCTCTGGCGCAGAGAATGAACCAAGAGACATCCACCCCCTCCAAGGCCTCCCCCTATATGGGGAGGATGCAACCGCTCCTCCTGTCGCTCAGACACTATGGTAAGCTCAGACCATCATAGGTCTGGCTTGGTTTTTTTATGGGCTGCGCTTTGTAAAAGCGGCAGAGCAGGGCGAAGGTAAGCTACGACCATTATAGGTCTGGCTTGATTATTTTTTTAGGGAACGATATACCTGTTGGCAGTAACTTCCCATTTTGCATAAATATCCAATAAAGGTTAAAAATCCCATCGACATTACGGATATGTCGATGGGATTTTGTAATTTTGCAGCACCTCGGAGGATAGCACCCCAAGCTTTAAGCAATAAGCGATTCCTCTTAAATAGTGGTAGAAAGGAGTGGTTGCTTATGGGATATATTTATTCTATTCCTTGGCGCATGAAAGTCTTGGACTTGATTGAACGTATGAAGCACGTTTAGCCAAACACCACATTACCCCACAAGGGGTCGCCCTGTCGCTTCATGACAGGGTTTGTTTTATATAAATACTAAGTTTTTCAGAATTATAATCAATAGATGGTAAAAAAAATCTTTGTACTCATTCTTTACCATACTATTTCAAAAATATTTTCATTATATGAAAATAAATTTCAAATTTCTTCCAATTTTGTAAAGTTATACGTATAGAACAAAGGCTTACATACTTGAAAAGTCGTATCTTTGCATTAGAATTTAAATAAAAAGACTTTTCGATTATGGAACAGATTCACATTAACTTCGCCAAGTTCGATTCACTCATTCAGATTGCAGACTATTTCCATTCTGAGGACGTTTGCAAACAAGCCATTGCCCAAGAGCGTTGGGGTGATGGTGAAGCAGTATGTCCTTATTGTGGTTGCACTCACACCTATATGACAGCAGAAGGTAGATACATCTGCAAGGAGTGTGCAAGCCATTTCTCCGTTACTGTTGGTACTATCTTCGAGAATACCAAGGTATCACTCAGAAAGTGGTTCTTGGCAATGTACCTTGTTAGCAGTCACAAGAAGGGTGTGTCTTCACACCAGCTTGCAAGGGACATCAAGGTTACTCAGAAGACCGCTTGGTTTATGCTGCACAAGATTCGTGGACTGTATGGACAGTCAGACGAAACAGTGCTTGGTGGCACTGTGGAAATGGACGAAATGTATCTTGGTGGTAGGGAAACCAACAAGCATGAAAGCAAGAAGGTAGAAGGTACACAAGGTCGTAGTACGAAGACCAAGACCCCTATCTTCGGTATGATTGAGCGTGATGGTAAGGTCGTTGCAATGAAGGTGGAGAATACCCAAGGCGCAACACTGTTGCCTATTGTAGAACAGTTCGTTGAGGAAGGTGCAACCACCTATACTGATGAATTGTCAGCCTATAATGGACTGTCAAAGAAGGGCTACAACCACTTGTTTGTAAGCCATAAGCAGCGTGAATATGTCCGTGCCAATGATATTCACACCAATAGCATTGAGGGTTTTTGGGCGCACTTCAAGCGTGTTGTGTTTGGTACATACCACTGTGTGTCCAAGGACTACTTACCTCGCTATATTGACGAGCAGACCTACCGTTGGAACACAAGGGATGAAAAGGCTTCTGTACGTTTCCACGATATGTTCGTGAAGGCTTGCAAGCACTTTGACTATAATGATGTGCTGTCACTGTCTACTGTTGTAGATACTGATTATCGTACCTTCAAAAATAAGGTCTATTATGCTTGGTACAGTCACAAGGTGGCATAAGAAAAGAAATGATTGTTATCACTCCTTTTACTGTCTCCCTATTGTATTTTTTGTTATGCTCCTAAGAGCATTATAAATGTAGTCTATAACTTGGTCAACATTTTGATTTGAAATGTTACCGCCATTATTTTGCCAATCAGCATCCATCTTCGTTTTTACATTGTCCATTAAACGATATATCATTCTCCATGCATTAATGGACTGTTTTCTTATGAGATTTGCATTGCCTTGATTGTCTGTTGGTACTAAATCCATTTCAGAAAGCACCTTCTTCACACATTCTTCTATAATTGTGTTAATATTTCTATCCATATTACTGTTTTAACAATAAATATCTCTATCTTTGCAAAAAAATAAAAATTTAGATAATATGGATTTACTCTACATTTCTCCGCAAGTGGCAAAAGAACTAACGAATTATTGTGACGGTAATCTTTTAAAAGAAGTGACAGAGCATTTTGCAAGAAATGCCAAAGTTTACGAAAAAGATAATAACAGTCATCCTTCTCGATGGTGGGTTATTACTGATTACATTAATGACAACACTATTGATTATAGAAAAAAGATGGCTGTGATATTATCATTCGCAGCAATAGGAGGTTTTATTACTATAGGAGATAAAACTGATATGGGTGATGTCAATGTGTTGAATATACTTAAAAGTGCCAAAAATATATCTGATAGCGATTATGACTATTTCATAAAGGCTTTTTATGATTTCTCGCAAGGCAAAGGAGTAAAATTTACTTTATAACAAAAAAATGCAGCCATTTCTGACTGCATTTGAATATGTATGTTTATATACTATTGGTGCTTACTGCCAACAGGTATATCGTTCCCTTTTTTTATTATAAAAAAAGAGAGGAGAGGTCCGGCTCCCCTCCTCAAGAAAGGGACTGGTCCCTTGTCTTGAACTGAACTACATATCGCATGCGGTTCAGTTTTGTTTTCATAGTCTGATTTAATTCTTTATATCTTGGATTGAATTGTGGTGCAAATATAGGGAATAAAAATTTAAAAAACAAATATTTTTGGATAAAATTTTTTATTTGTAATAAAATATCTTAAATGCCTGATTATATGAAGATTATTTATTATCTTTGTAAATTTATATGATTGTTATTTGCAAAGTTTCAAATTAGGCGGGTCATGAAATAATCCAAATATAATTTGGTTTTTTCCCGCCTAATTTGTACAAACTTTGAGACTACGTCTCGAAGGTACTTTCGCTCGAAAAAACAAGAAAATTGCATTTTTTCTTGGTTTTTTGCTCGCTTATTCGTACCTTTGTCCCCGGTTTTGGAGAATAATGGGAAATGAAGAATCCGTTTGACAAGATTTTAAATTGGTATTTCACAAAGAATTCACTGCCGTATTGGAGCATTCTGTTGATTGATTGTGCCATTATTGTGTGCAGTGGTATGCTGACTTATTGGATCTTCAATAGTGCGGTATTGTTGTTTGAGAATACCTTGAAGGTGCTGAATACACTTGTCTGTTTTCTCGTCCTGAGTGTGCCGGGATTCAGGCTGTTCCATACGTATTCGGGCTTTATGCGTTATGCGAGCTTTGTGGACCTGATGCGTGTGGCCTATGGCAACTGTGTGTCACTGGTTCTTGTTCTGCTTGCACAGTATGGTATGGACCTGCTGCCGGGGCATCTGTTCGCGCATTTCAATACGACGAGTATCTTCCTTATCTATATCATTGCGACGCTCTTTATGTGGGGTCTTCGTATCTTTGTGAAGACGCTTTACGACGTGGCCTTCTCGAATTCGAGGGCAGTGCGTGTGCTCATCTACGGTGCGATGTCGGGTGGTGTCGGTCTGGCGAAGAATATTCAGAGTCAGCGTCCGCGTCGTTATGTGGTGAAGGGTTTCATCACCCATCACAAGAACACGAAGCACCAGATGATTATGGGTGAGCGTGTGTACTCGGTGTCTGATGACCTGGCCGATATCATCAAGAGCAATGATATCGAGGGTGTGCTCGTGTCGCCTTATCGTACGCAGGAGTTCCGGCACAACCAGGAGCTGCAGGATATCATCCTCGGTGCGGGAGCGAAGATCTATATGGCCCAGAATGCCAAGGAGATGGACGATGAGGAGCTTAACGGCACCAATACGAATCCTGTGCAGTTGCAGGAGGTGAGTGTGGAGGACCTTTTGCCGCGTGATGAGATCCGTGTAGACCTGAAATCGGTGGAGGAGCTGCTCTCCGGTCAGCGTGTGCTGATTACGGGTAGTGCGGGCAGTATCGGTTCTGAGATGGTGCGCCAGGTGGCACAGTTCAAGCCTGCTGCGATGATGCTCATCGACCAGGCTGAGACGCCCGAGCATGATATCCGTCTGATGATGGAGAAGCGATTCCCCGGTATTCCTGCCGAGACGGTGGTGACGAGCATCTGTAACGAGGAGCATATGGAGCATATCTTCAAGCGTTTCCAGCCTGACTACGTGTTCCATGCCGCTGCGTATAAGCATGTGCCGATGATGGAGGATAATCCCTCGGAGGCTGTGTTGAACAACATCTTCGGTACGAAGGTGATTGCTGACCTGAGTGTGAAGTACGGGGTGAAGAAGTTTGTGATGGTGTCGACGGACAAGGCTGTGAATCCGACGAACGTGATGGGGTGTTCGAAGCGTATCTGTGAGATCTATGTGCAGAGTCTGGATCAGGCCATCAAGGAGAAGAAGATCTCGTCGTTCTTGTCGTCACTGACGAATAAGATGAGTTTTATCACGCCTGGTATGATG
>JAEEGJ010019349.1_pt1 | contig 15010 bp, 19 predicted proteins | sample 8958761 | NCBI WGS metagenome assembly JAEEGJ01 (sample SAMN16246546, study PRJNA631951) | gut metagenome | biome: gut microbiome; feature: rumen; material: RS-attached | host: Bos | place: Iran: Karaj | collected 2018-10 | reverse complement strand
ATAGTGCTGCCCCGCACCTCGGAGGTGCTGAAGATATTGCAGAATGTGCGGGATGAGTCCCACCGGTTTGCCAACAAGTTCAGGACCACGCTGCAGACCAAGGATATCCGCGAGGCTGCCGAGGCTGTGCCGAAGTATTTGGATGAGTGAAATCTTCTAAAAAGTCGCCTGTTTGGCGACTTTTTTTTCGACTAAATGCATTATCTTTTCCACAAAAGGAGGAAAAGATGTTCAATTATTTGGGTCATTCTCACAATGAAGTGGATGGGGCTATCTGCTACGGTGGGCTGTTGTTTGTCGGCATGGAGCCAGGAACAAGGGGCTTTGTCTGTATTTATCGCTGTTCTTGCTGTGGTGCAATTCTGAGGGTTGCTGAGAATTAAGGTGTATCACTATATGAGACACCAGCTGTAGTATATTGGAACAAATAAAAGCTTGGATGGAATGGGGTTGAGATATGAATATGGAAAAAGAGATTGAAAATTTGGCATTGTCCCGCTCAATTTGTTATGCATATCAGAAGAGGGGCTATTGTAATCCGCAAGACTGTGAGTATTGTGATCTATTCATCAAGCAGAGCGAATTGTACAGCAGTCTACCTGCTGCTGGACAGCTGGAAGTCAACAACAGGGTCTATTATCAGGCAGGTGAAGTGCTTAGCGTTACTCCTCCTGCCGAAAAGCCTGGGAAGAATTTTCTTAAAACTGCAGCCAGAATAATTGGTTGTGGTATTATTTTTGCTTTAATAAAATCTTTATTCTAAGCGGCAAGGATGGAGAAACTGATTATGAAAATAATTAAAAGCATGTTCTTTTTACTGATTGCGGTATGCTTCGCTTCCTGCAAGACAATGCCACAAGAGCAGTCGCTCCATGCTTTCAGCCAGCGTAAATCAGAGGAACTCATGAATAAGTTCGAGTCGCGTGACGGTGTCATGTCTCTGCTTGTTGATGCCGTGACTGGCGAGATTTTAGCCTGCTCAGATCTGCCGGAGACCGGGGTGGACCGGACTGAGACATATTTTTATGACCCGGGGCAACTGTTCAACGTTTTCCGTGATTGTGCACTTATGTTCCTCCCTGAGGACCTGAGAGATTCTGAAAAAGCCATTCAATATGTGCTAAGTCAGTTCGGTTTTACACAGGCTCCTCTGGTGACTGCCCGGCAGGTGGTGGAGGCTGCCAGGGTCTTTGCAAACCATGGGATGAGAGGTGATGTGGCAGTAGTTTCCCCAAATGCTGCCGACACCATGTTGCATATTATGGCTGAGGCTTCTGAACTGGAAGATGTTGCAATGGTGAAATACAAGGACGAATCTGCAGTCTCTACTCTTGCTTTCGGCCCGGCAGAAGACCCACAGTACATTCTGTATATTGTGGTTTTGCATCCGACAAAATAACAGTCGCCTATTTAGCGACCTATTTTTTAAACACATATACTATATTTATTCTGGAGGTAATGAAATGGCAGAACGCATTTTCAATGATGTTCCTGTGATGATTCCCGGCTTTAGGTTTATGGATCCTAAAATGATTGATGATGAGCCTTGGAAGCTCCCTGTACCAGTCTACGATTTAGGCGGGAAAAAGCCAGCGCCCTTTACTATTTTCTGTGAGGAGTATAAATATTTTATGACAGACAGCAAGAAGGCGCTGGAAGAGGAACTGGAAAGGTATGGCCTAGAGATGCCTGATTTCTCAGATTTCAAGCCTAATCCACATCTTGCACACAGTGTGCGGCTCAAGATGATTGAGCTGGGGGTATGCTGGTCAATTGCCAAGAAGGCAGGGCCGCATCTTATAAATTATTACACAGAAGAGAAAGGTGCTTTTTATTTTCCTTTGAAAACTGACGAAATTGAGTGAGAGCACATGTCAGAAGAAATAAAACCAGTTGATACAGAAGTAACCATAGAAGTGAATGGGCAGCCTCGGTCCTACCTGATGACCAGCAATCTGACAGTAATAGCCGAAAAATTGGTGACTCTAGGATGCCGTCCGCCCGCATTTACCGACTATCGGCTTAATCCCAGTCTTGAGCCAGAAGTGCTGAAAAAGATGGAGGAACTGGGGGTGAGATATTCCATGACAATAAATGGCAAAAAACCATGCATAAACTATTTTCATCCAGGCTTGACCCCATATGTTATCTACCTTAATGACTTGATGGATCCCTGGCATAAAGCTTCTGATGACGGCAAGACCCCTTCTATAATGCAGCAGATCAGGGATTTGATTTCTCTTACTGGGAACTGGTCGCCCCTTATGCAGGCTGTGGAGAATCAGGATACAGATGCAGTCCGATTCCTTTTAGAGGCAGGAGCAGATCCAAACGAAACCTCAGAGACAGGCCTTTCTCCCCTTATGATAGCGGTGATAAAGAACAACAAAGAGATGGTCCAGATGCTGCTTGAGAAAGAGGCATTTGTAAACGCAATGACCAAAGAGGGTTGGACGCCATATCGGATGGCAGCCTTGATGTTCTTGGGTGACAAGACGAACAGAAAAGAGATAGCTGAAATATTGAGAAAAGCAGGAGCCGTAGTAGATATAAAACATCTGCCTTTTGATGCCATCCACGAGAAGATGACATTCCATGAGAAACTGAATGAATATATCTACCGGGCCACCTGCTTTGGTCGGGGCAAGGAGTCCTTGATATATAAACGTTGCAACATGGATAAGAGGACATACTCCAAGATCAAGAACACAGATACACCAAATTATCACCCTAGAAAGAACAATGTCCTTGCACTGATTATCGGTATGAGGCTTACATTGGCCGAGGCAGAGGATCTTTTGGCCAGTGCAGGATATGCCTTTGCAAAGGATGATGAATTTGACCAGATAATCAAGCGGCATATCAAAACAGAGGATTTCTCAATAAATAAAATAGAAGCGGAGTTATACAAAAAAACTGGGAAATCCCTCGGCCATTATGAAAATGAAGACGAAGAGGATTAAGGTCGCTTATTTTTCGACCCTATTTTTCTGACATAAAAGTATACTGGCTCCATAACAAACAAAAGGAGCATTTTATGAAACTTTTCAGACTATTCTTCATCTGCATGCTGTGTATGATTTTCTTAGCTGGCTGCTATACTGCCAAGCCTGCCGGAGAGCCTGGGGAAAACACTATCACACTGAATCTTTCCAGTGATGGTGTAGTAGGGGATATATTTGTTACCCATGTGAACGGGGTGGCCACCGGTGCGAAGATTATCCCCAGCGGGAATCACAATATTCCTGATAAAAAGACCTATGTGAATCCAGTCTATGTGCCACTTGATGGAAAGCCGATAGAGCTTACAATACTCTGCCCCGTGTACACCGGACAGACCCATCCAGACGGAACACCGTTCTATCCATATAAGCGGACAACTATCAAGTTCACTGAGCTGGCTGACATAAAGGCTGGAGATATTATTATTCTACAGTGGTCTTATAAGACAAAGCTTCTCTCTTTCCAGAATGTGAAAGGGGAGAATATCCAGCAGGTTGCACCTACATTCCCATCTAACTGGTTAGGGTTGTAATTACTTCTCCCCTTTCTTCACCATAACCTCGTAGAGGAATACGGGGAACAGGGTCTCCTGCATCTCGGTGCGTACGCTTCGGAAAAGCTCATCGTATCGGGCGCAGGTGGCCATTATTTTTTCCAGGTCAGCAGTGGTGTACCGCTGGGCACCTGCGGTATGGGTGGTCTGGCCACGCTTTGTGGTGACACCGTTCTTAAGGCAGGCTTCATAGGAGCCAACCCCCTGGTCCATCATGGTGCGCACGCCCAGCATACGCCGCAGCTGCCATATAAGGCCGCCCAACAGCTGTATGGGGGCTCCGTCCGATGACATCATCAGGTTCTTTGCAATCTCGGTAGCCTTCTCCAGGGTGCCCACCAATAGCTGATCATACAAGGTGAATACGTTCTCCTCTTTGCCGTTGAAGAGCATCTCCTCAATCGCTTCCAGGGTTATGGGCTCCTTGCTGTCGAAGAACAGAGCCAGCTTGTCGCACTCGTTCTTAACAGAAAGTGTATTGGCATCGCAGTTTCCCGCTATGAATGCAGCAGCATCGGAATCGATGGGAGTTCCCAACCTGCGGAAATAGTTCTGGATATAGCTCCGCATCTGGGGCTCCTTAAGTTCCCAGAACACCTTCTCTTCCCCCACCGCCTTCTTAAGCTTTGCATCCACCTTCATGCCGCTGTCGGTAAAGATAAGCACAGCATCCTCGGAGGGCTTCTTCAGGTACTGCAGGAACAGGTCTATATCCTTCTTCTTGAGCTCTGCAGTATCATTAATGAATATAAGTTTGAAGCTTGAGAACATAGAGAGGCTTTCCGCTGTCCCTATCACATCATTCATATTGGAATCGTATGGATAGAAGGTGTACTCCTCGATCTCATCACCATACTGTTTCTTGATTTCTGTGCGGATTGAATCTATGTATGCTTTTTTCTCCCCCAGCTCCGGGCCGGTAAGGAGATAGCTGGGTTTAATCATTCTTCTTCAAACTTGTTCTCGAAGATCTTGCTGATTGCTTCTACAGCTTCGGCCTCGTCAGCTCCGTCGGCCTTGAGGGTAAGGACAGTCTGATATGTGGCGGCAAGGGTAATTATGCCCATAATGGACTTTGCATTGATCTCATCGTCATCCTTTGACAGTGTGATGTCGGACTTGAACTTGTTGGCAACTTTGACAATCATTGCAGCAGGTCTTGCGTGGATTCCCGCCCTGTTCCCAATTACGACTTGTTTACTGATCATATTTATTCCTCGCCGAATTTATGTTCATTGTTGTAAAATGAGGAGATATTCTTGGCCTCGAGCCACTGAATAGTCCTCCGGTTGAATTCCTTTGCCGAGAAGTAGCCCATGCTCTTGAGCCTTTCGTTCATGGCGCCGGTCTCAATTATGATAGGAATATTCCGTCCAGGCTTCACCGGGATGGTGAGGGATGGAATCTGCACTCCCAGAATCTCGGTGGTGTTCTCGTCGGTTCCAAGCCTGTTGTACTCTTTCTCGTTGTCCCATTCCTCCAGGTTAACCACCAGCTGTATCTCCTTCTGGTCCCGGACTGCTCCGATTCCATAAAGATGTGATATGTTGATGATTCCCAGCCCCCTGATCTCCATGTGATGGGCCAGCTGCTGGTTGCCGCCCCGGCCTACAAGGCTGTTGCCATAGAGGTTCCTGATTTCCACCACATCATCGGCAATAAGGCGGTGGCCCCGCTCTATAAGCTCCAGGGCAGTCTCGCTCTTTCCTACACCGCTCTTTCCCTGGATAAGGATTCCCATTCCGTATACCTCCACCAGGTCGCCGTAAATAAGCTGTTTGGGTGCGAATACAGAGCCCAGGATACGGGAAAGGCGCCGGGTGAGCTCGGTGGTGGAAAGGGGGGTGACCAGCAGCGGGCAGTTGGCCTTGGATGCTATTGCCTTGATCTTCTCGCCAGGCTGGAGGCCGGTGGAGAAGATGCAGCATGGAATCTGGTATGAGAAGAACTTTTCTATGTTCTGGAAATCGAAGTTCTGCTCCTTCTCCATCTTCTCGATGAAGTTGGATTCTCTGATTCCGAAGATCTGGATACGCTGATAAGTGAAGTTGTCGAAGAAACCTATGAGGGCCAGACCGGGGCGATCGAGAAAGGACATAGTTATCTCGTTCCCCAGCCCCTGGCGGCCTGCAACGCATTTCAGCGACAGAGCATCATTTTCTTTCAGGTCCAGATCAAGGAGATCCAGGACTGTAAAATTCTTCATACCATAACTATTTTATACTATGTAAGCACAAAAGGGAAGTGTGGAAAATCAGTTGGATTTTTCCTGCATCTTCTCTTTTTCTTTCACAATCTTGGTCTTAACTTTTTCTGTAAGCTGGTCTATTGCATCATAGAGATCTCCGTTTGTGGTCTCGATATAGGCATCACCGCCCCATTTGAATGCGAAGTTGCTCTTCAGGGTGTACATGCCGTTTGCCCGCTCAACAGTGATCTCCAGGAATGTCAGTGTGTCCTCTGCTGTTGCAAGACGCTTGAACTTCTTCTCAATCTGTTCCTTGGTCTTGTCAGAAACTTCATAATGGATTCCTCTGATTTCAAAATTCATACTTGCCTCCTGATTATTGATTTATATTTTGAAACTGTACGTCTGGCCATGTCGATTCCTCTCTCCTTGAGTATATCAGATATCTGCTGGTCGGAGAGATGTTTATCTTTGTTTGTCTCTAGAATTTCTTTTATGATTTCCAGCACGCTTTCCCCCTGGGATGGGAAGAAGTAGCTGAAGGGGTAGAATCCCCAGTCGGTCTGAACATATTTGGAGTTTGCAATCCGCGATACTGTGGATTCGTTCCGCTTGATGATCTTTGCGAATTCCCGCTGTGTAAGGGGCTTTAGATACTTTGGCCCCTTGAGGAAGAAATCCCTCTGGCATTTGATGATTGCTTCTGCGGCTTTCTCCAGGGTATCTTTGCGCATCTCCAGTATATTGATGAAGTTATGAGCATCCTGCACCTTGTCGTGAACAAACTCCTTTGCCTCTGGGTCTGCATCGGGGGCTTCATCCAGCTCGCTGAAGCTCTGGCTCACCTGCAGCTCCGGGACTGCCAGGTCGTTCATATAGACAGAGAGCTCTCCATCCTTTGCTGTTATGGTGAGGGACGGGATCACAGACTGGTCGGGCTGAGTTGTGAAGGTTCTGCCAGGGAACGGATTCAGGGTCTTGATGAAATCCCGGATTTCCAGCACCTGTTTCTCGGTTTTTTTCAAGGCTGCGGCGATAGTTTTATACTGCCCTTTCTCAAGCTCTTCCAGATATTCTTTTATTACCTCCCTGGTGCCATCAGGTTCGTCATCGCAGAGGGAGGCCTGGACTGCAAGGGATTCTTTATAATTGGAGACACAGGTTCCCTGGGGATCCAGCATCTGCACCAGCTTGACCGCTTTGTCCAGGGTTTCCTCCTCCGCCTCGGGTACAGCCTCCTGGGGAGAAAATAGGAGAAAGCCATCATCGTTCAAATTTTGAACAAGTATTTCTGCGGCATCTATAATTGCTTTGTCAATGTTTTTCTGCATTCCCAGCTGAATAAGCAGGTGATCCTGCAGGGATTCTTTCTGTGTAAGGGTGTTCTCGAGGAACTGCTGCTTCCGGTCGGCTTTATCCTCGTCCCAGTCGGTGGGGGTATCATCCTTCGGCCTGGATTTCTCCAGGGAGCTGAGCAGGACTTCTGGGCTGTTTGCCTCTTCCAGGGCGGGGTTCTCTTCCAGCTTTTTCTTAATTTCCTCCCGAAGGTCAAGGACAGGCATTTCAAGGAGACGCATCATCATCCGCATCTGAGGGGCAATAATTTGTTTCTGGGTCTGTTCGGTAGCCAGATTGTTTGAAAGCATCGCCTGCATATCTATATTATACCCTAAAAAACAGAATTTGGCAAAAAAGTTTCTGCTATTGCGAAAAAGCTATAATCAATATATAATTATATAATTATGAAACAATATCTTGATTTAGTGAAATATGTGCTTGAGAACGGCCAGCGGAAAGTGAACCGGACCGGAGTAGCCACCTTGAGCTGTTTTGGAGTGTTCTATAAGGTGAATCTGGCAGAGGGGTATCCTCTCCTTACCACCAAGAAAGTTTATTTCAAATCCATGCTCCAGGAGCTTTTCTGGTATCTTTCCGGGGAGGAGCATATCCGGAACCTCCGCCAGCATACCAAGATATGGGATGCCTGGGCAGACGAGGAGGGACATCTGGAGACAGCATACGGCCGGTTCTGGCGGCGGTTCCCAGTGCCGGAGCAGGGGCTCCCGGGGGAGAAATGGGCCACAAAGTGGGTTACCACCGACCCTGTTACAGGACAGAAGACCTTTGACCAGATCCAGTACATCATCGATTCACTTAAAGAGATCAAGAAGAACCCGGAGTCCCCGGCCCTGCGGAGGCTGGTGGTAAGCGCCTGGCATCCGGCAAATGCGGCGGAAAGCCTGCTGCCTCCATGCCATTACAGCTTCTGCTTCAACGTGACAGGCGGCAAGCTGAACTGCCATCTTACCCAGCGTTCTGCAGACATTGCCCTGGGTGTTCCTTTCAACATCGCATGCTACGCTCTCCTTACCATGATGCTGGCAAAAGAGACCGGATTTGAGGTGGGCGAGTTCGCCCATACCCTTATAGATGCCCATATCTATGAGAACCATATAGACGGCCTTAAGGAGCAGCTGACCCGGACCCCAGGCAAACTTCCTACAGTTAAGATTGCGGACAAGCCGTTCAACGAGCTGACTCCGGACGATATCGAGCTTATCGGCTATGAGCCTCAGGGTTTTATTAAATTTGGAGTTGCGGTTTAAGCCATGAAAGAGATAAATGTCATTGTGGCAATGACAAAGAGCCGTGTGATCGGCAAGGATGGCGCACTCCCCTGGCACCTGAGCGAGGACCTTAAGCTGTTCAAAGCCCATACCACCGGCAATATAGTGATCATGGGGCGCAAGACCTTTGATTCCATCGGCAGGCCCCTGCCCAACCGGCGGAACATTGTGGTGTCCAAAAGCATCCTGGAGGAGGAGAAGGTAATCGGAGTGGAGTATTTCCCAGACCTGGATCATGCTGTTGCATCAGCCCAGGAGGGAGACGGCCGCATCTTCATCATCGGAGGGGCTAGCATATATCACCAGATGATAGAAAAGGCTGACCGGCTTTATATTTCAATGGTGGATGGAGAATTTGAAGGGGACACTTATTTCCCCGAAATCAGGGATGATGTGTGGAAGGTGGTGGCCACCGAGCCTCACGCTGGATTTACACTGAAAATATACGAGAGAAAATAATTGGAGAGTTGACCATGGACATGGACGAATTGAAGCTTGAGATCAAGAAGATCATTATTTCATCATTGGAGCTTGAGGATGTCAAGCCTGAGAACATTGTGGACTCGGAGCCTCTTTTCGGAGCAGGTCTGGGACTTGATTCCATAGATGCGCTGGAGCTGGGAATTGCCCTTAAGAAACGTTTCGGCATCTCATTCTCGGCAGAGAGCAGCGACAACAGAAAGCATTTTGCATCGGTGGATGCACTTGCAACATATATTTCAGCTCAGAAAAATGGAGAGGCAAAATGACAAAAGAGGAAATTTTCGACAAGCTTAAAGAAATCTTCATCAGCGAATTTGAGCTGGATGAGTCAAAGATAACCATGGATGCCCTGGTGTTTGAGGATCTGGATCTGGACAGCATAGATGCAGTGGACATCATTGTAAAGATGAAGCGGTTCCTCCCTGCCAAGATCAACCCTGATTCCTTCAGAAAGGTCCGCACTGTAGGGGATGTGGTTGATGTTCTGTACGAGGCATCAAAGGCAAAATAAGTGGCTTGGACCCATAAGCAAATAAAGGCTGCCGTCTGCATCGGGTTTCTGGTGTGCGGCGGCATTATTGCCATTATCACCCGCTCTGCTAGGATTCTGACTTTCTACCCGGCGCTGGTGAACCTGTTCTTTCTGGTGCTTTTCGGGCATACTTTATTTGCAGGTCCCAGCATGGTATATCGGCTTGCTACCCTTAAGGACAAGAGCATTGCCATAAGCCCTTATAGAAAAAAGATTGCAGCATACTGCCGGAATGTGACTCTGGTATGGTGCTGTTTTTTTATTGTGAACGGCAGTATAGCCCTGATGTCTGTGTTTGGAGATTCCTACCGGTTCTGGGCATTATATAACGGATGTATAGCCTACATCCTCATGGGACTTTTATTTGCAGGGGAGTATATTGTGCGTAAAGTTGTGCAGAAGAATATGAAAGGGGATTTTATCCCTCTGACCCAGGTTAAGCTGAATTCCAGGGATATGGATTCTATTGTCTGCTATGAGGGAAGATATACAGATGGTGTTTTCAAGAGGTGGAGGGATTTTGCAGAAGACTGCACCAAGATGCGCCATTTCCTCTTGTCCCAGAATGTGGATAAGTGGATTTTGAACTGCGAGGACTGCTACTATTTCTATGTCACTTTTGCCTCCCTGCTGCAGTGCAGGAAAGAGATTCTCCTTACAGCCAACATCACTCCTGAATTCATAAAAGAGATCCGGCTTCCCGGCATCGGTTTCCTTACCGACCAGAAGGCTCCGGATTCCACCGATATTGCTGCCATCATTGAGCAGCCTTCAATGGGAACCGAGGAGTTTCCCCCTATTGTTGCCTCGGAAACCAAGATTCACATGTATACATCAGGCAGCACCGGCCACCCGAAGGCAGTGCTCCAGCGGATGAAAGAGTTTGAGCTGGACAATGCCTTCATCATGTCCAAATGGGGTGATGATTTCTATAAGCGCATAGTGTGCTCCTGCGTGAACCAGCACCATATCTACGGGCTTCTGTTCTCTGTGGTGCTTCCTTTTGCTGTCGGCGTTCCATTCCGCAGGAACCGTATCACTGTTCCTGCTGAGTTCAAGAGCCTTACCGACACCTCATATATGATTATCGCTGTTCCCGCGTTCCTTAAGAGGACAGTGGAGGATGAGACAGAATCCTTCGGCCTTAAGAGCCCTGTCATCTTCACATCCGGTGGCGTGCTCACCCCTGACGTGGCTAAGAAGACAGACCAGATCATGGGATTCTGGCCTATCGAGGTATATGGAAGCACCGAGACCTCCGGCATTGCATACCGCCAGTCCAAGAACGGTCTTGAGTGGACACCCTTCGACAACGCCGAGATTTCACAGAATGCCGATGGCTGCCTGATTATCCGCTCTCCATACATAAGCGATCCGGCCGGCTTTGAGACTGCTGACCTGGTGGAGATTTTCCCCGACGGCCGTTTCCTGCTCAAGGGGCGTTCCGATTCTATTGTAAAAATCGAAGAGAAGCGTATCTCTGTGACTGAGGTGGAGAACCGCCTTAACCAGAACCCATATGTGAAGGACAGCTGTGTTATCGCAATGGCAGACCGGAGGCAGTACCTGGCGGCAGCCGTTGTTCTATCCCCTGCCGGCGTGGAGAAGTTTGCCGGCGCTGATAAATTTGATATCAACCAGTACTTCAGAAATTATCTGGCAGGCTTCTTCGAGGCTGTGGTGCTGCCCCGGAAATGGCGTTATCTGGATGCAATCCCCCAGAATGCCATGGGCAAGCGGAAAAAGGATGATATAAAGGCTCTCTTTGAGAAGAAGATAGAGGATATCCACGGCATCTCCTTTGATATAAAAGAGCAGGAGGAGAATAAGGTTGTTGTTGCCTTTGCCGCTCCAGAGAACTGCGACTTCTACGACGGCCATTTTCCGGAGAAGAAATTTCTGCCGGCAGTAGCCCAGTTCCACATTGCGGTCAAGGTGGCAGAGCAGTACTTTAAAGTTGAGATTCCACTGGTGGAGACCAAGAGAATCAAGTTCTCCCATCCTATTCAGCCTGATACCCCTATGCTCCTGACTATAACTAATGATGGAGACAAGCTGCAGTTTACCTATAACGACGAGGCTGGAAGGGAGCATTCAAGAGGCACCTTCCTTGCAAAGGAGCGGCAGTGAGCGAGTTCGCACCAGGGGCTGTGATCCCGGTCTACAACCATGGCAGCACCGCAGAGCCCATAGTTGATTTCCTTGTCTCACACCGCATCCCTGTTGTCCTGGTGGATGACGGCAGCTACCTCAAGAGCAAGGCTGCCCTGGCCAAGATAGAGAAAAAATACCCTGATGATGTGACCCTGCTTACCCTTCCCGAGAACCAGGGCAAAGGGGCTGCGGTGATGATCGGCATAGAGATGGCGGCAAACCTGGGCATGACCCATGTGCTTCAGATTGATGCAGACGGACAGCACGATATCAACAGGGTAATGCCTTTCTTTGAGCTTTCAAGGAAGCACCCGGAAGCCCTGATCTGCGGTTACCCGGAATATGACGAGACGGTGCCTAAGAACCGGCTGACAGGGCGGAAGATCACCAATACCATGATAGCAATCGAGACTCTGGGCAGCGGCATACGGGACGGAATGTGCGGCTTCCGGGTCTATCCGGTGGAGTCCACCCTTAAAATACGTAAGAAGCTGGCGTTTCCCCGCATGGGCTTTGACATAGATATTCTGGTAAAGCTTTACTGGTCCGGTGTCCCTGTCATAGACAGCCCTGTCAAAGTGACGTACCCGGAGGGTGGAACTTCCAATTTCCGCATGGTGCACGACAACATAGAAATAAGCATGGTTCATACCCGCCTTTTCTTCGGAATGCTGTTCAGGCTTCCCAAGCTGATTGCCCTGAGGAAGCGCAATGGCTGAGAAAGAGCACTGGTCAAAGCAGCATGAGAAAGGAAAGCTCTGGATGCGGAAATTCACACTGGCCTGCATCAGGATACTTCCTGGAATAGTTGTACGTATTCTTGCTATCCCGATAGGCTTTTTCTTCTGGCTCATCTCGGGGCCGGAGCGGAAGGCGATTATAAAATATCTTAAGAAAGTAAGGCCCGACAGAAAGCCCTATACGCTGCCCCTGTTCCTCGCCTTTTCCATCACTATCATAGAGAAGGTGGAGTCCTGGGCCGGCAAGATAAGGCTGGGCAAGATACATTTCCAAGATGATGATATAAGTACAATCTGGAAGGAACTGGAGCAGGGCAAAGGAGCGCTTCTTGTCTGCTCTCACCTGGGCAACATGGAGATGCTCCGGGCTATTGCAGACTACGGCGATATCGGGGTTTCCCGCAGGGTTCCTGTGATTTCCATCGTGGACTTCAAGGTGACAGCTGGGTTCAACAAGATGATAGAAGATGCCAACAGCAGTTCTATGCACAACATAATCAGCGCCTATGACATTGGTCCTGATACTATGCTTATGCTGCAGGAGCATGTTGCCAAGGGCGGCATAGTAGTTATAGCCGGTGACAGGAATACAGAGGGAAAACTGGACAGAAATTTTGACATCGATTTTCTGGGGTCTTCCGCCCAGTTTCCTCAGGGTCCTTTTATCATTGCATCCCTTCTGGAGTGTCCGACCTACTTTGTCTTTGCCGCCAGGCAGAAGCCTCTCTCTGTTTCGGCAGAATACAATATGCACATTCATAAGACAAGGGTGAAGTTTTCCGGCAGCAGGGCAGAGAAGAAGCAGCAGATACGGCATATGGCCGAGGAATTTGTCTCCTATCTGGAGAAATATTGTAACAAATATCCCCTTCAGTGGTATAATTTTTATGAATACTGGGAAAAAGGTGAATTATGAGTATTGAAACATCAGTTGAGTTTAAAGTGGAATTTTATGACGTGGATGCCATGGGAGTGGTATGGCACGGCAACTATGTGAAATACATGGAGCTGGGGCGGTGTGCCCTTCTTGATAAGATAGGCTATGGCTACAACGAGATGAAGGAGAGCAATTATGCTTTTCCGGTAGCCTCCCTCAAGCTTAAGTATATAAAGCCGCTGATGTTCAAGCAAACTGCAGTCATAAAGGCAGTTCTTACCGAATATGAGAACCGGATCAAGATAGAGTATTTCATCTATGATAAAGAGTCGGGAGAACTGGTCACCAAGGGAGAGAGCATCCAGATGGCTCTGAATATGAAGACCCTGACAACTTCTTTCCAATGCCCGGAATGCTTTATCAAGAAGGTTGAAGTTCTGTTATGAGAAAAATTCTGTTATTCCTTATTCTGTTTCTCGCTTTCACAAGCCTGCTGGCCGCTGATCAGCTGGAGGAGGTCTATTCCAGGATCTCGAGCCATCCGGTGACCAAGGGAGAACTAACCCAGGAGCAGTATATCAAGATGGCAAACCGCAGTCTCATTTCCAAAGGGACTTTTGTCATGGCTTCCGATAATGGAGTCATCTTTGAGATCATAGATCCTTTCCCATCCTCTTTGGTTGTGACCCCGGAGAAGATGGTGCAGACCCTGCCCGGCGATGTGGTTTCTGTCATGGACGGTAAAGATAATGCCATGTTCAGCAATATTGCAAAGATAATCCATTCTGTTTTCGCAAATGATGTGCAGGTGCTCAAGGACAACTTCCAGGTCTCTGTGACCGGGGGGCCCAAGGATGTGGTTACACTGATCCCAAAGGATCCTCTTCTATCCATGCTTTTTCAGAAAATCACTCTGGCTGTGGGTGATTCCATAGATTCTGTCTCTATAATCGAGACAGGTGGCAACTGGGTGAACTATACTTTTTTCAATAAAACTTTTCCGGAGAAGCTGACTGAAGATGAAAGGCAGCGGCTGGCCAATTAGGCGGATCCTTTTCCTCTGTGGGGTGGCTGTAGCCTTTATTGCCGCTCTGTGCCGGGGGATAAACCTGGATACCAGCTTTTTCTCTATCTTCCCGGAGTACAGCTCATTGTCGGAGGTAGAGAAAAAAATATCCCAGAACACATCTTCATCTGTCTATATCTTTGCAGAAAGCTCTGATTTTGATACCGCAAAGAGGGGAGCCGAAGCTTTCTATGATGCATTTATAGACTCCGATATTTTCAGAAGTCTGGTGCTGTATCAGGATGCAGATTCCTTCGAGGAGGTAAAGACTTTTCTCTTTGAGCACAGATATCAGCTTATTGATGATGATACCCTTGCCCTTCTGGATGCGGGAAAGGCAGATGCTGTTGCAAAGGGAGCCCTTTCCCAGGTTTACAGTCCCTTCTCCTTTGCCGATTTAAGCCATCTGGATAAAGACCCGTTCCTTCTGACAGAAAAAAATATGAAAAAGTATGCATCCCGGGGAGCGGGCAATATGTTCATGAAGGAGGGATGCCTTGCGGCTGAGTCTGCTGGAAAATGGTATGTGATGATAAGGGGGACAGTGACCGATTCTTCTCTCTCCTTCTCCAAAAAAAATGGAATAGGAAAAGTATATGATCAGATAAAAATTCTGGAGCAGGAAAATCCGGAGATTGCCTATATCTGTTCGGGCGTTCCTTTCCACAGCTATGAGAGTTCTTCCAAGGCCATGAAGGAGATTTCTTGGATAACAGGAATATCCCTGGTGCTGGTAGCTCTTATTATTTTTGTAGCATTCCGCTCTTTGCTCCCTATGCTTATTTCT
>JAEEGJ010019347.1_pt1 | contig 15013 bp, 11 predicted proteins | sample 8958761 | NCBI WGS metagenome assembly JAEEGJ01 (sample SAMN16246546, study PRJNA631951) | gut metagenome | biome: gut microbiome; feature: rumen; material: RS-attached | host: Bos | place: Iran: Karaj | collected 2018-10 | reverse complement strand
GGCCTGCCCGGCAGGATCGATAAAGGTAAATGACAGGAGGAATGCATAATGGCTAAAAACAAGGCAAAACACTGGTATGATTACCTTTGGATCTGGAGTATAATATATTTTGCATTAGGATTTTTTAATATCCTTTTTGCATGGCTTGGTCTTATTGATTTTATTGTTCCGCTGATATTTGCAATAGCCGGAGGCAACAAGAATTTTTGTAACAGATATTGCGGAAGAGGACAGCTTTTTTGGGTGCTTGGAAGAAACCTGAAGCTTTCAAGAAAAAAACAGGCACCCGGATGGATTTCTTCTAAGTGGTTTAGATACGGATTTTTAACTTTCTTTATGACTATGTTTGGATCAATGATTTTTCAGACATATCTTGTTTTTGCGGGTACTTCTTCGCTTCGCAAGGCGATAAAGCTTTTTTGGACCTTTAAGGTTCCTTGGAAATGGGCATATAACGGCAGCATTTTCCCGGACTTTGTGGCTCAGTTTGGCTTTGGCTTTTACAGCCTTATGCTGACATCGACCCTTATAGGACTTATTGTTATGGCTTTATATAAAGAACGTACCTGGTGTACATTTTGCCCTATGGGAACTATGACACAGGGTATATGTAAGCTCAAAGCCGGAAATGAGTTAGAAAAGAAAGGTGATCATCATGACAATTAATGAAAGAGCAGAACTTGCTGCAAATATGAAGCTTTCAGGCAGATACAACTGTGCTCAGGCTGTAACAGCCGCGCTTTCAGATCAGACAGATCTTAGCAGCGAACAGCTTTGTCAGGTTTCTGCAGGTTTTTGTGCAGGTATGGGCAATATGGAAGCAACCTGCGGAGCTTTAATCGGCGCCGGTATGGTGGCAGGCCTTGCAACCGAAGGAAGAGGCACACTTCCTCTAACAAGACAGATTCAGGAAGAATTTAGAAGAACAAGCGGAGCGCTTCGTTGCAAAGATCTAAAAACAATGACAGATGGAAAGCTTCTTTGTCCATGTGATCAGTGCGTAAGAAATGCAGTGCTTGCATACGGAAAAGTACTTGGACTGGAATAAATTACAATGCCCCAAAGGGATAAGTCCCCTTGGGGCATAAGTTTACTAGCTGATTAAGCTTTTTGAAGGCTTTCTTCTTGAACTTTTAAAATGTTTTCTACAGGAATATCGCATAAATCAGATATTTCCTGAGGGGTTTTGCCTTTTTCAAGCATTGTAAGAATGAGCTGAGCTTTTCCTTGTTCAATACCTTGCACAATACCCTGTTCAATACCCTGATCGATATACTTACCACCTAGTCTTTTACCAACCTTGTCCATAGTAGCATCTCCTTCCAATTCAATCTTTAAAAAGGTTTCATCCCCTGACATAGTAGCCAAGAACTTTACATATTTACCACTTAAAATATATCTTATATATCATTTTTTATCAACACAAAACTCCCCGGTGCGCTGCACCGGGGAGTTCCCTTAATCTGGTATGGAATATTGAAAAGGTGAAGATTATCTTGCATTAAATCTGTCAAGTGCTGCCTGTTTGATCTCCACAGCTCTATAAATATTAAGGCCTTTGATCTTGTTTACATACTCATCCCACTGGGTGTTGATATCAAGAACGCCTGTGATAAACTGGGTTGTGGACTCATTTACGTAGGTCGTGATATCTGATGTGATAGATGCGAGCTCTTTGCTCTCATCACTTGTCTGTGTAAGACCTGCAGGAAGAATATAATCATCCTTTACAGCGCCCCATACATCGTATGAAACAAGGTCTTTTTCAGGAACTACTGAAAGCTCTCTCTTCCAGTCGTAATCACAAGGCATTGATGAAGGAGCCTGTGCGTATACACACTGTGCCTGAGATACTGAGTATCCGTCAGGGTTAGCAGTGATCATCTCACCGTAGGTTGGGTTACCGTTCTCATCATATTTAAGACCGCGGCCTTCAATACCGTAGTTGCAAAGGAGAGAACCTTCAGGTGAGCATATGTAGTTAAGCCACTTCATGCAAAGCTCAGGATTCTTGGCATTAGCTGAGATAGTAGCGTAGCATCCAAGAATAGAGTCTTTAAGTCTGATGTGAACCTCATCACCCTTGTTTTCTACAGGAGAAGGAACAGGAACGATGTAGCAGTTCTTATCTTCATTAGTCATCTCATAAAGCTGTGGCATTGTGTACATTGAATCCCAGGCACCTGTCTGACCTGTTGTTACCATAGCCATATCAGGCATGAATACTGAAGTAGTCATAAAGTCAGGATCGATAAGTCCCTTTGCATACCAGTCATGCATCTTTGCAAGGTATTTTCTCCAGCCATCCTGGATAGGACCGTAACAAACCTTGTTGTCAATTGCCATAAAGTCACAGATTGCTCCGTAACCTGCACTCATGGAGTGTGTCATAATGTTGTATCCGAGTGAACCAAGAGACATAGGAGCGTAAGCACCTTTTTCCTCTTTGAACTTTGTAAGCATTACTTCCCAGTCATCAAAAGTAACAGGAGTGTCAAGACCAAGGTCATCAAGCCAGTCTTTTCTTACCTGAAGACCGCACCATGGACCCTGTGGCTCGCGGTAGATCTGGTATACACCGATAACACGGCCGCTATCTGTCATAGAGCTCTTAGCAAAGAAATCATTCTTTGTACGAAGCTTATTATAAGAAGAAAGCTCGTTGTCAAGATATGGAGTAAGGTCAAGATAATATCCGTCATCTACGGCTGCGTCAAGACCATCAGGATACTCGGTGCCGTGAATGATGATATCCGTAAGCTCGCCGGAAGCAATCATCATATTAAAAGCTGTAGTAGCCTCGCCTGATGCCGGGATCTGGAAGTCTACATGTACGCCGGTTCTTTTTTCAAGTTCTTTAAATACGTCTGTGTCAGCATAGGAAAGACCTGTTGAAGCAAGGTTTCCGTCAAGATTCATAAAGATCGTAATGGTCTCGCCTGAATCTGTAAGGGGAAGAGTGATCTCTGTAGGCTCTTTAGCAGGTGCCTCTGCATTAACGCTTCCTTCTGAAGCTCCGTTTCCCTCAGCAGGCTTAGCTGCATCTTTTTTTCCGCATCCTGCAAATGAAGACGCGATCATTGTAAGTATAAGAATGATACTTACGGCTTTTGTTATTTTTTTCATACATCCTCCTAATGAAAAGTATTATCCTTTAAGGACAAAACCATGTTAACAGACTCCGGTGTTTTTGAAAATGTTCATTATTTGCCGTTAGCCCCCATAATTGATATGGGGCATTCTCTATTTTTGTGGTTGTTCTCATTTTTATATATTAATTTATATACATTGAAAGGGGCAAAAATGGGTGTTATACTCAAAATGCGTTTTGGGGAAGAAGAGGAAGGTATGGTTTTGGTGAAAGGGAAAAAATTAAAGATCACTTATTCTACTTATCTATGGTCTTACATCATAGTATTGATCCTGCCGCTTGCGGTAAACTTAATAGGCTATACTTATGCCCATAAGCTGATGAGAGATCAGATAACGGATATTCATAACAATATCCTGTCGCAGACAAGACAAAGCTGTGACCAGATGATCAGTGTCGTTGATGCCCAGGCTTACGGCCTTATCTCAAATAACAATCTTGATTCGCTTAAAGTTAAAAGCACGTGGGAAGTAAAGGATCTTTTCCTTGTTCAAAAACTGGTGAGCAATCTGTCAAATATCACAAATACAGTCCCTTATCTTAACAGGGCTGCAGTGCTTTTTTACGGTTCTGATTCTATCGTTACTAACCAGCGAAGATACGCGCCGGGATTACATGCCCAGTTTTACAGCACAATAGGCATAGATGAGGCGGCCTTTAAGGGGAAAATTGATCTTACCACGCCTAAGGGCGATTTTATAGCAGATAATACTTCGGGACAGCGTTATATCTGTTTTTACAGAAATGTTTATGATGTAATGTATAAACAGGTTGTTGCAACCATCGTAATGAGTGTTCCTGTAGAAAATTTTGCGCAGGTAGGAAGCAATGTGGACCTTTCCAAAGACGGAGGTTTTATAGTCTGTAAAGGCGATACTATAATAAGCAGCCTTGTTCCGTCAGATACTGCAGGCTTTATCACCGGTAAATTAAAGTCGGAAAGACAGGTATCCGGGTTTAGAATGGATAAAAAAACCTATGTGGCAAGCTTTGTAAACTCTGAGGTTAATGATTATAAATATTGCATATATACGCCAAAGAGCTATTTTTATAAGAATCTTAACTATCTAAGGCTTATTATCCTTCTTGAGCTTGGCCTTTGTATCGTGCTTGGCGGTATCCTTGCAAGAGTATTTGCAAAAGAGAGCTTTTATCCTATAGATGATATGCTAAGGCTCCTTGAAAAGAACAAAAAGAGCGATACCGACAGTGCTACATACGACAGCCTTAAAAATGCTCTTACAAAGATGCTTGATGAGAACGAAGAACTTGAGAAAAACCTGAAAACCAGCGAGAGTTTTGCAAAAAGAGGTCTTCTTGTCAGCGCACTAAAAGGCTGGACAAATGCTGATAATATAGTGGATGATGTTATAAGTACTTATAACTCCGAGCTTTACGGCTGCGATTACAGGATCGTTCTTTTCAGGGCTTTTGATATAAGCAGGTGCCCACTGGTAGGCGGTTCTACAGAAGAAGAAAGAGTTAAAAATTTCAGGCTCATCGTATACAGCATGGAAAATGTGATAGAAGAGATCCTTAGTTGCAAGAATACCAATATATGCGAAATAGATGGTATGATAGCCCTGTTTTACAATGTTACGGGAGAAGAAGAGGATCAGAGCCTGGAGTCAAAGATACGAAAATGCCTTGATTTTTATACAGATATGCTGGGGATTTCCGTTTATTCCACTGTCAGCAGCATTCATGAAGATCCGTCAGAGCTATCCGCTGCCTATGAAGAAGCTTATGAGGCCGCTATGCATAAGAACTTCTGGGGAAGTGAAGTTAGCGATATCGTAATGTATGACAGAGAGATCCTTTCAGAGCATGAAGAAACCCAGACTCCAAAGCTTGTACATAACGAAAAGAAGCTATTAAATGCCCTCATTACAAAGGATTATAAGGATGCCAACGAGATACTTGACGATATAATTGATACCCACATGAAGAAGGATATCAAGCTATTAAGATACAATCAATATCAGGCTGCAGGCATTGTTAATACTCTATTTGAAGTGTTTAGAGAGCTTTCCATGGAGGCAGATGACGAATTTATCGATAATATCGGGATCTCGGAAAGACTTGCAAGGTCTATGAGTGTTAAGCGTCTTCGCGGGGAGATACACTCCATCTTTAATGAGATCATTGAGTATTTTGATGAAAAGAAGACTGAGAGCTGTCCGCCTTGGATTGAGCAGGTAAGAGCGTACCTTGAAGAAAACTATATGGATGATACCGTTAATATTTCTGCCATTGCAGATAAATTCCATATGAGCCTTGCCCATATGGGAAGGACCTACAAGAAGTATACAGGTGAAGGTATGCTTGATTATATCCACAGAGTAAGGATAAATCACTGCAAGGAGATGCTTGATAACGGATATACGGTTAAGGAGGCTGCAGAGAGTAACGGTTATATTGACTCTAAGGCCATGATAAGAGCTTTTAAGCGCTATGAGGGGGTTACTCCGGGCCAGTATAAAAATGCCCATAGCGCATAATGCGAATGCGTATCAAAAATTGAATATACTTATATCAAAAAATGCCCCTTTTACTTTCCACCTTTCACAGATACTATTAATATGTCGAAAGACCTAAGGAAAATGAAAGGGGTACTTTGTTTTGAGCAAAAAGTATGTTGCAGGTGCGGTAGTTACCACACCACAAAAAAAATTCACCAAAGCCAAGGTAAAACGTGATCTTAGAAAAAATGCCGTGGTTTATCTTATGGCAGTTCCTGCCATAGTATTTTTTATTGTTTTTTCTTATATGCCTATGGTAGGCCTTCTTATGGCGTTCCAGAACTTTAAGCCAAACCTTGGCTTTTTCAGGAGCAAGTTTGTAGGATTTAAGAACTTTACTGATTTCTTTTCTTCTATATATTTTGGAAGGACCATCAGAAATACATTGATGCTAAGTATTCTTGACCTTGTGATCTCTTTCCCTGTGACCATTATTTTTGCACTTTTATTAAATGAGATCAAAAATATCAGGTTTAAAAGGACTATCCAGACCGTAAGCTATATGCCGTATTTTATTTCTATGGTTGTAGTAGCAGGTATAATTGTTGACTTTTGCGCTTCTAAGGGCGTTATTACAAGCGCAGTAAAGATCTTTACAGGGTCAAATCAAAACCTTTTATCCATGCCTTCATACTGGCGGCCTATTTACATCTTATCCGGCATGTGGCAAGGACTTGGTTTTGGTGCCATCATATACGTGGCGGCCTTAGCGGGGGTAGATCAGGAACTTTACGAGGCCGCGGCAATAGACGGAGCCAACAGGCTTCAGCAGTGCAGACATATAACAATACCGGGTATTTCTTCAACTATCATAATTATGCTTATCTTAAGGATAGGTTCACTTATGGCAGTTGGTTCTGAAAAGACAATTCTTTTATACAATCCGCAGATATACGAGACAGCAGATATTATTTCAAGTTATGTATACAGAAAAGGCCTTTTGGAGTTTAACTATGGTTATTCTACAGCTGTAAGTATGTTTAACTCTGTTATCAATTTTGCCCTTCTTATGATCTCAAACGGCATAAGCAGGAAATACAGCGAGACCAGCTTGTTCTAATTTACATTTTCAGGAGGAATGACCATTATGATGGTAGAGAAAAAATCTGTCTCAAGAATAGTATTTGAGATAATCAATACACTTTTTATGCTGCTCCTTATGGCGGCTTGTATACTCCCTGTTCTTCATGTGTTTTGTGCCTCATTTTCAGATGCGGCATGGGTTCTTGGTAAGAGCGGAGTAATATGGCATGTGAAGGGCTTTAACATAAACGGATATAAGCTTGTATTCCAGAATAAAGATATTTTTTCGGGATATATGAATACGTTTATTTATGTAGTCGCAACCACAGCACTGGGAATGTTCCTTACCGTTATAACTGCATATGCGGTTTCTCGTAAGGATGCGCTTTTTTCAAACTTTATCATGTTTTTTATTTCATTTACCATGCTTTTTAACGGCGGTATGATCGCATCCTATATTATAATCACAAAGATCCTGGGGTGGTACGATTCAAGACTTGCCATAATCGTTCCGTCTACGCTAAGTGCTTTTAACCTGATCCTTGTTCGTACAGCTATGACAACCGTTCCTTCTTCACTTGAAGAGTCGGCTATGCTTGACGGGGCAGGGCGTATGACAGTGCTGTTTAAGATAGTGCTTCCGCTTATTAAGGCAACGCTTGCAACGGTTGTGCTTTATCTTGTAATTGCTCAGTGGAATTCATGGTTTTCTGCAGCAATCTACCTTAGAAACAGAGGAAAGTTCCCGCTTCAGCTTATCTTAAAGGAAGTACTTATAACGGGAGACACTACCACAACCAGTGTCAATGCCTCTGATTATGCGGGAGATACGGCTATCTATAAGCAGCTTATAAAATACTGTACTATAGTAATTTCAACTGTTCCGATCTTTATTTTCTATCCTTTTATTCAGAAATACTTTGAAAAGGGTGTAATGATAGGAGCAATTAAAGGCTAGCTCTGAGAGCTAGCCTTTGGCAGAATAATCAACATTCATAAGACACAGGCCTTGCGGGGGAGCCATAAACCCTGCAAGGCTTCTTTTTTTGCCTTCAAGAAGAGAAGGGATACTTTCAGGATCTCTTTTACCTGAGCCAACTTCAATAAGGGTACCTGTCATGATCCTTACCATGTTTTGTAAAAAGCCGTTTCCGGTGTAGTCTATGTTTATAACGGATTCTTTTTCGTTTATGTTTATTGAGAAAATGGTTCGTTCTGTGGATTTTTTCATGTGGGAATTACCGCAAAAAGACATAAAATCGTGGGTTCCGATAAGATAAGCAGCGGCCTTTTTCATTTTTTCCACATCAAGAGGATAGTCTGTATAAGTATACTCGTATTTTCTTTTAAAAACATTTGGAATATTGCTTGTTCGAATGGTATATCTGTAGGTCTTGCTTATAGCGTTAAAACGGGCATGAAAACCCGGAGCACACTCTTTAAGCTCAATTACGGCAATGTCATCCGGGAGATATCGGTTAAAGTAGTTTAAAAGATCTTCGGGGGAAGCATCTGTATCAAGATGGAAATTAGCTATCTGACCTTTGGCGTGTACACCTGCATCGGTGCGCCCGGAGCCGATTATCTCTACATAGGTCCCTGCAAATCTGTTAAGGACTTCCTGGAGCTTTCCCTGCACTGTAAGGTCGTTGTCTTTAAGCCTTTGCCACCCCTTATACCTGCTGCCGTCATACCTTATAAGCATCTTAAAATTTCTCATAAGTAACATCCCCCAAAGATTTTAGTTAAATGCCATTACTCCAAAATAGCTAAGTGTCATCATAATTATTCCTGCAAGCAGAACCCCTAAAAGAGTAGCAAGTACTGTGCTTTTAAAGTCCATATCAAGGATACTTGCTGCAAGGGTTCCTGTCCATGCACCTGTACCCGGTACAGGAATGCCTACAAACAAAAGCAGAGCAACAAAAAGACCGCGGCCGGCTTTCTTTTTCAGCTTTTCTCCTGCTGTTTCTCCCTTATGAAGAAAGAAAGAACATATTTTTCCGATATATTTTTTGTTTTCTCCCCATACCAGAAATTTTCTTGCAAAGAGGTAGATAAAGGGGATAGGAACCATATTTCCCAGCATGCATACTATAAAAGAGGGAAGTACAGGGAGCCCAAAATACTGTGATATGGGTATGGCACCTCTAAGCTCTACAAGAGGGACCATGGAAATTATAAAAATATAAAAATAAGCTGCTATCATCTTAAACATCCTTTTCATTAACTTTTTACATATCCTCGTAATTATACAAAAATCCTGCACTATTTGCAAGGATGCGTGCTATTAAGAAAAGCTCCGTTTTTTTAAAACTTTATTGACTATATAAGATAAAATTATTAGAATTAAAGAGATGTATCAGGTACCCGCCGGAGGCTGCATATGATAGACGTGATCTTTCCTACAATTAATTTCATATTTGTAGCTGTGCTTCTTATTATGCTCGTTTTTAACGAGAGAAGAGACAGATTTGATAAGAGAAAAGAACATTTCAGAATGCTCTTGTATACTGTCATGTTATTTTGTGCCGTATCCGGGCTTTGGGGAGCCGTAGTCAGGGGACTTGGTAATTATAATCCCCGCCAGATCTATCTTTCAACCATATCCGTTTATTTTTTCCTTGGAGTAACTTCATATATTTGGGTTATTTTTTCATTGTATTACAATAATATTTTTTCCCTGGTAACAAGGCCAAAGTTCCTTGTAGCGATGCTTTCTTTACCGCTTCTTGTTTATATCGTTTTTGTTTTCAATATGGTGGGGGAAGAAGTATTTTCATACACAGAAAGTTTAGGTGTTGTCAGAGGTACAAACACCGATGTTTTTGTGCTTTATTCCATGCTTTTGGTTAATTACCTAATTAGTTTTGGACTTTCTTTATATTCAAAAAGAAAGCAAAAGGGTGTAAAGCCCTCTGATGATGTGCTTTTATTCTATTTTATACCTGTAATGTTTACGATACTGCAGTACTTTTATTATGAAAAATCATTTCTTTCAAGCGGCTTTTTCGTTGCGGCGGTTTATCTGTATCTGTATGATGGTATAGATGCTAAAAACAGGTCGATCCTTCTTGAAAATCAGATGAGAAACCAGAGAATCTTAGAAAGATCGACAGAGATCCTTTTTGGTGATCTTCCTGCAGAATCCATCGTAGATAAGCTTCTTGAAACACTGGCAGATTATTATACAGCTGACTACGCCTGTATTCTTGATGCAAACCCGCGTGAAAAGAGCTTTGTACTTAATCATGAGTGGAAAAAGAAAGGACTTCCGTCACTTTTTAAAGATGGTCCGCATCTTTATTATGAGGTCCTTTCAGGCGCGCTTATAAAGCTTGATCAAAACGGCGAGATGGTTGTGAATGATATTGAAAAGATATCAAAAAACAAGGAATTTTATGATCTTCTTAAAGAAAGAGGAGTCAGATCTTTTGTAGCCAGTGTATTAAGACAGCAGGGCAGGTTTGCGGGTATTCTTGTGGCTGTAAACCTTAATAAAAATACAAAAGACGTATCAATAATAAGGTCTGTTTCAACATTTATTTACAGCGAGATAGAAAGACTCCGTGCAAACGAGACGGATGATTATCAGAACAAAGCGGTTATTGACACTCTTTCTGCCGATTATTCTTCAATCTTTTACGTAAATCTTGAGACAGATGAGTTCAGACCCTACAGATATGACGAATATCTCATAGAAAAATACGGTCTTCATTATAACCTTGTAGAAGGGTATGATGACGCTATTTCCGCGTACGCGAGAGACTTTATTTCTGAAGAAGACAGAAATGATATGCTTGAGTTTCTTTCAAGAGATAACCTGAAGAAAGTGCTTTACGACAAACGTACTTTTTCAAGACAGTTTGTTCAGGTTATTGACGGGGTAAGCTTTTATTATGAGACTAAGATAGCAAGGGCTGAAAAGGAAGACGGAAGTTACGATGCCATAATAGGCTTTGCAAATAAAGATGAAGAGATACGAGAAGAAAGAGAATCAAGGCTCCGAAGCTTTGGCATAATCAGTGCATTATCGGAAGAATATGACGTTATCTTTTATGTAGACCCTGAAAGCGGAGATTATGAGCTATACAGCGAGAAGAATTCGGAAAGTGATAACGGCTACGGAATCATAAAAGGCAAGGATTTCTTCTTTGAAAACAACATAGAAGGAAGAAACTCTATATTTGAGCCTGACAGAGAACGGGCACGGCTTTTTTATCAGAGAGAAAATCTTAAAAAGGCATTTGAAGAGTCTGATGAGATCTCTATAGATCTTAGACTTGTGCTTACCGGCGAACCTGTCTGGTACAGACATAAGCTTGTAAAGATAAAAGACTATTCGGGTAATACCAGACTTATAGTAGGAATCAGAAACATTCAGGCCGAAAAGAAGGCAGAGCTTGACAGAGAGATAAATCTTGAGCTTATCTCAAGGCAGAGAGATGAACTTGAAAAACAGCAAAAGATCCTCGAAAAAGCCCTGCATGATTCTGAGGTTGCGGGTAAATCCAAGTCGGATTTCCTCTTTAATATGTCCCACGACATCAGAACTCCTATGAATGCCATTATCGGTTTTACGGACATGGCAATTAAAAATGTGGACGACAAAAACAAGGTGGTGGACTATCTTTCCAAGGTTAAAGTATCAAGTAACCATTTATTAAAGCTTATAAATGAAGTTCTTGATATGTCTCGTATTGAAAACGGAAGAGTACTTATTGATGAGTCGCCTGAGGATGTATTTTCTTTCGGAACCCATATACTTGCCATACTCGGTTCTGTTTTTGAAGACAACAATCTTACTTTTGATGTCAACTACAGAGAGATCACTCACGGCAAAGTATATGCAGACAGACTTCATGTTGATCAGATATTTATCAACATTCTTTCAAATGCCATTAAATACACCAGATCCGGCGGAAAGGTAAGTCTTGATATAACCGAGATAGAGCCAAAGAAAGAGGGCAATGCAAGATTTTCATACGTAATAGAAGATAACGGGATCGGTATGAAACCGGAATTCCTTGAGCATGTCTTCGAATCTTTCTCAAGAGAGGAAAGTGCTACAAAGTCCGGCGTTCAAGGAACAGGCCTTGGTATGGCTATTACAAAAAGCCTTGTAGATATCCTTGGTGGTACCATTGATATCGAGTCGGAAAGAGGTGTTGGAACCAAGGTCTTTGTAGAACTTGAGTACCGGATCTGTGAGGATGACGTAAACGGAGAGACGGCTGATATCGGCGCTCCGATAGATGCTAATGTTCTTGTGGGTAAGAGAGTCCTTGTAGTAGATGATAACGAGCTTAACCGCGAGATCACTAAAGAAATCCTTGAAGAGTACGGCCTTATGGTGGAAGAAGCTGAAGACGGTGATGTGGCCGTAAGTAAGGTTCAGCTTTCACCTGTGCGTTATTATGATTATGTTCTTATGGATATCCAGATGCCTCATCTTGACGGATATAAGGCTACAAGGCTTATAAGAAGCTCCCAGGATGGCCGTTTTGCAAATCTTCCGATAATTGCCATGACTGCAAATGCATTTGATGAAGATAAGCAAAAAGCCATAGCAGCAGGAATGAATGCACATATAGCTAAGCCTGTAGATGTTGATATGCTCATTAAGACACTTTGCACTTTCGCCGGAAAATAAACACAAAAAACAGATGTACCGTGATATATATGTCAAAGTTTTATGTTTGACACATGTAACACGGTACATCTGTTATTTTTAGCCTATGCGTTTACTTTTTCTTTGGCACTTAATCTTTTAAGAACAAACAGAGTACATACAACTAAAGCTCCGCCTATTGCCCAGCAGATAAGCCAGTTTTGAACAAAACCTGCTATGATATATGTTATAAATGAGATAGCACATACCGTCATTGCGTATGGAAGCTGGGTAGATACGTGATCAACATGGTTTGTATGAGCTCCTGCAGATGCCATAATTGTGGTATCTGAGATAGGTGAGCAGTGATCGCCGCAAACAGCTCCTGCACAGCAAGCTGAGATACCGATAATAAATAATGTTGAATCTACAGGGAAGATAGCTGTTACGATAGGAATAAGGATACCAAATGTTCCCCAGCTGGTTCCCGATGCAAATGCAAGGCCTGTAGCTACAACAAATATAACTGCAGGAAGGAAATTGTAAAGACCTGATGCTGCGCCCTGCATAACACCGTATACATAATCAGCTGCACCAAGATTGCTGGTCATAGTTTTAAGCGAAATAGCAAGGGTAAGTATGGTCATGGCAGGAACCATGGCTGTAAATCCTTTTGTGATGCACTTAAGTGATTCTTTAAGGCTTAAAACCTTTCTTAAAGCAAGGTAAACGATTGTAAATACAAGTGTTAAAAGACCGCCCCAAGGAAGACCGATGTATGAATCGGTATTACCAAAGGCTCCCATGAAGTCGCCTGCATAGTCTGTGCCGCCCCAGGCATCGGTTCCGAAGAAGCCGCCTACATATACCATACCGATGGTACAAAGGACTATAAGAACTATTACAGGGATAAGAAGATCGAATACACGGCCTTTTTCGTTGACTATGTTTTCTTCATTTGTTTTATCGTCATCTTCAAGATCGCCGAGCTTGCCGTTTATCATGGCATTCATCTCATGGATCTTCATTTTTCCGTAATCAAATTTCATAAGGATTATGGTAATGATGAAAACGAAAGTAAGGATCGAATAAAAGTTGTAAGGGATCGCTGCTATGAAAAGACCGATTCCTGTTTTGCCGGTATCAAGATCTGAAGCAACACCTGATACTGCAGCAGCCCAGGAAGAAATAGGAGCGATCATACAAACAGGAGCAGCGGTGGCATCGATGATGTATGCAAGCTTTGCTCTGCTTATTTTCTGTTTGTCGGTAACAGGGCGCATAACAGAACCAACCGTAAGGCAGTTAAAATAGTCATCGATAAAGATGAAGATTCCAAGGATAAATGTGGCAAGTGCGGCACCAACCTTGGTTTTAACATGCTTTTCAGCCCAGCGTCCGAATGCGGCAGATCCGCCTGAAGCATTTACAAGAGCGACGATTATGCCAAGAAGGATAAGGAAGAGGAAAATTCCTGCATTTCCTGAAATTGCGGCAATAAGACCGTCATTAACGATAGTGTCAACAGTTGCAACAGGTGAAAAGCCTGTAACAAAGAGTGCGCCGATGGCAACACCGATAAAAAGTGAGGAGAATACCTCTTTTGTTATCAGCGCGAGTACGATCGCGATGATAGGGGGCACTAGGGCCCAGAAAGTTCCAACCAGATTCATAGTTAAACTCCCTCCTGTAATATAAAAATGTCGTGAACAGCGCATAACACTGTTCACGACAAGTTACAGTAATCTTTATTATGTAATGTCTACGACAGCTCTCCACTTAAAGTATAAGTGACAGTCCGAAGGATATTTTCCAAACGGCCCAGAAACCGGTAGCAGATACGATACCCGGCTCTTCGGCGGTGTTTCCTTTCGGCCTTTGGGAGTATCTTCCCTTTTTTTAAAAGCCTACTGATAAAAACCGCGCCTCTATCATGCATTGTTCAACTTGATTTTATTAAAACAATTTTATTAAAAAAAGTCAAGTACTAATAAATTGTTTTTTTGAACATTCATTATTTAGTTGCTTTTTACTTTACTTTTTTATTTACTTTTGAGATAATCTTAAGAGACGTAACAAAGGGGAAGAAAATGAAAAACAGCAAAGAGTATGTCTATAACAAAGGAAAAAAGTACGGTAAATACCACAACAACTACACCTCGGTTTACCTCTGGTGGATGCAGCTAGTATGTAAAACAGGTAAATTTGAGATAGATAACGAGCAGCTGCTTGATGATAACGCTTTTCTTGGCTTCTGGCACGGAGACAGCTACTGTATGCAGTTTGTACTAAGGCAGATTGCCATGACTCATGATAATGTCAGGGTTATCGTTACTTCAAGCCCAAGAGGCAACTCAATAGAAGACATGGTAGATTATAACGGCGGCAAGGCTGTACGCCTTCCTAACGGTCTTGAGATGAGAAAGCTATACTCAGAGCTTCTTTCCATAGCCCATGAAGATAAAGTGGTTCTTGGCGTTGCTCTTGATGGGCCTGAAGGTCCGCAGGAAGACCCTAAAAAGCTTATTTTTCTTATGGCAAACAAAGCAGGGAAAAAAGTGGTCTGTGTACACTTTAAGTTTAAAAGGTGTCTTGTGGTGAAAAGAAGATGGGACAAATTCCGTATACCTCTTCCTTTTGGCAAGATCACCGCAACCTTCCAGGATATGGGTGTCATAACAGATGCAAAACTGAAAGACTTTGCAA
>JAEEGJ010019346.1_pt1 | contig 15014 bp, 28 predicted proteins | sample 8958761 | NCBI WGS metagenome assembly JAEEGJ01 (sample SAMN16246546, study PRJNA631951) | gut metagenome | biome: gut microbiome; feature: rumen; material: RS-attached | host: Bos | place: Iran: Karaj | collected 2018-10 | reverse complement strand
GAGTATTTGGTAAAGGGGTTGTGGAGTACTGGGAAGATATGGGAGAGATTTGAGAAATTGGTTGTTTGGGGTGATTTGGCGTAGAATGGGGTAGTGTGCCAGGGCAACGCGCACACGAATATGCCACCTCCTACCACAAAAGCGATTGCGAAGGCGTAGTGTGATAAAAATATGCCAAAAAAAGATAGCCTTATCTCAGGCTATCCTCAATCATACCAACTAGCATCTTATATATAATGAGTGTGATTGCTTCAATCCCCTGTTTCGACATGGGCGCCTCATCGTACCCACGGTGTGAATACATAAGAGTGATTGCATCGTCCAAATCTTCAGCCAGCACTCGTGCGGCATCGAGTTCGGAGGCCCGCATCTCTTCTTCTCTATCCTTTTGGTTTGTACTCCGGCGCGCAAGAGCTTCCTCCAGGCCTTTCATGATTTCGCTATCAGAACGTGAATTATTCATCTTACCTATTTTCATCATGCCCTCAAGCATCTTATCAAAATAATCGTCATTGTTTAACATTTTTCTTCTCCTTTTGGCTTTGTAGGCTTACGCCTACAAGTTTTATTCTTATATAACTATTATAACATATTTTTTCACAAATCCAAATTTCCTCAGATTTGAGCTGAAAAATATACCTCATGAAGAATTTGTCGTGAGCTTATAAAACATAAGCTCAGAATCCAAATTTGCATTGCCGGGTGAGGACAAAACTCATGGCCCTCTTGGGAGAATTTTATATTGCGGCGTGGCGTCCATGGAAGTGCATGGACGAGTTGATTTTTTTTTTAAAAAATATATCCCCCCTTATTATACCACAAAATTTAATCCTTGTCAATAGGAATTTTTTCATATGGGCCGCAGCTCTATTTTTTGAGAGCAAAAAATTCTCGTAGACTTACTTCCTTGCAACTCTCCATACGCTTATAAAATCGTTCTTAGAAGGGTTGTAAAAATCTCAGATTCGATTAACTGAGAAAATTCAAGAGAGGCTTTGAAAAAATTACTCTTGACAAGCGCGCCAAAATGTGGTATAATATAAAAAAAAGACTTCTTTTTTTTATTAAAAAAATCTCTATTGACAAAGCCGGAAAAAAGTGGTATAATATAATTGGGGGGAGATTTTTTGTTCAAAAAATTTCTCTTGACAAGATTCATTCCTTTTGGGTGTGCGCCGCTTCTGGGTGGCGTGCTAAAAAAGGGTTTTTTTATTTAATGAAATCCGAGGTAAATAAATTATTCATATGTGTCCAAGGAATTTTTTGGGTGCGTCGGTAATTTCGGGATATGGGAAGGTGTGTATCACGTGTGAGCATATGCGCGGCCATATGTGTGACGTGTGCGCGTCGGCGAAAACGGGCTGGCTCGCCCGCGAGCGGCCCGCAAGTATACCATACTTGGTGTGTGCTGTCAACTGGCAAATTGCATAAATTTTGGGAAAAAATTTTGTGCAAAATGTAGAAAAAAATCGCTTGACAAATTGTCTGATGTGTGCTAAAATTTTCGCCGCGGAAGCGCACCCCATTCTATTATACCACAAAAGCCTGGCGTTGTCAAGTGCAAAAAGTACAAAAAAAGGACTATCCGAAGATAGTCCTTTTAATTGGTCACTCCGCAGAAGTGGGAGCGGTAGCCTTGCGGAAATAAGCCTTGCGCTTGATTTCTACACGGACAACCTTACCGTCATTCTTAAGGGGAGTAAGCAAGGCGGAAACCTTGTGGCTTGAAGCGGTTGCCAAGCCGGGAACTACTGCAATCAAGTCATTGATTGAATAGTCCTTACCCTCAACCATAGTGTCAAGGATAGCCTGACGGAGCTTGGCGTTTTCCTTGACCTCGGGCGAAGGCGCACGGGGAGCGGTAGCACGCTTTTCAAGCGACTTTACCAGAGCCTCCAACTTCTCACGCTCGGGAGCGGGAATACCCTCGCAATTCTTAAGAACGAACTCAACTGCGGACTTGTAAGTAACCTTTACATCTGACATAATTAATCACCTCATAAAATTAGATTTTTTGTAATCGGCTCGGGGCGGTCGACCTTTTTGCTTTCCCCTTACTTTTTACATCTTTATTATAGCAAGAAAAAATAGGCTTGTCTACACAAATTTTTTTGATTTTTATTATCAAAATGCACAAAGATCAGCTATTTTTTCATAAAATCTTTGTGTATTTTGCATAATTGACAGAATTTTTATGCAATTCTATGTATAATTATGCAAAAATTTTTGATTTCTCCCGGTTTTTGTGCAAAATGTAGAATTTTGGGATAAAAATTTGTGCAAAATGTACATAAAAAAGGGGTTGACAAATTGGTATGGGTGTGGTATACTGGAATACGGCCCGCTCCACCCGTCAGCGGGCCGTCAATTATACCACCTATGGCCTGGTCTGTCAATAGGCAAATTGCACAAATTTTGAAAAATTTTCCAGAAAATTTTTGTGCAAAATGTAGAATTTTTTCGCTTGACAAATTAAAAGGGGTGTGGTATAATAAACCACACCCCCCAAAAGAAAAGAGGACAATCAGTATTAGTAAATTGTTGGTAAGAGGCTTTTGTGGGGAGCCTCTATGAACCCCTGATAACCTTCGGTTATCACTCTTCTACGGGAGCCTCGTCCTCGGAGAGAGGCTTGTAGAAGTAAGCCTTTCTCTTAATCTCGACTCTTACGACCTTACCGTCGTTCTTGAGAGGAGTGAGGAGTGCGGAAACCTTATGAGAGGAAGCCGTAGCGAGTGAAGGAACAACCGCAATAAGGTCATTGATAGAGTAGTTCTTACCCGGAACCATATTAGCGAGAATGTCGTTTCTCAACTTCGCATTTTCCTTAACCTCGGCGGAGGGGGCTCTCGGAGCCTTTGCTCTCTTATCGAGTGAAGCGATGAGGTCAGTAATCTTGGACTTAACCTCGGCGTTCATTCTCTCATCATCACCGAATGTTGCGATAATGTTCTCAAGTGCTGTCTTGTAAGTAATCTTTTCCATTTTTTACCTCTTTCTGCCTTTTCGGCTCTCTGTTTGTTTTTCTATGCTTTTATTATAGCATTTTCGAAAGTGTTTGTCAAGCCTTTTTTTTAATTTCTTTCGACTTTTTTTCTTTGTCGCTCTTTGCTTTCCTTAACTTTCTTACACTATTATTATAGCATTTTTGTAAAGTGTTGTCAAGTGTTTTTTTATGAACTTTTTAAAATTCTTTTTTCTCTTTTGTCAAGTTCCTTGTTACTCTTTACATTATTAGTATAACAGATTATAGAGAAAGTACAACCTGACAAACTGCACAAAATTCCGGGATTTATTTTGTGCAAACTTCCGGCGAAAAAGTGCTTGACAAAATGGCTTGGGTGTGGTAAAATTTTTCGGGCGGAGAGGGTTCTCACTTCTATTATAACACATTCCGCCAGGTTTTGTCAATAGGTTTTTTGAGAAAATTAAAAAGGAAGTCTAAAAAATAGACTTCCTTGTTCTGATAAATTCCGTTCATCTTTTTGTGTTTCTTGTAACAATAGGCTAAAATTTCTTTTTCTATCATTACATCGGCTAAGCCAGTGTGTTCCTCAACAAAATCAGGATTATTTGATAAATACCGATAGACAATTTCTGCCTTTGTTTGCGGTTTTCCCGTACTTGTTAAGAAATTGTGCTTTTCACAAAACTTTCGATAACTCGGTGTGTTTTGTACTACTTGCTTGGTCATTGTATTTGTATCATAGAATGTCAAGCCATTAGGAAAAAAGAAATTATCGCCTAATAAATACAAACTTGTTTTGTTTAATGAGTTATAGTCGTAAGGTATGTTATGACCAAAAGCCTTTTGTGTATTGTGCTTTTCGACAAACTCCGCAAACTTGCTTTTCATTTCCTCAAAACTTACAACCTTGCGTGAACCCTCGGCTATTTCCTTTTCATACTTCGGAATTTTTGACTTATAGTGTGCGGTCTGCATCAAATCACGCCTACCCTCGAAAATGTCGCCATTTACAAGGCTCAAAGTGTCGTAAACATTACCTTCTCGGTCAATACTTGCAACACCCAAATCATAACACAAACCGCTACGAATACCCTCGGTATCAAAAATTAGTAACTTTTCCATTTTTTTGTAACCTCTTTTCATTTGTTTACAAGTAAATTTTACCACCAAAAGAAGAAGAATTGTATTGACAGATTGCACAACATTTTGGGAAGAAATTTGTGCGGGCTGCCGGCTGAAATCCCCTTGACAAAAGCCTGTTCATGTGGTAAAATTTTTGAAATCGGAAACGATTTCCCCCATTTTATTATAGCACAAAGAAAAAAGGCTGTCAAGCCTTTTCTCAAATTTTTTTCTGATTTCTTAATCTAAACTCGTTAAGTGCGTTGTTTAATTCCGTTGCCATTTTTACAATAGTTTCGGGGTTGTTTTTAATTGTATCAACTGCCCACTTTGTAGCCATGTATTCGTGCGGAAGTTTGAAATACTCGTATTTTTCGACTTGACCTCTTTTTTCAATTTTCCTTTCGTGCTTTCTTGACTTTTTGTATTTCTTTGGTTCGTTTTCTCGGAACTCGTCAAGTGTTACGACGTGTCCTAATTCGTGCATAAATGAGAAGAAAAACATATTTTCAACTTTCATTCCGAACTCCTCAAAAAGAAAATGTTTGTATTCCATGTCGTTTGCTTCATCGAGGAAGGGGCAATAGTGAACTTCATCACCGTAACGATACCAAATTGTATCACAGACAAATTCTACATTATCAAAGCCGAGGTATTCCGAGAAAATTCTTGAAATTTCTTTTGTGAACTTCTTTGTCTTAATTTTCATTGTCTTAACCTCTTTTCTTTTTTCTTGATTTAATTATACCACCAGGCCATTGTGAAGTCAACACAAAATTTGGGAATTATTTTTGTGCAATCTGACAATAAATTTCCTCTTGACTTTTTGCGTTGTATGTGGTAAAATTTTGCGGGCGGAGCCGGGTTATCCCCGGCCATTTACTCCCTTGAACTCGATGTTGTTACCCTCGGTGTCCTGTATCAAGAAAATCTGATTTTCCTTGTCAAGTCCCATGTGGAAATCGCGGATTTCTTCCTCGGTTTCAAAAACCTTAAAATCATTCTTACCCTTGTTCTTGAAAAATACTGTAAACATTTTTACACCTCGTTTCTTATTTTTTACAATTTAATTATACACCCTTGCCGCACTTTTGTTAAGCCGGAGCTGTCCCATTAAAGGGACTTGCTCTCGGTTACAAAATACTTTGCGTTAGTGGCTTCTAAAATTTTCTTGACTTTTGCACTTACTTCTTTTGTAGGACAATAGATGTTAAATACACTTCTATCTTCAAAATGAGTTTCAAAAACTGTATAGCCTATTTTATTATTTATAAGGTAATCAATTACCAAACCCGCATTTTCAGTTCCTTTTATAGTTGCTTCAACTTTCCACAACTTTTCTTTTCTTGCTTTTTCCTCGATAGTCTTTACAATGAAAACACCAACAAGGTTACAAAGGGCAGTTACTAAAACTTTTTCCCAAAGTGGAAAATCTGCGTTAGTGTAAACGAGGACTACTGTGTAAAGTCCGTAGGCTGTGGCGTTTACGACCGCTGCACCAACACGACCGCACTTAACAGTTGCAAGGGACTTGAAAGTCTGAAGGATAACATTTACTACTGAAAGGATAATGAACAAAACTAACAACTTCATTTTCTTAACCTCTTTTCTTTTCTTTGTAACTTAATTATACTACATTCCTTGTGGTAAATCAACACAAATTTTGGGAAAATTTTTTGTGCAATTTTTTTCAAAAAACCTCTTGACTTTTTTGTGCTTGTATGGTATAATTTTTCGGCCGGAGGCGAAGGATTACTCCTTCTCCTCGTAGTCGTAGGTAGTAAGCCTGGGGGCTCCTGCGTTGTTTTCAAGTAATGCGGGTGTAGCACAGAACGCCCACCACTCCGAGCCATCGTACTCATCACGCTCAAGCCACCAACCATCACCGACGATTGTTAAATCTTCACGAATTTCAGCCGAGCCATAACCGCTGTCATAGTTGATAGCCATAGCCATCATCTTAAAAAGTTCCTTTTCGATGTAGCCATCGCCCGTCTGAACCTGAATTACATCTTTGTCAAAATCAAGTCCAACTCTGTCAAGAACCCTAACTGTTTCTTCCCAAAGGTTTGTCATTTCCATTTCTTCGTCCATTTTGATTTACCTCACTTTTGATTTTCTACACTTATTATACCATTTTGAATAAGGGTTGTCAACCCCTATTCGATGTAATCATCGTAAATGGTAATTGCGTATTCACATTCTGACTTTTCTTTATCTTCAAAAGAATACCAATTCTTTTCAAGGATAAGGTCATGACCGCGCTCTTCCATAAAATCAAGAAAATCAAGCAAACTCTTTAAGTTCTTAAAATACTTAATCTTTGACCAGCAACTATCTGATGCTTTCATAACTACTGCCTTCATTTTTTTGTACCTCACTTTTTTTCTTTTATTATACCATTTGGTAAAAAGATTGTCAAGCCTTTTCTATAAAAATTTTTGGCTTTCTTACCTCGATAGTCATCAGACCTCTACCCTTTGGAATGATAGAAACTACATTGTAGTTTCCGTGATAGACAACATTCTTTGCCTTAAAGTCTGGAGTAAAATCGAAGTGGTCAATTACTTCCTTTGTTGTAACATTTACCACATTTACAGTCGTACCAAAAGGCACGAAAAAATCAACGAAATCTTGTACTGTAACTTCCGGCTTTCTAACTCTCATCGTGTCTACCTCCTTTATTTATAATCATTATACGCCATTTCGGGAACCAGGTCAACTGTGCAGGTTGCACAAAATTCCGGCGAAAAATTTGTACAGTTTGCACAATTGACAAAAACGCGCCGTCACGTCCGCAAGTGGCGCGCGACCATTATACCATAATGGCTGGAAGAAGTCAATAGTGAAGTTGCACAAATTTTCATTTCTGTTTTTGTGCAACTTGTCAATTGACTTTAGTCACCCCTTTTCAACACTCTGATTTCAATGTCCTCATAGCGTATCCAAAGGACTTCTTCATTTCTTTCAAGTGCTCCTTCTTTGTTATCATTGAAATTCCAAACCGCACAATAATCTTCATCATCTATGTAATCGGGGGAATAAATTTTCATAAACAACTTATCTTCCCAAAGAAAGAAAGTGTTGCAAGGAATTTCATCAACCTTGTACTTATTTGACAGATTTTCAATAAACACATTACTCATTTTTTTTACCTCGTTTCTATCTTTATTATGTTTTTATTATACCATAGCCGAAAAGAGTTGTCAAGCCTTTTCGAGCCATTTTACAATCTTTTTTTCAAACTTTGCAATTCTTTCGGGGTGTGCCTTGATGTATTCAGCCGCCCAAATTGTTGCCATTCTTTCGTCAAACTTGTGGAAGTAATCTTCGGGGTTTTCTGTTGCAACCTTGCAATTTTCATCATCTTCAATGGGGTTTACAAAACAATGACCAACTTCGTGAAGAATAGAAATCACATACTCGTGAGTTGTAATTTCTGGGTATCTTGCGTTGAAATCTTCCATAAATGCGTCAGAGTGCCAACCATAGCGACCGGGGTACTCAATTCTATCTTCCCAATAGTAAGCACAAAATTCGTCACCCTTATTTGCAGTAATTCCGAGGGGTTCGAGGAACTTGTTAATGATTTTCTTTGCACCCATTTTCTTAACCTCTTTTCTTTTCTTTGTACTTACATTATACATTCTAAATCGTTAGTTTTCTATTGACAACTTGCACAAAAATTTGGGAGGAAGTTTGTGCGGGCCGCCCATGAAATTTCGCTTGACAAAACTGCTTGCGTATGGTATAATTTTCCGGGCGGACCCGGAATTCGCAAATGTTCTCGTAAAAAAATGTGCGGGGAGCTGTCCCGCACATTCTCTCAACTTCTGGGACAAGACAAGACTATCTTGTACTTCTTACCATTTACAGTAAATGTAAACTGTGCTTGGTCGTTAATGATTTCAATGTTCTCGGCGTTGTGTTCTTCTTTTAACACCTTCAGAAAACTATCTATCATAGCCTTTTGTTCGGGCTTCTCTTTTCTTCTACTTTTGGTTTCCTTACCCCAACTTGACAAATTCGGCTTGCGGTCTGATTTTCTTGCGTCCTTGCTAATTGCCTTTTGGTCGTCTGTTAAATCGGAGTCAATTTCCGCATTAGAAGTCATTTTGTCGATTTCCTTATCTTCAAGTGCCAACTGCTTCAACTCTTCTTTTGTAAACATCTTATTCACCTCTTGGTTTTTTCTTTTATTATAGCACATTGATTAGTCGTCGTCAACTAATCTTTTCTTGTGCTTCTTTTCAAGGTTTTCCTTGTGTTCCTTGAAAGTCTTTGTCTTGCGGACGTAGTAGGGTGTCCACAAAGGTCTTTCCTTTCTATTCTTCTTGGGGTGTGCCATTTTCTTGACCTCTTTTCTTTTTTTCTTATAATTTATTATACCATTTTTTTGTTGGTTTGTCAATAGGAATTTTTTTAATTATTCCTATCTTCGTAATAATGTCTACATACTCTCATACACCAAAGTACGCAAATAAGTAAAACAATAGGTAAGCCAAGATAGACTATTCCGGCTGCATTGATAAAGCCAAATGTGTTCTCAAGAAAATTCCAAATTGCGTTAATCATTTTGTGTTACCTCTCAACTTTTCTACAATTCTATTATAACACAAAAACAGGGGTTTTGTCAACCCCTATTTTTTCAGTAAGTATCATAACCCAAGCAGTCGGCTTCTTCCCAAGATACTTCACCGCAACAAACAGGCTCTTCAAAGAAGATACACGCATACTTCTGTGCTTCACTCTTGGTTTCCTTTTCAACGAAAAACTCTTCACCGCTAACTCTATCTACGAATAAGAATGTCTTTGTATCCATTTGGAATACCTCTCTTTATCTTTTATGATTTTATTATACCACCCGGCTTGGTAGAAGTCAACCGTCAGATTGCACAAATTTGGGAAAAAAATTTTTGTAAAATTTGTACAAATTGCCTATTGACAAATGTGGTTGGGTGTGGTACAATAAAAACCGGCCGCCACAATCGCCAGCGGCCGGCCGACCTATGTCAACTGTCAGAGTGCACAAATTTTTACCCTATTGGGCCTGGATTTTTGTGCAAGTTGCACAAGGCCGGGAAATGCAATTAGCAGATTGCACAAAAGTAAGGAGGAAACTTTGTGCAATCTGCCTATTGACAAGAAAGGAGGAACTATGGTATAATGGAGGTTAGCTCTTTTTTGCGAAGAGCCTTCCGTCCATTTTCTTATGCTTTCTGTAACAGTATGCAAGAATTTCTCTTTCAATTCTTACATCTTCCAAACCCGTATGGCTTTCTACAAAGTTATTGTTGCCAGAAATAAATCTGTAAATGACTTCTGCCTTCAGCTGAGGCTGAGGAACTCTATGCTTTGTCATATAGCCGTTTTCCTCACAAAATCTTCTGTATGTGGGCATTGTGCCAATCAACTGACGAGCAATCTTCATTGTGTCCATAATCTCTACACCATAAGGCATAAAGTAACGATACTTTGACTTTGTAAGCCATCTTGTTGTGTTGTTAAGGGCGTAAAGGTCAAACTTCATATTGTGTGCCCATACGCGAGTAACGCCAAAATCTGCCATATCTTCGATAAATGTACGGCGGATAGTTGCATAAGTTGCAAGTGTCCTTGTGCCGTTCTCTATGTCTTTAATATACATAGGGATTTTCTTTGCGTAGTATGCCGACTTCATCAAGTCCTTTTCACCAAAGAATATATCAGCATTGATGAATGAACGCTCAAGATATACATTACCCTTGCGGTCTACGACAGACCAGCCATAATCGTAAACGAACATATTTTCCGGGTCTACACCCTCAACTGTATTGTCGATAGGACAAGTTTCTGTATCAATTACGATTTCATAAATTTTCTTCATTTGGTTTATAACCTCTTTTCTTTATCTTATGTATTTATTATACATTATTCAAAAAGGCTTGTCAAGCACTTTTTGAAAAATTTTTATCCTTTGTATAAAAGAAATAAAAAGTAAACATTAAGTGCAACACTTCCGAGGTGCATTAAAATTCCGTTAATGTGTCTATCTGTTGCGAAGTCCTTAATAAGTCCAATAACCGCAACGGCAAGACCAAACCAAGAAATAGACAAGCCGTAAATCATAATCAAAATAACATTGACCAAAGTAATACCACAACGGAGGTCATTATACTCGAACTTGTAAGGCTCTGTAATGTTGAAAAATCTCTTAATTGTTGTCATTGTCTTTTCCTCTTTCTCTTTTCTATGTCTTTATTTTACCACCGACAACCCCACAATACAACCCCCGGCTATTTGTGCAAATTGCACAAGATTTTGGGAAAATTTTATTAAAAAATTGTGCAAAAAAACTACTTGACAAAAATGTGTCTTATGTGGTATAATTTTTCGGTCGGAGCCGGATTTTACCACAAATTAAAAGGGGTGTCAACCCCTTTTTTTAGATAATCTCGAAAATCTTTGTCGGTTCGTAGGCTTTACCCGTCCAATTTTCACGATTTGGTTTTTCATCATCGAACAAAATGTCATTTACATTTTTAATGAAATTCTGCTTTGGTGTTCCGTAAGGTACAATGATAATTTCATCAAATTCAACGGAAGGAAGGTGCTTTTTAAGATAGTTTCTTTTTGCGGTTGTAACCCTTGCGTTGTAGTCGGGTGTTCCATTCTTTGAGAGCCAAGAAACGATAGCCAATCTGTAACCGTTCTTTTTTGCCTTGTTAAGTCTACGAGCAAACTTTGAGAAATTTACAAGGGGCTTTGCTTCATCATAGGGGCGAGTTCTTTCGTTGATAAGGTCATCAAGCCAATTCTCAACACCGTAGAGGTCTACGAAAGTTCCGTCCATGTCGAAGAATAATGTAGTTTTCATTTTTATTTCCTCTTTTCTCTTTTCTTATCTTTATTATACTACTACCACCAGGAAATACAATGTACAAGTTGCACAAATTTGGGATAATTTTTTAGTTAATTTTTGTGCAAATTATTTATTGACAAATTGGCTCAGATGTGATAAAATTTTTCGGTCGGAGCCGGAAATTAACCTTGCCTTTTAGTTGGGGCAAGGCTGATTTTCTTTTGTCCAAAACTTTGTAAGTTTTCCGTTTACTACTTCTACTACCTCGATTGTATAGTTATTGAATGTGAGGGTTGCGTTGTAGTTTTCCTTGTTGAGAATAGCAAGTGCAAGTGCATTGTCAAGGACTTCGATTGCTTCTACATACTTCTCAAAGATTGTAACCTTTTCGTTTGTTGTGAGGTTGAAAGTCTTTTTCATTTTCTTGTCCTCTCTTTCTCTTTTCTTGTCTTTAGTATAACACCAAGAGGAACACAAAACCATTGACAAACTGCACAAGATTTTAGGATTATTTTTGTGCAATCTGCCAGGTGTTTTGTGCTTGACTTTTTTGCTTCGTAGGTGTAAAATTTTCGCCCCGGAGGGCGGGGGGTTCTACCCCATGAAATCTACAATTTCTTCTTCCGTGGGAATAGAAAATTCTTCATTATCTTCTACCCATGTTCTATAAAAACGACCATTCAAACCCATAACTACAGTATTAAAATCTTCACAGCTCCAATACAATTCCTTTTCAGGGATAACATTCTTTACCTTTACCCCCATGTCTGTACCTTCCATGAAGAAGAACTCGCCGCACTTGATGTCCTTGAACTTCTTTGTCATTTTTCATTTCCTCTTTTCTTTATTTGTTTACAAGTAAATTATACAGTATAAATGTATAGGTGTCAAGCACAATTTTACATAAGCACAAAAAAAATTTTTTGTCAAGGGGTTTTCGGGAAGTTTACAAAATGTTAACATTTTGTTCACAATTTGTTTACAAATTTGTAACATTTACCCGCTTGACAAGACGGCCCGCACACTTCCGCACGCGGGCCGATCGGCCATTATACCACAAAATGGCTCGCGTGTCAAGTAGCAAGTTGCATAAAATTTCAAATTATTTTTTGTGCAATTTGCACAATTGACTTTTTAGGCGGGGAGAGCCACTATCTCCCCGTCCTTATCGGCGAGCTGCCAGAAGTTCCACTCGCCTACGAGGTCCCACCCCAAGTTCGTATCGAACTGAGGATTTACCTCTGCCTTATCGGCAACGCGGATTGTTCCAAATTCTACTGTATTGAGTGTCATAGTTCAAAATCTCCTTTAGCTTTTCTTATGATTTAATAATAACACTTTATTGTATGTTTGTCAACCCACTCTTTACATTCTTTTTCTGTTCCGATGAAAAGAATTGTACTCTTATTATCTGTTACCATAAAATCTCCACAAACATAAATGATGTTTAACATTTTTACACAATCCCCACAACCACAAATAATGTTTAACATTTTTCTAATCCTCTTTCCTTTTATTTTATGGTTTTATTATAAGCCTTTTTACTTGTTTTGTCAAGTAAAAGTTTAGAGGAGAACCTCTAAACCATTCTTTGTTAACTTGTCAAACTTCTTTGAGATTGCATTGTAGTCATAGCCTGACTTCTCACAAGTACAGAAGAAGTCAATTGTTGCCTTGCTCTCAAAGCCGTAATACTCGATGATGATGTTCTTCATTTCTGTAATAGTCATTTTTTATTTCCTCTTTCCTTATCTTTATGATTTAATTATACACGCTTGGCTTGACTAATGCTATTGACAAACTGCACAAAATTCGGGATCTGATTTAGGTGTAAATTTGTGCAAATTGTCTATTGACTTTTTGCTCCATGTGTGGTAAAATCGTCGGCCGGAAACGGCCTTTATTATACCAAAAGAAAGAAGGGTTTGTCAACCCTTCTTTCCTTCTTTCTCATAGTCGTAAACTACTATGTCTTCTACCTCAAAGTTAAACTCATCTATTGTTCTCTGTATGATTTGCCAATTAACACAAATGTCAGTGAGTTCTACTTTTTGTCCTTTCTGTTTAGCTTCTGCAAAAGTATCTTTTACATCTGCCTTCTTAAAGTCCCAACGGCTACTGTTACCATACTCAAGCTTTCTTCTCAATACATACTTTGTTTTCATTGTTAAAATCCTCTTTTCTTATTTATTATAGTTTAATTATAACAGAATTAAAAGGGGTTGTCAACCCCCTTTTTTAACATCTTCTGAAAATGCTATCATCAGCGGGCTCAAAATCTTCTTGCCACTCCCTCTGAAAAACATTAAATCCCTTCGGTGTTTCAGAATACAAATTATCAAAAACATAGAGCAAATTGCTTGAAAGGTTTACGATAGTTTCATCGTTTTTGATAATGTTATCAAAAACCATAGCATCTGCCTTGACCTTGATAGAAACATTTACTCCGTCAATAGAATGTATTTCATTGTTCTGTAAGAACATTCCAAGTTCAAGTGCATTTGTGTAAACATAGACCTTCTTAATGTTAGGATAAGTTCTCTTGTAGTATCTTGCAATTTCACAAGGGTTTGTAAACTGAAAAGGCTCTCCACCCGTAAGACAAAGAATTTCTGCATTTTTCAATTCCTCGTCTGTTACATACTCAACCTTGCTCATGTCGTACTGCTTATTGCAACAAAACTTACAATTTCTCTGACAAAGATTAGTAACCAAAAGGTGAATAATTCTCTGTGTTCTTTCGTTCTTTTCATTTAAGATTGCCATTTTGTTTTCCTCTTTTCTTTATTGTAATTACATTATAAACTATTATCTATTCTTTGTCAATAGTTTTTTTGTATTTTTTTCTTTCTTTTTGTAGTTAGTCGTGCGGCAAAGCTGTCCCTCTTCAGCGTTACAGATGTCTGTTATTCTGTATTGAGTCAGCCTTGCCGCACATTATTTTCACTTTCAATTTATTCTTATTTTATTTTAATTATCAATCCTTCATTGTTTTCACCTTTCTTTCTACCTTTTGGTTGTTTCCTCTTTCTATTGGTTCTTACAAACTTAACTCTTACATTGTGATTAAGCAAAGATTTTGTAATACTTCTCTTTTGTGCCATTTACATAGTCAATGTTTACTCTTACTACATACACATTAAGTCCTTTGCCATTAGCATCGTTTACTCTTGTCTTTGCGTAAGTCTTTGCATCGTTGAAGTCCTTGAAGTTGTGCATTACTCTTGCGTGTCCTACCTGAACCTTCCAGAATGTATTAACTACTGTGTTTGTCATTGTCTTGTACCTCTTTCTCTTTTCTTGTCTTTAGTATACCAAAACAAACCCCCACTTGCAACCCTTGCCCCATCTACAAATTGCACAAATTTCCGGATACATTTTTGTGCAACCTGGCAAGAAAAAAGTGCTTGATTTTTTGCTCCACACATGGTAAAATTTTCGGTCGGACACGACCTTTGCCCACACAAAAAGAAAGGGAGATTACTCTCCCTTTGTCAACTCTCTGATTAATGTCATCACATCCTCGAATGATGTATCTCCCTTAACCCATTCCTTTGCACGAGCCTTTGGAACTTCATCTACCATCTGGTCGTCAATTGTGAAGAATGTATAGACAACAGGATTCTTAATCTTGTCGTAGTAGTCGAAAGCACAAATCGCTCCCTTGTCTGATACCTTGATGTAGTATCTTACTCCATCATCTTCGTCATACTCTCTGATAGCCTTGCCAACCTTTACCTCTGAGAACTTCTTCAACATAGTCTTGTACCTCTCTTTTATCTTTAATGTACCTTTATTATAAACGATGGCAATTAAAATTTCAACCCCTTTTGGTATTTTGTAACATAATTGTAACATTCACAAAAACTGTTGCTTGTCAATAGAGTTTACAATTTGTTTACAAATTTGTAACATTTGGATCTTGTCAATTGTGCAACCTGCACAAATTTTGGGATCAGGCAGGGTGAAAGTTTGTGCAACTTGCACAATTGACAAAAGTGCTTTGGCGTGCACAGCACGCCAAACGGCTCGCACCCAACCGCAAGCGAGCCGAGGAATTAGGTTTAGTTGTTGTATGTTGTT
>JAEEGJ010019344.1_pt1 | contig 15016 bp, 13 predicted proteins | sample 8958761 | NCBI WGS metagenome assembly JAEEGJ01 (sample SAMN16246546, study PRJNA631951) | gut metagenome | biome: gut microbiome; feature: rumen; material: RS-attached | host: Bos | place: Iran: Karaj | collected 2018-10 | reverse complement strand
CCACAGCAATTATGGGCATACCTACTATACTGTAGCTGGTGGATGAACCGAGGGTTGCTATTCTGATGGCCTCCCTTGTAACTTCATTAATATCCTCCTCAAGAACACTCAGAACGCACAAATCCGTGGTGGTGTCAAAAGCAGCCAGCGTCGCCCTGGCATAAACACCGTTACAGAATGTCACAAGAATGTCATTACTGCCCTTAACCTGAGAGTACTTGGTGGTGATGAAAAGATAGGTTTCATTGGTCTCTGTAATAAAACCGGTGAGTTCACTCTCCCTTACATAGGCATTATTGAAAATATCGGTGCTGTCCTTAACCGGTGTTACCCTCACAAGAAAGCGCTGAGCGGTAACCGCAACATCCGATAAGGATTTGTACATCTCCTGATAATCGTCAAGTCCGAGAGTAACGTCGGAAATAAGAGCTTTAATCTCATCCTCATCAAGGATGGGAGTCTCAACCGGCTCGGGTGCCGGTTCTGTGGAAGTTACCAGCATATCCTCCGGTGCCATTTCCTCGTCTTCAGTATCCTCGGGAAAAGAAATAACTATAGGATTTACCTTCTCTTCTTCCTCTTCTTTTTCTTTGTCCGACAAGCGGTCTATTACAAAGGGCGCCAAAAGCGCAAAAGTAACACACGCCACCAGGCCGAATACCACCGCGGAAATAGCCGCAACAACGGTATTTCGCATGAGTTTCTTACGGTTAATGGGGCGGGACTTTATCTCTTCACGCATGAAGACAAATTCGTCTTGCTCTTTTGATTCACTTTCAAGTTTTTTTAATTCCTCGTCAGTCATTTATGCCCTCCAAAAGCCTCTTATTAAGAGTATATCCGCACCGCACTTTATTGTAAAGAGCGGGTGCCTATGGTAAAATAATGGGTAATTCAGAGTACTATAGAGGGTTATATGAACGAAAAAGTTTTATCTACACTTGAATATACTACCATCATCAAACAGCTTGAAGATCACGCTGATTCCGCTCCCGGCAAAAAGATGTGCCGCGAGCTTCTTCCCATGACACGTCTTTCCGATATTGAGGAAGCCCAGCTTCAGACCGCCGATGCCCTTACCCGTCTTTTTAAGAAGGGCAGCATCAGCTTCGGTTCCAACAAAGACCTCGGGTTTGCCATTAAATCTTTGGAAATCGGTTCGTCACTTACGGCTGCCGAGCTTCTTTCTTTTGCGGGATTCTTAACAAACGTGGGCCGCGTTAAATCCTGGGGCATCAGGGAAAAAGAAGAAGAAACTCCCGATTCGCTTGACGATTATTTCACATTGCTGGAGCCCCTTACCAGAACTGCCGAGGAGATTCACCGCTGCATTCTTTCCGAAGAAGGAGAGATAGCTGACGATGCCAGCCCTACTCTCAGATCTATCCGTAAGGCCATGCAGCAGGCCAATGAAAAGATTCACTCAGAGCTTAACTCCATGGTGAACGGTTCACTTCGTACATATCTTCAGGATGCCGTTGTTACCATGCGTAACGGCCGCTACTGTATTCCGGTTAAGAGCGAGTACAAGGGTCAGGTCTCCGGTATGGTGCACGACCAGTCTTCTTCGGGCTCCACTTTCTTTATCGAGCCTGCCAAGGTTGTTGAGCTTAACAATAAGATTCGTGAGCTCGAGCTCGACGAGCAGAAAGAAATCGCGGTTATTCTCGCCACTCTTTCCGCTTCCCTTTCCGAGCATACCGTTCAGCTTAAGACCGACAATGAGCTTATGACCAAGCTTGATTTTGTTTTTGCCAAAGCACGCCTGGCTATGGACCAGAAGGCCACCAGACCCCGCTTTAACACGGACAGATACATTAACATTCGCAAAGGCCGCCACCCGCTTCTTGACAAAAAGAAGGTGGTTCCCATAGATGTACCTCTCGGCAAGGATTACGACCTGTTGGTTATCACAGGTCCCAACACCGGCGGTAAGACGGTTACTCTTAAAACCGTAGGTCTCTTTACCCTTATGGGTCAGGCGGGACTTCATATTCCCGCGGGAGATTTGTCAGAGCTTTCGGTATTTAAGGAAGTATTTGCGGACATCGGCGACGAGCAGAGTATCGAGCAGAGCCTTTCAACCTTCTCTTCACATATGAAGAGCATCGTAAATATTCTGGACAAAGCAGATTCCGACTCTCTTTGTCTTTTTGACGAGCTCGGTGCCGGCACGGATCCCACTGAGGGCGCCGCTCTTGCCATAGCAATCTTAAGCTTCCTCCATGACAGAGGCATCCGTACCATGGCCACCACTCATTACAGCGAGCTCAAGATTTTTGCTCTTTCCACTGATTTTGTAGAGAACGCCTGCTGCGAATTTGACGTAGAGACACTCTCGCCCACTTACAGACTTTTGATAGGTATTCCCGGCAAGAGTAATGCTTTTGCAATTTCTTCCAAACTCGGGCTCTCCGGCGACATTATCGAAGCCGCCAAGCGTCAGATTACCGACGAATCCGAACGTTTCGAGGATGTAATCGCCGACCTTGAGAATACCCGCGTATCCATTGAGAAAGACAAGCTCTTTATCGAGGAGCAGAAAGCTCTCATTGAAAAAGAAAGGGCAACCTTAAAAGAAAAAACGGACAAACTCAACGAATCCCGCGACAAGATTCTCAAAGCTGCCAATGAAGAAGCAAGAGACATACTTGCGGAAGCCAAAGAATTTGCTGACGAAACCATCCGCGCCATTCAAAAGAGCGGCGGTTCCGTTTCTCTTAAGGACCTTGAAGCCAGACGACAGGGCTTACGCGACAAGGTTAATGACAAAAACTCCAAGCTTGCGCTTAAAAAAGATACTGCCCCCAATGCGGGTGTTAAGCCCAAAGACCTGCACTTAGGCGACAAAGTCAAAATTGTGTCCATGGGGCTTACCGGAACCGTAAGTTCTCTTCCCGATGCCAAAGGCAACCTCTATATTCAGTGCGGTATTATCCGCTCACAGAGCAATATTAAGGATCTTCAGCTTGTACAGGAAGAAACCGTCACCGCCCCCGGACTTAACAGAAAGTCTTCGGGCAGCGGCAGTCTTAAAATGTCCAAGTCCATGTCGATTTCTTACGAATGCAACTTAATCGGCAAAACCGTGGACGAAGCCCTTGCAATACTCGACAAATACCTCGATGACGCTTATTTGTCCCATATTCCCAGTGTCCGCATAGTACACGGAAAGGGTACCGGCGCCCTCCGTAACGCGGTTACATCCTTCCTCAAAAAGTGCAAATACGTTAAGTCCTACAGAGCCGGAGAGCACGGAGAAGGCGACGCAGGCGTTACAATCGTTGAGTTTAAATAATTATTCTTTTTCCGAAAGGAGCCATAAATGCTTAACAGACCGAGAATCCTCATCGTAGATGACGATGACAGCATTTCCGACCTTTTATCTCTTTACCTGATTAAGGAACAATACGATACCAAAATTGCGGCTGACGGTGAAACTGCCCTCGCTTGCTTTGACGATTTTGACCCTTCGCTGATTATCCTCGACCTCATGCTTCCCGGCATCGACGGTTACGGTGTATGCCGCGAGATTCGTACCAAATCCAAGGTTCCGATTATTGTTCTTTCGGCAAAAGGAGATACTTTTGATAAAGTTCTCGCCCTCGAAATGGGTGCGGACGACTATGTTGAGAAGCCTTTTGATACCAAAGAAATTGTGGCAAGAGTCAAAGCAGCCCTTCGTCGCGCCGCTTATTCCGCACCGGCAGAAGAGCCGGGTACTGTTGACAAAGTAGTCTATCCCGGCCTTTCCATCAATATCACGGAATACTCCGTTTTATACAACAACGAGCCTGTGGACATGCCGCCCAAAGAAATCGAGCTTCTTTATTTCCTTGCGAAAACCCCCAATCACGTTTTCACAAGAGAGCAGCTTCTTGATAAAATCTGGGGCTACGAGTACCTTGGCGACACCAGAACCGTAGACGTTCACATCAAACGTATCAGAGAGAAAATCAACGACCACGAAATGTGGAAGATAACCACCATTTGGGGAATCGGATACAAATTCGAATTAAAAGAAGAACCCAGAACCTGACACCCATGTCAAGACAAGGATTACCGTGAAAAGAACACTGTATTTAAAATTTCTTCTGGCATATTTAATATTCGGTGTTTTCGGCTTTATTATCGTAAGTTCCTTTGTGTCTTCCAATACCTACCAGACACTGTTAAAAGAAAAAGCCGAATCCTATTACAAAGAAGCCAACCTCATCGCCAACACTTATGCTTCGGACCTCTACCAGTCTGCAAGGTCTCTTGACGAAGTTAAGCAGCAAATCGATGTCCTTGATCCTTTTTTGAATGCCACAATATGGATTATCAACCCTTCGGGCCGAATGATTTTAAGTTCCGACCTTCCCATCAATGTGGAAGAGCCTATTGTTGTGGAGGGTTTTGACCCGACGGTTACGGGTAAGTCCCACTATACCACCGGGACTTTCTTTGGCTCCTTTGATGAAGAAATGCTCAGTGTTTTTGCGCCCATCACCGCCGAATACAAGGTTAAGGGTTATGTGGTCATCCACGCATCCATGCACGATATCATGATGCAGAGCGACAGATATACGCGTATCAGTTACCTTCTCTTGGTGATTCTGTTTGCGTTGTCCCTCATCATTTTGTTCTTTTTCACCCTTATGGTGTACAGACCGCTTAAAAAGATTACCCACGCCACCGAGCAGTACGCTTCCGGTAACATGCACTACGAATTTACCGTAGACAGCGACGATGAAATGGGTTATCTCGGCGCTTCCCTCTCCTACATGGCCAGCGAAATTGCCAGAGCCGAGGACAATCAAAAGAAATTTATAGCAAACGTCTCCCACGATTTCCGCTCGCCTCTTACATCCATCAAAGGTTACCTCGAGGCGATGTTGGACGGCACCATTCCGCCGGAGATGCACGAAAAATATATCGGCATAGTGTTAAACGAAACCGAAAGACTTACGAAGCTTACCAACAGCCTTCTTGCTCTTAACAACCTTAATATGGCCGGCGTAGTGCTCGATTTCAGTAACTTTGATATCAACAAAGTTATTCGTAATACTGCGGCTTCTTTTGAGGGCACCTGCAAGAACAAATCGATTGGCATCAATCTTATTCTCACCGGAGAAGAACTGACGGTTCATGCCGATGAAACAAGAATCCAGCAAGTCTTATACAACCTGCTGGACAATGCAATAAAGTTCTCTCACCACAATTCAGTTATCACCATAGAGACCACCGAGAAACATTCAAAAGTTTTTGTGTCTGTTAAAGACCAGGGTATCGGTATTCCCAAGGAAGACCAGAAGCTCGTCTTCGATCGTTTCTACAAATCAGACCTCTCCCGCGGTCGCGACAAAAAAGGAACCGGTTTGGGCCTCTCAATCGTCAAAGAAATCATCATGGCTCACAACGAGCACATCAATGTAATTTCTACCGAAGGTGTCGGTACGGAGTTTGTTTTTTCTTTGGCTAAGGTTGACGAAGATTAAATACTACAAGAGCCCCATCATTATGATGAGGCTCTTTCTTTATTCTTTCCATTCCAGTCTGTGAAGGTGTCCTTCCGTCTCCATTCCCTCGAAATTCTGCTGCCTTAAGGCTTCGTAGAGCACTATGGCAACCGAGTTTGAAAGATTCAAAGAACGAATCTCTGAGAGCATTGGAATCCTGATGCAGGAGTCTTCATGGTCCACCAGAATTTCTTCGGGAATTCCTGCGGATTCTTTGCCAAACATAATATAGTCGTCCGGGCCGAACTGAACATCGGTATATGAGTGTTTGGCCTTTGTGGTGGCATACCAGATTTTGGCGCCGGGATTCTTGGCGCAAAAGTCCGCGTAGTTGATATACGTGGAAACATTAAGGTGCTCCCAGTAATCCATACCTGCACGCTTTATGGACTTTTCGTCGATTCTGAATCCCAGAGGCTCTATCAGATGAAGGGACGTACCTGTTGCTACGCAGGTACGTCCTATATTGCCGGTATTGGCGGGTATTTCAGGTTCATGTAGTACTATGTGCATTATCTTCCCTGTTCCTTGCGAAGCTTCTCAACGAAACGTGCAAGTCTTTCCATTGCTGTTTTAAGATGGTCCAAAGAATATGCGTAGGAAATACGCAGGAAGCCTTCTCCGCAATCGCCGAATGCAGTTCCGGGAACGGCCGCAACCTTCTCCTCTTCAAGGAATCTTGTGGCAAACTCATCGCTGGTCATGCCGAATTCTTTGATGCAGGGGAATACGTAGAATGCGCCGTAGGGCTCAAAACATTCAAGGCCCATTTCTTTGAACGCATTCAATAGAAAGCGTCTTCTTTGGTTGTAAGCTTCACGCATGCCTGCGATGTCATCGTCACCATTCTTAATAGCCTCAATAGCGGCATACTGGCTGGTGGTGGGTGCACACATAATGCAGAACTGGTGAATCTTGGTCATCTGCGAAATTACTTCTTTGGGACCGCATGCGTAGCCGAGTCTCCAACCGGTCATGGCATATGCTTTGGAGAAACCGTTGATAAGAATGGTACGCTCCTTCATGCCGGGAAGTGAAGCTATGGAAACGTGCTTGCCTTTGTAAGTAAGCTCAGCATATATTTCATCGGACATAACGAAAATGTCCTTCTCCACACAAACCTTGGCGATTGCCAGAAGGTCGCTTTCCTCCATGATGGCACCGGTAGGGTTGTTGGGGAAAGGAAGTATCAATACCCTTGTCTTGTCTGTAATGGCATCGATTAATTCCTGAGCGGTAAGTCTGAATTCGTTCTCGGCCTTAAGCTCAATAATAACGGGCTTGCCGCCTGCAATAATGGTACAAGGCTCGTAGGAAACGTATGAAGGCTGGGGAATCAAAACTTCGTCCCCGGGATTGAGCATAGCTCTAAGGCCTACGTCGATACCCTCTGAACCGCCTACGGTAATAAGCATTTCCGAGGTAGGATCGTAGGATACGTTGTATTTTCTTTCGAGGTACTTGCTGATCTCCTGTCTTAACTGAAGAAGACCGGAGTTGGATGTATAAATGGTCTTGCCTTTTTCAAGGGAATAAATGCCCTCATCCCTTATGTGCCAGGGAGTATCAAAGTCAGGCTCGCCCACACCAAGGGATATAGCATCCTTCATCTCATGAACTATGTCGAAAAACTTACGAATGCCCGAGGGCTTAAGCTTAACGACTTCTTCCGAAAGCGGTATTCTCATAATGTAATCGTCTCCCTTTCGTCAACTTTTTTTGCCCCGATAATGGTACCGTGGTCTTTGTATTTCTTGAGCACGAAATGGGTGGATGTGCTGATAACGGTCTCAAGAGTGGAAAGCTTGTCAGATACGAAAAGCGAAACTTCTTTTAAGGTCTTGCCTTCCAAAGAAACCAAAAGGTCAAATCCGCCTGAAATAAGGTATACTGCGTTAACCTCGGGATATTTGTAGATGCGCTCTGCAATATTGTCAAAGCCCTGACCTCTCTGAGGTGTAACCTTAACCTCGATAATTGCGCTTACCTTCTCGATGGATGTCTTGTCCCAGTCAATAAGGGTATGGTATCCGCAGATAATTCCTTCTTCTTCCATAGCCTTTAATTCATTGGCAACGTCAATCTCATCATAGCCTAACAGCACTGCCAGTTCCTTAATGTCAATGCGTGAGTTCTTCTCTATTACGTTTAAAATTTTGTCTCTCATAGTGTCTCTCCCTCTAAAGTATTATTTTATTACTTTATAAAGTTCGTCTGCTTTGGACGGCTCCAAAAATCTTCTCATTTCTCCGTTAATCAGTACCCTGTCGTTATTGTCGGTGCATTTGCCTATTACCGCAGCCTCGATTCCCGCTTCTTTCAGCGAAAGAACAAGTCTGTTACCGTCCGAAGACGTCATTAACATGCTGCCGCCGGACATAAGCTCATAGGGGTTGATGTCAAAGAAATTGCAGATTTCCACAGTCTCCTGCTTGACGGGTATTTTCTTTAAGTCGATTAAAAGTCCAACGCCGGAACTTTCCGCCAGCTCCCAAAGGGCTCCGAAAACGCCACCCTCGGTCACATCATGCATAGTGCCCACGCCGGACTTAACGGCGGTTGCGGCCTCAGGTACCACGGAAAGAAACCTGTCATAATTCTTACTGTCGTAAATAAGCTTCGGAGGAAACTTCGTAAGAAGCTCCCTTTCTTTTTCTTTGGCAATAATGGAAGTGCCTTCGAGGCCTATCCACTTGGTAATCACAACATCGTCGCCGGGCTGAGCGGAAGGCTTAACCGCAACGCTCTTGGGCGCTTTACCCACTGCAGTAATCGAAAGAACAGGTCTCTTAACTGCATCGGTAATCTCCGTATGCCCGCCTATTATCTGTATGTTCAAAGCCTTACAGGAATCGTCGATATCCTTCATAAGGGCCTTAATATCGTCTTCTTCTGTTTCGGTGGTAAGAAGCGCCGTAACCATGATACCTACGGGCTCCGCTCCACCCGCCGCAATGTCATTGACAGCGGCATTGACGGCATAGCGACCCGTATCGGTCAAAGCTCCGGTAACCGGGTCCGTGGAAAGAACAAATACCTCGTCGTCCTCCAATTCAAGACAAGCGCAGTCCGTCCCAACACCTGCTCCGATGAGGACTTCACTGCGCTTAATGCCTGTTTTCTTCAATATGGACCTTTTAAGGACGTTTTCCGGTACCTTACCTGTCTTCACGCTTTTACTCCCGCTTAATTGTCTTACATTAAATATGATGATACAATTGGAATGACCATGCTGAGTACTAATATCGCCACAAGTACTATGGTGAAGACGCGTCTGTTTTTCCTGTTAAAAAAATTCATTTCTTATATCCTTATAAATACTGTTTCTAATGGAGATGATTATAGTCTATGTATTGGAAAATTGCAAGTTTGCTTATATTCGCCATCTTTGGTGCCTGGACCTATTACGAGGCACACGCCAGAGCCAAAAAAATGCAAAAACAGGAGGACGACTTCTGGGAGCGTGAGCTTGAAGCCGACTCCGTAAGGCGTAAACCCATCGACGGTCTTAAGTACATAAAAATACCCGACAATCTCCCGGTGGATTTGCTTAAGGACCACCCTGAGATGGAAAGCATTATGGCTACTCTTGAAGGGCTTAAAAAAGACAAAATTCTGAATCTTACAGGCTATTCCAACACCGATTTAAAATTGGAGTACGGTGCTCCCAACATTACGGAGCTTTCCCGCTACGACGGCAACTACACCACTCTTATCACCACTCTTCAGAAGTGGGCCGACCTTTTGCTGGATGCCGGTCATGAAGCCGAGGCAGTTTCCCTTATGGAATTTATCATCGATACCGGCGGAGACATCGGCAAGACTTACAGACTTCTCACCCGCCACTACATCGATGCCGGGGAGTCCTCCAAAGTTGACGTTCTTTTGGAAAAAGCAGAAGCCATGAAGTCTATCAACAAGCCTTACATCATTGCTTCCGTCAAGGATTTAATGGTCTGATTTTTCTTTTCATATGACCCTGAATATTTTATAATAAATACGTGAGTTATCTATGCATTGGGGGAACGATGCTTCACGCTTCGTACTCCGTATATTACACAATCGGAGGTTATATTTCATGAAACTCAACAAAAAACGTACCTGCCTCATAGGCTTTGCCTTCTTTGGCATTCTGCTTCTTTGGCAGGTGTACGACTCCTGGTGTCCCACTTTCTTAACAGACATCTTTGCCCGCAGAATGTACGGATTGTCTTCCGCGGAGCTTAAGGCAAGCGACCCTTCCACTATTTTAAATGTTCAGTGGATAGTGGGCATTATCATGGCATGTGACAATCTTGCCGCTCTCATTCTTTTGCCTATATTCGGTAATCTTTCGGACAAAACAAAAACTCCTATCGGAAAGCGTATGCCTTACATCCTTACAGGTACTTTCGTAGCAGCTTTTGCTTTTCCTTTTATTCCTTTGTTCTTCCATAAGAATAACATTGTCGGCATGGTAATCATGATGGCCATCGTGCTTATGTTCATGATGATGTATCGTAATCCCGCGGTTGCTCTTATGCCCGATATCACACCCAAGCCTCTTCGTGCCAAAGCAAACGGCATTATCAATATCATGGGCTATCTCGGCGGCGCAGCTGCAACGGTTCTCGGTATCTTCTTAAAGCTTTCGGACTACATCAACGCATCCGACGAAGCCAGAAAAGTATGGACCATCGAGATTCCTTTCATCATCGCTTCCGTGCTCATGGTTATTTCCGCTCTCGTTCTTTTTGCAACCATCAAAGAAAACAAGCTTGCAGAAGAGCTTAAGCCCGAAATGGAAGAAGGCGAGCGTCTTGCGGCAATCGAGACTCCCGTTGATGACAACAAGCCTATGTCCGCTGCCAACAAAAAAATGCTTCTTGCAATCCTCGGCGCAGAATTCTTGTGGTTCATGGCCGACAACGCAATCGGCACCTATATCGGCAACTACGTAATCTACTATTTGCAGTCTTCATCCAGTAAGACTATGATTCTTACAATCCTCGGCGGACTTGCTTCGGTAATCGGTTTTGCTACCGCAGGTTCCATCGCCGACAAAATCGGACGTAAGTGGACAATTTCCATCGGTCTCGGAATTACGGTTCTCGGCTACATCGTAATGCTCTTTGCAAAACCTACGGGTGTTGTGGTAGGAGCACACGGAGAGTTTTCTTTCCCCGTTATTCTCTTTGTGGTATGGGCTATCAAGGGCTTTGGTATGGCACTCGTGCACAACTGCTCCTTCCCCATGGTTGTGGAGCTTTGTTCCTCACAGAAGATTGGCAAGTTCACCGGTTACTACTATGCAGCCAGCATGTCGGCTCAGACCGTTACCCCCATCCTTCTCGGCCTTGTATTCATGGCATCAAGCGCATGGGGCGTTCTTCCGATGTACGCAGGCATTCTGATGGTACTCAGCTTTGTAGTATTTACCTGCCTTGTTAAGAACATTAAGGCCAGTAAAGTTTCCAACGCTAAGGGACTTGAGGCTTTGGGCGAAGATTAATTAAAGACATAATGCAGCGGCACCCCTTTTCAGGGATGCCGCTTTTTCTTTTGTCTTAATATACAAGTTTAAATTCCTGATAATTCTCCATGTCTACGACACCTTCATTATCAACATAGTGAAGTTTTATAACCTCGGCAGAATACTCGATATATTCCTTCCAGACTGTCGGAGGTCCTCCCATGGGATCGTACTCGGCAACATCAATGAGGCCGTCTGCGAGAGGCCAGTTTTCCGAAGAATATGTATTCTCGTTATAGTACTGGTGCTGCAGCTGTACTTTACCGATGGAGTAATCGATTTCAAGATTCAAATATCCGGGAATACTTGATTCGGAATCCACCAATTGATAATTGCGCCATTCTTTTTCTTTGTTGGAATACTCTTGAGGCTTCTCTTCCACAGAATTATCTGCGACTTTGTTGTCATTTGAAGGCTGTTCTTTGGTACCGCTTTCCACACTCGCTGAAACCGAGGAGGCTTCTTTAGCTGTTTTCTCTTTGCTTATTTCGGTTCTTGCTTCTTTGTCCGTTGCCGATGTTTTCTCCGTACAGGCAACCGCGGAAAAAGCAATAACCATTAACAGTGCCATTCCTGCTATTCTTTTCATATAATTCACCCTTTTACCTTATAAGACTATATCCGTATCATTATTATAGCATATTCTTATAATCTGTCTTTTCACAAATTAAGAGGAGTTCTTGCCAAGTTACCCATAATGTACTATCGTAATAATGTAGATTAATCTCTGCAGAATAGGTGATGATTTATGATAACGATAGAAGATATACAAGAAATCGTTGCTTCACAACGAAAGTTTTTTGCCACGGGCAAGACTCTGGATATCCGTTTCAGAATTGAACAGTTAAAGGCTCTTAAAGCAGCATTATACAAACATGAAGACGCAATATGCGGTGCTCTAAACAAAGACCTTGGCCGCCATAAAGTCGAAGCCTATGTATGCGATATAGGCTTAATTATTGCAGAAATTAACGAAGCTATTCATCGTGTAAAAAAATGGAGCAGAGCCGAGGTTCATTTTAGTGGTCTTGTACCATTTCCAAGCATTTTTACAAGAGTATATAAGGTTCCGTATGGTGTTTCTCTAATTATGAGCCCCTATAACTTCCCTTTTTTACTTTCTCTCGGCGTCCTGGTTGCAGCTATATCAGGCGGTAATACTGCCGTGCTTAAGGCAAGTTCCAAGACTCCCAATTGTACCAAAGCATTACAGGATTTAATCGCAGACACTTTCCCGCCTGAATATATCACTGTTCTCGGTGGTGGTCATGATGTGGCTGACATGTGCTTAAATGAGCGCTTCGACAAAATCTTCTACACAGGCTCCACACATGTGGGTAAACACGTTTTGGAATGCGCCGCTCAGAACTTAACTTCCACCGCTTTGGAGCTGGGCGGAGAAAACGGTAACTGGTGTATCGTCAGAAAAGACGCGGACATAAAGGATGCTGCCCGCAAACTCGCTTTCATTAAAATGTTCAACAGCGGACAGGTGTGTATCAATGTGAACCAGGTGGCTGTAGCTTCAGAAGTTGCGGAAGAGTTTATACAGGCCTTCAAAGAAGCTGTCATCTCTCAGATTGGCGAGCATGCCTGCTTAAGTCCCGAATACTCCTGCCTGGTTAATGACTCTGCGTATGAAAAATGTGCCCGCGAAGCTGAAGAATACCGCGACAGAATCGTCTTCGGCGGCGAAGGCTGTCCCGAAACCTGCAAGTATTCTCCCACGTTGATTTATCCTGTGGATATTAATGAGCCGATTGTGCAACATGAGCTTTTTAGCCCTCTTCTGCCTCTCGTTCCCTTTGATGATGACAAGATTGATGATTTGCTCAACATTGTCAGTGAGCGTGAGCACGGTCTTTCTTTGTACCTCTTCACGAGGGATGTTAAGTGGGCCAAAAAAACCATGGCTCGTATGCAGTTCGGTAACGGAGGAATCAACGAAATACTCATGCAGATAGTCGTCAAGGGCGTTCCCTTTAACGGCACCGGCCATTCCGGCATGGGCGCCTACCATGGTGAATGGGGCTTCAGAGAGTTCACGCATCCTTCGACTGTTCTTGTTGGTTCGAGACATTTTAACCTTAGGTTGAGGGAACATCCGTATGAAGGTGGTAAGATAAATAAATATAAATTTTTTAAGTCTATAGAAAAATAAAAAGGTACAGAAATGTACCTTTTTATTACACTTATTCTGAAAATACCCCCCATTCTCCTTGAGTATTTACCTTATATACTACGTCGCTTCCCATGATAGTGTAAAAAACGTAATCATCGACTACGTATAGTTTATCAATTGTTGCATTTTCTTCTATCAGCACCGCACCCTGTAAATCTCCTTTACCGATATCATTAGGCTCAATTGCTATTATTGTACTACTATTAGTAAAAGAATTGTATCGAACAGATATCAAATAATCTATACTCGAAAAGAGGTCATATTCAACGCTCATTACTCCCTTTATATCTAAAACATCTATAGTTCCATCTACAAAGCTTCTATATGAGCTTATTTCTTCTTCTCCCATTACTGCATTGTAGGGGTCTGTAAAATCATAAACTCGAATCTGCTCTTTATCAGGAATTTGTTTATTGCCCGTTTCGAGTATAGTATATAATTTGCCTTTGCAAAATATGTAATTGTGTATAGTATCAATTATAGATTTTTTATCCTCAAAATCATAAAAAACAATATCGGTAATCTTTTCTGTATTCTCATCAATCGGCAAAAACACAATTTCATCTTTTGCCAAGGCTATAACTCCATTCTCTTTGCATCCTATCACTCCGCTGTAATCCAAGATAGTATCTTCAATTTCAAACATTTTCGTAGTGTAATCCTCAAGATTAAATACATATAGATTATAAGTACCGTCAGTAGCAGAAGTATGTTTGAATGAAATGTAATATAACTTATTGCCCTTTATATAATAATCCCCTACAATGTCGGGATCGTCTATCAATAGACTGCTTTCTTCGGTATAGATGTTACTTTTATATATTCCTATTTCGCTTTTTGTCAGAATCCATCTTGCATATACTACAAATCTGTCTCCAAGAAAATCTCCCTCACAAGCAATACGACGTTTTCCATCAGAGCATACTTCTTTAATGCTCTTTCCTTCAAGATAATAATAGTTAGCATTAACAACTTGTTGATTAGATGATGTCATTTCATTCTCTTCGAGCATCCAATCCACAAGAGTTTCCAGAGAACCGGCCCTCTCAATCATTATTGAATCACTGAACGAGGTGAATTTCTTCTCACGGTTTTTATTTAGGAGATATAGCATATCATTTATCTCATAAGAATCCTTATAGAGCATATCTTTATATGAATTTAACCTGTCATATCCTAAAGATAATCCCGACGACTTAATCCGATCATATACATCAATAAAGCATCGTATCTTTAGGCTGTCATATATTTCTTCAAACTTTTTATCTACATTTTCATAGTCTATATTATCTGCATCAATTTCTTTTAGAATTTTAGCTGCTCCAATGTAGTCTTCATGGGAAAGCAGTTTTTCAGCTTCTTTCCACTCCTTACTATGCTTTTCACCACATCCCCCCATAATAATTGAAAATATTATTAACAGCGTAATAAACCAAATTTTCTTCATAGATCCCCCTTTTAACCAAAAAGTGCCTTAATTTCTGCTTTGCAATCTATACATTGCATCTACTACAAAATCTTACCTTACAATTTTACTATCTGCAATATATTCATTGCATTTTGTTTTCGAACGGAGGTCCTTTATGGCCCAGAAAATAAGGAAAGATGCTTCGCTAGGCAACAATATTCGAGCAGCCAGAAAAACAGCCGGACTTACTCAGGAAGAGGTTGTAATTCAGCTTCAATTGAAGGGCATGGAGATTTCCAGAAGTACATATTCCCAAATAGAATGTGGGACTTATAATATAAGAGTTTCAGAATTGGTAGAATTATCCAGACTATTTAATACAGACATTAATTCTTTTTTTGACGGGCTATAGA
>JAEEGJ010019340.1_pt1 | contig 15017 bp, 7 predicted proteins | sample 8958761 | NCBI WGS metagenome assembly JAEEGJ01 (sample SAMN16246546, study PRJNA631951) | gut metagenome | biome: gut microbiome; feature: rumen; material: RS-attached | host: Bos | place: Iran: Karaj | collected 2018-10 | reverse complement strand
GGCCCGCGCAGGGAAGAACATGAGCGGAGCATCTCCCAACTGAACAACGCGTTTCCGCTCATAGATCCCATGCCTCCCACGACCCTCCGTGGGGATGACATGAGCGGAGCAACTTTCAATTAAACAATTAAACAATTAAACATCCCCCAACTCCCAACTAAACAATTGAACAACAGAAAAAAAGTGGATTTTTTTCTTCCCATTTCAATTTTTTTTGTATTTTTGCGCCCTCAAATAACACCCAAATGAACACATAAAACCTACACACCTTATTAATAATACCCCACCAAGACATTCCAAAACGACAAAAAATATCCACTTAAATCTCTAAATAACAACTAATTAAAAACTAAATCTAACAAAATGAAGAAAATTTCTATCTTCTTGATGCTCTGCCTCGCCTTCGTTGGCATGGCAAGAGCGCAGCAAGCCCTACCTTACGAGTACGGCTTTGAGACCTCCTTGTCTAGCGCAGGTTGGTCTTCAACCACAACCAGTTCAAACTCTGGTCTTCTAAATAACCCACATTCTGGTTCAGCTGCTTTCGGTTTCTGCTATAATGAAGGAGCCGATAGATACCTCATGTCTCCGATACTTACTGGCGGAGAGAATGGTATTGATGTGGTTTTCTATTACAGTTCCTACAATACCCAGTGGTATGACCAATTCCAAGTGGGTTACACTACCGATGCGACGGTTACCGATCCTTCAGCCTTTACTTATGGCGAAACCATAGCCGAAGAAAATGCTGAATGGACTGAGTATAGCAATACATTCCCCGCAGGCACCGTGCGCATTGCCATCAAATATTTGTATAACAATGGTAGTGGATATTATCTTTTCTTGGATGATTTCACCTTCGAAGCTCACAGCGATTGTGCCAAACCTACTGACTTGGCTGTTGCCTACACAGAAGGTGAATCGACTGCCACCGTCACTTGGAGTGGTAGAGCCCGCGGGTACAACGTCGAAGTGAACGGCCAGGTGGTTGCTCAAGACGTGACCGAAACATCCTACACCATCAATAGAATTGAGCCTAACGCTACTTACACCGTGCGTGTGCAAGCCAACTGTGGCGGAGAGCTGAGCAACTGGGTTGCTACAAGCTTCTTCAGCGGTTGCCTCGATTCCTATGCTATTCCATACGCATACAGCTTCGAGGATGCAAATATTCTCGAAAATTGTTGGACAATGGATGGCGACAACCTCGGTGCCTCAACTGACTTTCCGAGAACAGGTGTCAACTGTTTCGTGTTTGGCTATACACAGAACCCTCCGCAATACCTCATCTCTCCCTTGCTGAGTGGCATTAGAAACGGTTTGCATGTGGAGTTTTATTACCGCCAATATACAAGCGGTGAGGAGACATTCCATGTGGGTTATTCCACTACTGACAATGATCCCGATAGCTTTACTTGGGGCGAAGAATTCACCGCTTCATCGAGCTACCAGCGCTTCTCAGCCAACTATCCCGCTGAAACAAAGTATGTTGCTGTTAAATATACTTCCGACTATCAATGGTATCTCTGGCTTGATGACTTCCTTTTTGAGGAGAGCGCCAGCTGCCTTGAGCCTACTGCCGTGACGGCCAGCGACGAAACCACTACAGGTGCCACCATCAGCTGGACCGCTGGAGGCGAGGAAAGCGCTTGGGACATCTATGTCACCGATAACTATGAGGACGTGCCGGACGAGACCACCACTCCTACGGTGGCCAACACTTCCAACAATCCTGAGAATTTGAGCAGTCTTACCCCTGCTACCACGTACTATGTTTATGTTCGCGCCATCTGCGACCAGGCCAGCGCATGGAGCAGCCCTGCTGTCTTTAACACCAAGTGCGAAGGCATGGATCTGCCTTACAGCACCAGCTTCGAGGAAGATTTGTCGGTTTGCTGGACGCTCATCAACACCAACACTTCTTATAATAACATAGGATTGAACACCCTTCCTCACGAAGGTGAATTGGCGCTGGGTTTCAATACACAGACAAACTCTGGCACTTTGATTGCCGTGTTGCCTGTAGTTAGCACAACCTATCCTTTGAACAACGCTCAGATTTCGTTCTGGGTTCGTCATTACAGCAGTTCTTCCTATGCCTCTGCAAATCCTTTTGCCGTCGGTATCATGACCGATCCTAACGACGAATCGACATTCGTCCAAATTGGAGAAACCATCACTCCTACCACCACCTACACCGAGTATCAGATAAGACTTAACGGCTACACGGGTAATGGTCAATACATCGCTCTCAAGAGCACTCCTAACTCCACCTACAATGTTTACACCTTCATCGACGACATTGAGGTGAGCGTGCTTCCTTCTTGCCTTGACCCAGAGAATGTAACAGTAGATGGTGGCGCAAATGCCGTCGTTACTTGGGATGGCGATGGCGAGTCGTTCGATGTCGCTATCTCAACCGAGGAACTTGATGATCCTGCGGAGGCCATCGTGGGCAACACCGAGGAGAATGAGTTTGACTTGTCAGACTATACCTTTGTTGGCGACAACTACATTTATGTGCGTGCCAACTGCGGTACCGAAGGCTTCAGCCCTTGGGTTGGTGTTTACTTAGACGTGAACTACTGCACACCTAATCCTTCTTCACATGACGGAAACGGTATTACCGGAGTTACATTCGGTACGGGTGACTATGTTGTCGAGAATGGCGGTGCAGGCACCAGTATTCCTGCCTCAGCTCCTTACTATGGCGATTATACAAGTATGATTGGTGCCGTACAAGCTGGTGTTGAATCCACCATCGCCATCACCACTGGCACTGGCAGCTATCCTTACACTTTCGTCATCTGGGTTGACCTTGACAACAGCCTGTCGTTTGAGGACAGCGAGATTCTTTACATCGGCAAAGCCTCCTCGGGTGCTGGTACGCTCAATGCCACTATCACCGTTCCCGCCACACAGGCCACAGGTGACTACCGCATGCGTATTTACGGTGCGGATAGCTATTTCACCAGCTTCTATAACAATGGCAACACTAACTGGGATGCCGCCCACGACCCGTGCGCCGCAGGCACTTGGAGGCACGCCAACGATTACACCCTGCGTGTGCTTGAGGCTCCTTCCTGCCTGGCTGCTGGCGATGTGACCGTGGCTCCTGAAAGCATCACATCCACCTCGGCTGTCATTAGCTGGACCAACAACAATGGCGAAGAAGCCACTTATACCGTCATGCAAGGCGAAACCGTGCTGACAACTACTGCTGTTGACAGCTACCAACTCACTGGACTGACCGCTGCCACTTCTTATCCCGCTGGCACCTATACCATCATTTCCGACTGCGATGAGACTCTTGTCGCCAACGTGCCTGCATTCACCACGTTGTGCGACGTTATCGTTGTTACCGAATCTTGGAGCGAGGGCTTCGAGAACGGTCTTTCCGTCTGCTGGGATCAAGAAGGCAGTGGCACATGGTCAGTCGGTACCGGCGACTACAGCACCAGCACGGGTGCCCATACCGGCACATACAATGCCAAGATAACCCACAGCGACTATGACAATGTTACCAAACTGATCACGCCCGTGTTAGACCTTACTGCGCTCAATAACCCCAAGCTTACCTTCTGGTACATCAACCGCTCGTGGAGTGGCGACATTGATGGTTTCACCGTGTACTACCGCACCGCATCGGATGCCGCTTGGACACAGATCGATGCTACCAGTGAAGAACATGCCACATGGACAGAGGCTACCTATAGCCTGCCCAATCCGAGTGCCACCTATCAGATTGCCTTCGAGATGTATGACAACTATGGTTACGGTGTCGGTATCGATGATATCACCATTGAGGAAGCTCCTGTTTACACCCTCACCATCAACGGCTACACTTCTGCTGCAAATGGTTGGAACCTCATTGCTTCACCTGTGGCCACCTCACCTGACGCTGTTGAGAACATGATCAGCAACACCTACGACCTCTACCGCTATAACGCAACAGCTCAAATGGAATGGGAGAACTATCAGCAACACCAAGGTGACTTCGACATCGTTCCCGGCCAAGGTTACCTCTATGCCAACAGCGAGACTGTTGAGCTTGGCTTCTCTGGCGACCTTTACGATGGCAATGGAGAAATCACATTGGAGAATGCTGGCTGGAACCTCGTGGGTAACCCCTTCTACGACGCCATCGCCAGTATCGGACGCGATTACTATCGTATGAACAGCGACCACGATGGACTCATCGCTGGTACCGTTGACGAAACCATCAACGCATGGGAAGGCATCTTCGTTGAGGCTGAAAATCCGGGCGAAGTCTTGACTTTCACCCCTGTCTTCAAAGGTGAGAAGTCAACCAACAGCGCAATGGTGATCAACCTCAGCCAGAACAGCGTCATCGACCGCGCCATCGTACGCTTCGGCGGCAACAGCATGACCAAGTTCCAGCTCTTCGAGAACAGCACCAAGCTCTACATTGCCCAGGACGGCGAAGACTACGCCATCGTCAACAGCGGCAATGAAGGCGAGATGCCCGTGAACTTCAAGGCTGAAAAGAACGGCACCTACACCATCAGCGTCAACACCGAGAACGTGAGCATGGATTACCTCCACCTCATCGACAACATGACCGGTGCTGACATCGACCTGCTCGCCAACCCGAGCTACACCTTCAACGCCAGCACCACCGACTATGCCAGCCGCTTCCGTCTGGTGTTCGCCGCCGCTGAGGTCGAGACCTTCGCCTATTACAATGGTAGCGAGTGGGTTGTCAACGGCAACGGCACCATGCAGCTCGTCGACATGATGGGTCGCGTGCTCAGCAGCGAGAACGTCAACGGCGTGGCCACTGTTAACACCAACGAACTGAGCGCTGGCGTGTACGTCATGCGCCTGGTAAACGGCAACAACGTGAAGACGCAGAAGATTGTTGTGAAATAAACCAGTCATTGGCGAATGGCTACTGGCCTCTGGCAGCTAGGGTGGGAGAGACACCGTTTCAGCTGCCAAAGGCCAGAAGTCAAAAGCCAGAAGCCAAATGAAAACAACGAACAAGCAATTAAACAATCAACAAAATCAACATAAAGCAATGAAGAAATTAGCATTAACAGTAGCAATCGTACTCGGAATGACGTGCATGGGCATGGCCCAGGGTGGTTTGTTCCAAAAAGGCAGCACCGGTAACGATGGTCAAATGCGTGAATTTGATGGTCCTGCCATCAGCCTGCCGAACGAGCATGGCAGCAGCAACGACTTTGACGCCCCTGTGGGCAGCGGCATCGCCGTTCTCACGGTGCTGGGTGCAGCCTATGCCTTCAGCAAGAAGAACAAGGACTGATTCCACACACACGGAAGGAGTCGCGACAAGACGCGTCTCTCTTCAAACACGAAAAGGCCAACCCGAGAGGGGAGGCCTTTTTTTTATAATTTCAAGTGTTGTAAACCTTTTTTTCTAATTTTGCAGTGTCAAAAACTATAATCAGCTGAACGAGAAACGTAAAAAAGAAAAACAACGATAAATCCTTACCCCAACCCCGGAAATCTTGAATCTTGAATTTTGAATCTTGAATTTAAAATCTTTGAGTACTTAATTAATATCATTATCAACTTAAATTCAAACCACCATGATTAAAAAGTCGTTACTTTTAACGCTACTCTTGGCCGTATTTGTGCCGTGGGCAGCAAACGCACAGCAGACTGTGACAATTGGAGATGGGACCTCCCAACAACCCACTCTGCCAGTTCATATGGTGTACAGCTATTCCTTGTCTCAGCAAATCTTTACGGCTGATGAAATCGGGGTGGCTGGAGACATCACTTCCATCGCATTCGATTACGCTTACACTGATTCAATCACCATGGAGGACATCAAGGTGTATATGATGCAAGTGGATAAGAGCGTTTTCGAAAGCAACACCGACATGGTGCCTCTCACCGATGCCACCAAAGTGTTTGAAGGCACCTTCTCGGCCAACGGAGCAGGTTGGGTGACTCTTCAGCTCAACACCTCCTTCCCCTATGATGGCGAGAGCAACCTTCTTGTTTGTTGCTTTGACCCCAATAGCAGCAAGCCAGGCTCAAGCTATAGATTTTACACCACTTCTACAACAGGGTACACGTCCATCATCTATTTCGATAACAACCGTATCCCCGACACGACCAATGTAAGTACGTTTACCGGATCTAAGGCTTATTACAAGTACCGCAACAACATCCAGCTTGTGATTGCTTCCAACAACTGCCAAAAACCCTCTACCCTTGAGGTCAATGGTTCTACCCTAAGTTGGACGGAGGGCAGCGGCAGCTACAACGTGGAATACAGGAAGGCCTCTGAAACGAACTGGACAAGAGCCTATACCAACTTGGCAGCCACTACCTGCACACTGACGCTTGACCCCAACACTGACTATGAAGCCAGAGTGCAGAGCGCGTGTTCGGGTGATGAAACCAGTGGATGGAGAACTATAAGCTTCACCACACCTTGCGGCATCGTCACGGTTGACGCCACCCACTCATGGAGCGAAGGCTTCGAGAGCTACAATGACGGCACTTCCACAAGCAGTGGTGCCGCGGTGACCGACATCAGATGCTGGGAGCGTGTACAGATTAACAGCACTACAAACAGCCCGTTTGTGTACCGCAATTATGAATACTCAGCCAGCACGGGATTGGCTTCACTCGAACTGAAGACCAATATCAACACCACTGTCATGGTGGCACTGCCCGAGTTCAGCGAAGCGATTGAAAACCTCAACGTGGCTTTCAACTACAATTGCACCAGCACATCATACCTCTACACGGCTGAATTGGGCTACATCTCCGATGTCTCCGATGCCACTACCTTTGTCAAACTGTTCGACATCCCAGAGCCTGTAACTCGTTCCACTGGACATTCATCCTACTCACAAGACCTGTATGAAGCAACGGCAGCAGCCAATGCCCCAGAGGGTAGCCGCGTAGCCATCAAATTCGGCACTACGACAACTAGCACGCCTTCCTGGAACCTCGACGACTTCGTGGTGAGCTATGTGTCGCCTTGCCGCAAGCCTTCTGGTTTGACTATTGTGGCCAACAGCATCACCACTCACAGTGCCACGCTCACTTGGGATGCAGAGGCGGGTGCCACGTTCCAATGGACTATTGATGGAACATGGAACGAAACTCAAAACAACACCGTTGAATTGACTGGTTTAACTTCTGAGCATAACTATACCTTTACCCTGCGCAAAAAGTGCAGCAACACTGAATTCAGCAATGAAGTCTCTGTAAACTTCACCACCCCCATTGCCTGCCCCGCTCCCACCAACCTCACCGTGAGCAACATCACTGGCCATACTGCCACGGCAAGCTGGAATGGCTCAAGCGACGGCTACAATGTGTATCTGGGCTCCTTAGACCCCAATGGCAACGTGCTCAACGTCAATTTCACCAATGGCATTCCCAGCAACTGGACCAATAGCACCCCTTATCCCTGGACCGTTACCGATGGCTATATCAAGAGTAGTAATGCTGGCGTTGCCAGTAGTACCTCAAGCATTTCTGTCACCGTGACCTTCCCTGACAACGGCACCGTCGAATTTGACGCCGAATGTATGGGCGAAGGCACAAACAGCTATTTTGACTACTGCGACTTCAATATTGACGACACGAGATTACTTTATGCTGGCGCAAACATCAGTGGTTGGAACCACTACACCTTTGATGTCACTGCCGGCCAACATACCTTCACTTGGTCATACACCAAAGACAGTTCGGTGAACCCCACTGGAGACTATTTCGCCATTGACAATGTCGTGATGGTTTCAGCCAGCATCGTTTGGAGCAATCCTATCTATGTAGAAAACACCGAATACACCTTCAACGGACTCGCGGCCGAATCCAGATACTTCGTTAAGGTGGAGAGCAACTGTGGTAACGGTGGCGTAAGCACAGTGGCAGGTCCCGTTGCCTTCGACACCGATGTGGCTTGCACGCCTCCCACCAATCTGCACACCACAGACGTCACTGCACGCGAGGCTATGCTGCATTGGGATGGCAATGCCGAGAGCTACAATGTGAGCTACTACAAGACCTTCTTCTTCGATAGTTTTGAAGAAGACCTCAGCCAATGGACCATTTACCATGAAGGCGATCCCGGATCGTGGGAGTGGGCTATTGAAAACCCGCACGACAATAGTGCTGACTTGAACGCCCACAGTGGTTATTATGCTGCTGTAGCCTATAGCGATTTTGATGTTCATGCCGACAGCTGGCTCATCACGCCTCAGATTCAGATACCCACCCAAGCCACGCTGAAGTTCTGGATTATGCGTTCCACATACGATGATGCCCAAGATGAGTACGAAGTGCGCCTCTCCACCACAGGCAACGCCATCTCAGACTTTACCACCGTTCTGAAGGAAAAGGCTGCCGCCAACCCGTACTGGACAGAGGTCTCCATCGACCTGAGCCAATACGACGGACAGCAATGCTACATCGCCATCCGCCATGACTACACTGGTGGTTTCTTCCTTATGGTTGACGACTTCAGCATCTTCGGATGGTCGGAAGACATTGTCACCACCGTAAACAGCCTTCTCATCGAAGACTTGCTGCCCGAGAGCGAATACCAATGGCATGTGCAAGCCAATTGCGGTGCAGAAGACGGCCTGAGCCAATGGTCGGACATCAACATCTTCACCACGTTCACAACCTGCCCGGTGCCGGATGGCTTGAACGCTTCCAACGAAACCGCCCATGGCGCCACCCTCGACTGGACTGGCTTGAGCGACTCCTACCAAGTCATGGTAGGTGAGTTGTTGGTAAGCCCCATCTCCCACAATTTCGAAGACCACACGATTCCTTCCACTTGGACCAATAACAGTACCTATCCTTGGATTGTTGTATCGGGAGGCCAAAATGGCAGCTACTGCATCCAGAGTGGCAATGCGGGTCAGGCCAGCACCACTTCCAGTATTTCTTTCACCATGACCTTGCCCAGCGACGGCACCATCGATTTTGATGCCCAATGTAGGGGCGAAGGTACTAGTTATGATGTTTGTAAATTCCTTATTGACAACACCACTAAGTTTACGAAAGGCGAAAACGGCGAACAATGGGATCACTACTCCTACGAAGTCACTGCCGGTGAACACACCTTCACTTGGTCTTACACCAAAGATGCCTCTGTGAATAATCCGGGCGACTACTTTGCCGTGGACAACATCGTTATTGGTAGTAGCGAAATCGCATCATGGACCAATTATACCATCACGGAAATGCCCTTCATCCTCGACGATGCGCAGCACATCCACCCAGAAACCAGCTATACAGTGCAAGTAAAAGGCTTCTGCGATGACGAAGAGACCGATTTTTGCGAGCCCATCATCTTCACCACCACCGTTACCTGCATGCCCATTGATAGCTTGAGTTTCACCAACCTCACCGCCAACTCAGTCAATCTGAACTGGGTGCTGTTGGACGAAACCCAGACCGCTTGGCAGATTTGCCTTAACGGTGACGAGAGCAACCTCATCACTGCCGACACCAACGAAGACTTCCTCTTGGGAGGCCTTGAACCCGAAACGGAGTACACGGTGAAAGTGCGTGCCTTCTGCGACGAAAACGACCAAAGCAGATGGAGCGACATGGTGTCCTTCACCACACCCATTTCTTGCTATCCTGTCAACTCGTTGAGCTACGACAACCTGACCGCCTTCTCGGTCAACCTTAGCTGGGTTTTGGTAGACGAAACCCAAACCGCTTGGCAGATTTGCCTCAACGAAAATGAGACCAACCTCGTCGATGCCAACACCAACGAAGGCTTCCTCTTGGATAACCTTACGCCTAATGTGGAATACACAGTGAAAGTGCGTGCCTACTGCGGTCAAAATGACTACAGTAGATGGAGCAACACGGTGACCTTCACCACACCTGAAGTCTGCCCCACTCCTAAAAACTTAGCCGCCGCCAACATCACTGCCGTCTCCGCCGACCTCAGCTGGATGGGCAGAGAGGATGTGGAAAGCTACACGGTGAGATACAGAACGGCTGAAGGCTTGGTTATCCACTTCAAAGAAGACTTCAGCGACAACATCGACAGCTGGACCATGGTGGATTGTGTGACAGGAACTGGCCTCAGATTTGGTGCCTTCGCTTTCTACCGTGCCACCGATGCAAACCCTCACCAATACTTGATTTCACCTGAGGTCACAAGCCATATTACGGGCAATAGTGTTCTCGAGTTCAAATATCGTGCTTTTTCCTCAAGTTATGCAGAAACCTTCATGGTTGGCGTTTCAACCACCAACGATGAGATTGGTTCCTTCAGTTGGAGCGAGCCTATCACAGTTAGCACCGACGCGTATCAAACCTATCATGCCAACCTGCCAGCCGGCACCAAGTACATTGCCATCCAATGCACTTCGTATCGTGCATACTATCTGTATATCGACGATATCACCATTGGAAATGAAGCTATCCCAGGACAATGGATGACAGAAACCTCCGTTGAAACCGAGGCTCAACTCATCAACCTCAATGGAGGCACGCCGTATGAAGTCCAGGTGAGGAGCGACTGTAATCCTGATGGCTGGAGTGACATGATCACCTTCGAAACGGAGCTTGATGGCACCAAGGTGTTTGTCGAGGAAGGCGACTGGAACGAAGCCGACCACTGGATACCTGAAGGTGTACCTGGGATTGACAGCAAGGTCATCATTCGCGCCGATGTCACCATCCCGAGCGGCTGCGTGGCCGAAGCCAACCGCATCCTCTTTGAGGGCGCAACCCTCACCATCGCCGACGGCGGCCAACTCATCGCGAACAACGCCGTTGATGTGACCGCACAGAAGGCAATCAAGAAGTACACTGTCGAGCAAACAATTGATGAAACCTTGACTGACGGCTGGTATTTCATCGCTTCACCCATCACGGAGGCCTATACACCCGAAGGCAGCATGACAAGCAACACTTACGACCTTTACTGGCTCAACCAAACCACTTGGGAGAACTTCAAGGGCGGAGCACATCCCAACTTCACCACATTGGCCAACGGCCAAGGCTACCTTTATGCCAACAGTGGGAATGTCACACTCAGTTTTAACGGCACCACCAAGCCTTACAGCACCGAAAGCAACACGGTGTACGTTTCGGAAGGCTGGAATCTTGTAGGCAACCCCTACACGTTTGAGACCTACGTCAACCAAAGCTATTTCAAGATGAACGATGCTGGAACGGCGATTGAAGCCATCAATGACAACGCTGCCATTGCGCCCTGCACGGGCATCATCGTGCAAGCGACGGGAGCAGGCACCGTGGCCTTCACCAAGGAAGCCCAGCAACAGGCTGCCAATTCTGGCAACATCCAAATCGCCTTGGCCCAAGCCACCAACACCCGAGGCGCAGCGACGGTCATCGACAACGCCATAGTGAGCTTCAACGAAGGCTCCACGCTGCCCAAGTTCCGCTTCGGCGACCATGCCGAGATTTACATCCCGCAGGGCAGCGAAGACTATGCCATTGCCTTCAGCGAAGCCCACGGTGAAATGCCGCTGAACTTCAAGGCCACGAGGAACGGCACCTACACCATCACGGTCAACACCGAGAACGTGGAGATGGGCTACATGCACTTGATCGACAACATGACAGGCGCCGACGTCGACCTGCTGGCCATCCCGAGCTACACGTTCGAGGCCAACACCACTGACTACGAGAGCCGCTTCCGCCTGGTGTTCTCTGCCGAGACTGAGAACGCGAGCTTCGTCTACTTCAACGGCAGCGAGTGGGTCGTCAACGGCAAGGGCACCATGCAGCTCGTCGATATGACGGGTCGTGTGCTCAGCAGCGAGAACGTGAACGGCGTAGCCACCGTCAACACCAACGGCCTGAGCGCTGGCGTGTACGTGATGCGCCTGGTGAACGGCAACGACGTGAAGACGCAAAAGATCGTGGTGAGATAAACCAGCTATTTTTCACAAGGTGACGCGACGTGTCGCGTCTCTCTACAAAGCAAAACAGCCGACATTTCTGCCGGCTGTTTTGCTTTTGTGCTGGTGGAGGCTTCAGATGACGCCACGTTCAAGCAGCGTAACGATGGTCTCGATTTCGTCGTCCTCGGGGTTGTTGTGCGGGTCGTATTCCGACTTCAGGTTGTAGCCCCACAGCCGCGCGAAGCCTTGGTAGAAGAAGGCACGCACCTTGCCGCGTAGCTCTTGCACCACTTGGTAGCTCGTGTTGCCCGTCTCGCGGTCGATGAGGCGGATGAGGATGGCACCTTGGGTAAAGGTGAGATTCTCAATCTCCTTGGTGTATTGCTCTGTGATTTCTTTCTCGGTCTTTTTCATCAGGCGGTGGCGTTCAACCTCGCTCGTGACACCCTCGAGGAGCGAGTCGCATTCCTGTAGCTTCAATCCGGCCAACTTGGCGTAGGGATACACCTTGCGCACGTTGTTGGCCAAGCGGCGCCCTTGGCGCGTATCGGTGATTTGGAAGTAACGTTGCAACAGGTCGATGTCGACTTCGGGAAGGTAGACGATAAGTGTGGTGTCGCCGTTCTCTTCGATGCGGCCATAGACCACTGTGCCTGTGATGGGCTCGGCAGCATTGGAGAAGTCGACGACCGACGACTTAGGCGCTTCCTTTGTGATGCTGACAACTTTTGCTTTCGGTTTGACGCCCGTGGGTTGGGCGATGAGCTGGGCGAAGCCTGCTGAGGCTGTCAGGGCCATCAGGACGGTTAAGGCTGCTTTTTTCATGGTAGGGTCTCCTTATTCTTTAGTTCAACGCTGTTTTGATAACAACTATCGTGCCAAACTGGATTGCAACTGTAGTTGCAAATCATACCGCTAAGACCATCATGACACTTAATTGGCCAACGCTTTCAAAAACTCTGCAGCGGTCATAAAAGGCAAGTCACAAAACTCAGCGTAGTCTTTCCCATTGTTCGTCACGATGACATCGCAACCGTTGGCTTTGGCACATTGGTATTGCAAGGCATCCTCAAAGTCATTGGTGCAAAGTGCCAATCCGCTGTCAAGTTGAGCAGCATCGGTTGGAAGTACCAATACATCTTCGCGCATCTGGCGAATTAGGTCGTAGATTTCCTCTTTAGGATGATGTCTCAAGATGAATCCCATGTTGGCATACGAAAGGTAAGAAGCACAAACCTGAATGGCTCCCATTAATCCAAGGGCTAATATCTTTTCAGCTTCATCAGCTCCTTGACGGCCTAACCCAAAATCAAGAAGGATGTTCGTGTCAAGAAATACGCGCTTCATCGGTTTAAAAGGTATTGGATGTGTTCGTCTTGCAGATCGTCTTCTGTCAATTTGATGCAACCGCGCTTGCGACGCAGTTTGTCAGGAATTACCAGATTCTTCAATAACAGACTGGCCTGTTCGTCTTCCTTATCCGCAATAGAAACCTTCTCCATTGGCTCGGAGAGTTTACCTACCAACCATTCACGGTCGCTTTGGGAAAGCATCAGCCCTTGAAGATAACTCCAAAGATTGTTCAATGCAAATGTCGTCATGATTCTAATACGTTTGGTTTCTGTCTGCAAAACTACAATTAATTCTTGAAAATCGCTACATTTCCGGGAAAGGGATTCTGTCGGTGTTGTTTTTAATCGCCAACATGCAGCTTTTTCAAGCCAGATTTTTCCAGCTTTTTCTCGGCATAGTTGCGGTCGATGATTAGTTCTGTGGCGTTGATGTCGGAGGGCATTTCAAACATGGCGTCGTTGAGGATGGCCTCCATGATGGAACGCAGTCCGCGCGCGCCCACCTTGAACTCGATGGCCTTTTCGACCACGAAATCAAGCACTTCATCCTTGATGGTCAAGGTAATGCCGTCCATCTCGAAGAGCTTTTGGAACTGTTTCACAAGGGCGTTTTTCGGCTCGATGAGGATGCGTTTCAGGGCCTCCTCGTCCAAGGGGTTGAGGTGCGTGATGATGGGCAGTCGTCCTACGATCTCGGGGATGAGACCGTATTTCTTCAAGTCGGCGGGGGAGAGGTATTGCAGCATGTTGTTTTTGTCGAGCACTTCATTGCCGCCGTTGCCGTAGCCGATGACGTTGGTGCGTTTGCGGGCCGCGATGAGGCGCTCGATGCCGTCGAAGGCACCGCCAGCAATGAAAAGGATGTCCTTGGTGTTGACGGCAATCATCTTCTGCTCGGGATGTTTGCGTCCGCCTTGCGGTGGCACGTTGACCACCGAGCCTTCCAGGAGCTTCAGCATGGCCTGTTGCACGCCCTCGCCTGACACGTCGCGGGTGATGCTGGGGTTGTCGCTCTTGCGGGCAATCTTGTCGATTTCGTCGATGAAGACGATGCCACGTTCGGTGGCTTGCACGTCGTAGTCGGCGGCCTGCAGCAGCTTGACGAGGATGTTTTCCACGTCTTCGCCTACGTAGCCAGCCTCAGTCAAGACGGTGGCGTCGGCGATGGCGAAGGGCACGTTGAGCATCTTGGCGATGGTGCGGGCCAAGAGGGTCTTGCCGGTGCCGGTCTCTCCTACGAGGATGATGTTGGATTTCTCGATTTCCACCTCGTCGGCTTGCACTTTCTGGCTGATGCGCTTGTAGTGGTTGTAGACGGCCACGGCCAAGGTGCGCTTGGCGTCATCCTGCCCGATGACGTATTGGTCCAAGAAAGCCTTGATTTCGGCAGGTTTCTTCAGCAAGAAGCCTTTCGACGCGAAAACGTTTTTCTGCTCGTCGCCAAACTGCTCCCTGACGATGATATGGGCTTGCTCAGCGCAGCTGTCGCAAATCTCGGCATTGAGGCCTTGAATCATCAGCCGCACTTCCGATGCTTTCTTGCCGCAAAAGGCACAAACGCCTGACTTTTTGGCCATGGATTACGCCTTTATGTTCTTGATGAGCACTTCGTCGATCATGCCGTAGGCTTTGGCTTCCTCGGCGGTCATCCAATAGTCGCGGTCGCTGTCGGCCCACACCTTATCGTAGGTCTGGCCAGAGTGTTTGGCGATGATTTCGTACAGTTCCTTTTTCAGCTTCTGGATTGCGCGGGCCGTGATTTCAATCTCGGTGGCCTGACGTTCCACGCCTCCGATAGGGTGGT
>JAEEGJ010019338.1_pt1 | contig 15019 bp, 3 predicted proteins | sample 8958761 | NCBI WGS metagenome assembly JAEEGJ01 (sample SAMN16246546, study PRJNA631951) | gut metagenome | biome: gut microbiome; feature: rumen; material: RS-attached | host: Bos | place: Iran: Karaj | collected 2018-10 | reverse complement strand
ATGGCATTCAGTATAAAAACGTGGAAGACTATTTGATGGGGATTTAAGTAATAATCCCTTGAAAAAGTGCTACAACATAAAAAAATCGGCTTGATTTTGCTGCAAAGCATCTTCCTGACAAGTTTTATCTTGAAGACGGCAAAATCAGACTTTCCCTTCGAAACATTATTGTTCGTGAGATGATTGTAAATACACTCATGCACCGAGAATATACAAGTGGATTCCAAGCTAGATTTGTAATTGAAAAAGATAAAATGTTTGTTGAAAATGCAAATCGTGCAAAGAAGGATGGATTAATCACTCCAGAAAATGTTATTCCATATCCAAAGAATCCTATTATTGCAAACTTCTTCAGAAATATTGGTTATTCAGACAAACTCGGGTCGGGTGTTAGAAAAGTCTTTACCTACTCAGAAAAATATTCTGGAGCAGATCCAATATTTGCAGAAAGTGATGTATTCAGAATTACCGTTCCTTTGGACGACAACTTCTCCTAGGATGCGCAGAAAACTAGCGACACTGTAAAACAAACCTCCCAAGTAAACCTCCCAAGTAGATGTTTCAGATGAACTAAAAGAAAGAATATCAAAATTGGGAAAGAAAGTTTCTCAAAATGAAATAAAAGATATTATTATTGAACTTTGTAAAACTAAACCAAGAACACGAAGAGAGCTCGCAGACATTTTAACTAAGAGTGAAGAATACTTACGAAAAGAGATTCTTCCTGGAATGTTAGGAACAGAATTATCCCTATTATATCCAGAGAGTCCTAAGTCTCCAAATCAAGCTTATAAGGTAAAGTAGTGTTACTAAAACTATACAATTTTGGTAACATTACAAGGGAAAAAATAAAGCCCATAATGCTATCGCAAAATGGGCTCTACGTGACGCAAATACTTGGCCATACGTCGCATTCGCGCCGTTTGGCCTTAAGGAAGTGATTTACATATAGTTTCTCACTTCGTTACGAAACTATTGGGCCATCTTAGACTTGAACTCGCCTACGATAGCAGAACCGTTAAAAAATGGGCTGCGACAGCGGGCCATTTTAGGTTCTACCATCGAAAAGGCTCACGAGCAGGCTATGCCTGCGAGTTTGAAGAGATATAAAAAAAGTTCCGTTAGCAAACGGAACTTTAAGAAATCTGGGCCATCTTAGACTTGAACTAAGGACCAAAGGATTATGAGTCCTCTGCTCTAACCACTGAGCTAATGGCCCGAAATGTTTTTATAATTTATCAGAAAATCATAAAAAACACAATAGATACCCGGGTCGAGCCCGAGTATGACAGGTCGCTTACTCTACGGTAACCGATTTAGCCAGGTTTCGAGGTTTGTCTGGGTCGAAGCCGCGCTGTACGGCGCAGTAGTAGGCGAAGAGCTGGGCTGGAATTACTGTAAGAAGCGAGGCCAGAGTGTCTGAGCATTCAGGAATCTTGAAGACCTCGTCGGTTTTGCCCTTAAAGGCCGCCTCGTTCTGAGTAATAACAAGCACTGTTGCACCGCGGCTCTTTACTTCTACCATGTTAGAACCGATTTTATCGTACAAATCAGGCTGACTGGCAATTGCTACGACCAGAGTCTGTTCATCAATCAAGGCAATAGGACCATGCTTAAGCTCTCCGGCCGCAAAGGCTTCGGAATGCATGTAGCTTACCTCTTTTAATTTCAAAGCACTTTCCAGCGAGGTAGCCGAATCAAACTGACGGCCGATATAGAAAATCTTGTTTTTGTTGAACTGCTGGGCCGCAAACTTCTGAATTACTTCCTTGCCATCAAGAATCTGCTGAATCTTTGCAGGAATCTCTTCCAGCTCGCACAAAAGCTTAGTAGCAGCTTCATCACTCAAAGTACCGCGCAGCTTACCTGCCTTAATTGCAAGCAGGAACATACACAAAACCTGAGTTGTGTAAGCCTTAGTTGATGCAACCGCAATTTCAGGACCGGCAAGAGTGTAGATAACATCATCTGCCTCGCGGCTGACAGTAGAACCAACGCAGTTAGTAATTGCAACAACCTTGAGTCCCTGCTCCTTAGCAAGACGGAGGGCGCTCAGAGTGTCGGCAGTTTCTCCAGACTGAGAAACAACCATAAAGATATCTTTCTTGTCCAGAATCGGATTTCTGTAGCGGAACTCAGAAGCAACATCAACATCAACCTTCATACGGGCAATCTTTTCAAAAGCATATTTAGCAACAACACCGGCATGGTAAGCAGTACCGCAGGCAGTAATTACAAGACGGTCTGCTGTCTTCCAGGCTTCGTCCATTTCGTTTTCTTCAAAATAAACATCAGTAGGCTTGCCTGTACCATCCTTTACGATTCGAGGACGCATAGTATCAGTTAAGCCCTTAGGCTGCTCGTGAATCTCCTTAATCATAAAGTGCTCATAGCCGCCCTTGGTAGCCGCATCCATATCCCATTCAACATGGCTCGGCTCCTTGATGATTTTTTCGCCCTCAAAGTTAAAGAGGTCAACGTGGTCGTTATACAAAACGGCAAGCTCGCGCTCACCAAGATAGTAAACATCGCGGGTGTGCTCAAGGATAGCAGGAACATCAGATGCAATATAGTTTTCGCCCTGGCCAAGACCAACAATAAGCGGACTTTCCTTGCGGGCAGCAATAATGCGGTCCGGATAATCTTTACAGATTACGCCGAGAGCATAAGAGCCTTCGAGCACATGCAGAGTTTCAATCACAGCCTTAAAGATGTCGCCGGTTGCCTTATACTTCTGGTCCAGCAGGTGAACAACAACTTCGGTATCTGTCTGAGACTTAAATACAAGCCCCTGAGCCTGCAGCTTAGCCTTGAGCTCAGCATAATTTTCGATAATTCCGTTATGAACGATAGAGATTGTGCCGTCCATGTTTGTGTGCGGATGGCTGTTTGTGTCGCTTGGTTCGCCGTGAGTAGCCCAGCGTGTATGGCCGATTCCAAGGCTGCCCTTAATAAAATCGTCAGTCTTAAGAGCCAGCTTGTTTTCGTAGTCTGTATATTCCTTGCCCTTGAGGCCTTCCGGAATCACTTCGCCGGTAATACGCTCAGAAAGATTCTTGAGCATACCTTTTACTTTTTGAACAACAATTTCGTCGCCAGTATAAACCGCAATACCAGCCGAATCATAACCCCGGTATTCCAGCTTCTTGAGCGCCCGAATCAAAATCGAAGTCGCATTTTTATTTCCAACGTAGCCTACAATGCCACACATAAAAGTCTCCTGTATGTTTTTAATGCTACTATTTTACAAGAAAACCTTCCTTTCCGCAATTACCAGTAAAAATTGACGGGTGAGCGGGGAGCTTGGGGAACTTATGATTTTTGGAAACCTTTACCTCATCTGTGCAGTTTCGGCACAATACTGTGAACCTGTAGGAGAGACTACATAAGCGAGGACTCCATTATTTGAGCTATTTCCATAACAGTAACCTTCAGTTGCACTAGCTGTAGATGAGGAATAACTATTATCTCCATCAACTTGTCCGCGTTTTTCTCCAGTTGTTGAATATGCAAGTCTTCCGTCATCGGCTTCAGTACCGTTGTACTTCCAGACTCCGACACTTATCTTACGGGAATCTTTTACGTTACTCTGGCTTGGAACAACCATACACTCCCAGATTCCAGTATAACAGTTATTTACAGCACCATTTGTAACTGCATTTGTAGCAGCATAGAACTTAGCTGAATTTTCAAGATATGCGTAGCGAGGTAATTCTGGATAAGCCCCCCTGTAACCAATATAAGGTATCTGCTTGCCATTAACTTCTGCTACATCAATTGTAAGCTGCTCTCCAATATCAAGGTAGGTATCTACGGAGCATTTAATTCTGGCACTTACATTAGGTAAATGGTTTTCTGTATCAAATGGAATGTAAATATATTCCAAATCTGATTTAGAAGAATTATAGGCCGCAATATGAATGCTGTTATCATTAGCAACAACAAGCTGGCAGTATTCGCCGCCACCAGAAATAAGTTGTGTCGTTCCAACCCAGCCAGCATCGCCATTCTTTATTTTATTGTCTGTTGCCTTGCCATCATTAGCTACATTTCCAAGCGGATCTACACCATAAGCAAACTGTAAATTGTTTCCATCATACCAGACAATTGCTACTATATCTCCTGATACCGGAGTTTCATCTGTTTCGTGCACCTTGTATGAATATGGCATTACTCCAATGCTTACATATTCTCCGGCTACACCAAAGGTGCTGTTTGTACCATCTGCAATTATCTGGCAGTATGGTGCATCATCTTTAACTGTTGCATAATCACCAGACCCTTCATTTTTTTTGCGTTGTCTAAAATTATCAAAAGCACCTACTGCATTATTACTTGGAAAAACTCCAGCCTTAAATCGTATCTGCGAATACATCTGGTCATAATAAGCCAGATAGATATTGCTTCCATGAGTAGCAATACTTTGACTTTGGAAACGATCTTTACTTCTCGTTCGTGTATTTTTGTCACCTTCTACAGATGATATTGCATCTAGATTCAGATGATTACCACCTGTTTTATTGTCTGCCTGCGCGTCACCACCTACAGCTCCCCAGCGGCTTGACATAAACGAGAAGAAGTCATATCCACCACTACCATTGATATCACCACCAACTGAAACCGCATATGAGTTTCCACTAGTATCGTAAGCAAGAGCATTATACTTCATATAATCGAAAGAACGATTCCATTTATTATACGAAGTATCTTTTTTTGGCATACTAAAACGTGTACTACCATTAGAGAATGCAAAGCCTATCAATCCATTTAAAGGATTAATCTTCATTTCCAGATTATCTACCTTGGTATTACTATCTGCCAAAGCCGCCTCAGAATTGAAGTCCCAAATATTCAAGTAAACATCATCTGTGAGGTTATTGTTATTCTTATTATTTGGAATTCGATTGTAGTAGTTACTGTAGATTGCGTAATTTCCCTGCACCCCAACAGACCCCTCAGTTACATACGAGCCATGGGAATTATTGTTATTCAAATTATTTAGAGAAGTTACTTCAGAAACTACAACACTTACTTCACCACTCTTTGCTCCAGAAGGTATTTCAATTTTTGTACCCATACTCTGTGTATTACCTGCTGTACCTGCAAAGTTTACAGTTCCACCAGTAAGATTAAAGCCTGAGATAGAAATCTTTTCATTAACAGGTGTTCCATTTCCCTTCTTTCTTGTTGAATAAACAGAGTAGCGGCCCAATGCAGAACGGCTGTAAATTGACGGTTCTGCTGAACTGTAAGAAGAAAGCTTTGTTGTTACACCAGTTATATATGGAACAATATCCATACGGTAGTAAGCTGTTTTAGCAGCTGTAGTTGTCTGCCCAGAATTCGTAGGATTTTCTTTCTGAGTTCCAGTTTTATAATCATTGGCAGTTATTACTTTATATTTTGTTTCACCGTCAATACTAACTAATGTACCATTGGTATTATCTGTAATCTTGTCGATATCTGGCTTACCAAAATTAATTGCAGTCACCGTAAGTTCATTATCAAGAGAAACAGCAAGTTCATCTGTATAGAGATTCAAAATCCACTCTACATCGTGTCCTTTTTCAGTAAACTTCTCACCATTTTCCTTAATAATAAACTCATAGCCTGTGCCACTTGCATTAGCAGTAGGAGTAAGTTTACCATTAGTATTATTAAACTGTACAACTGTCGTATCTATAAATGAGCCAAATTTTACCTTAATTTCTTTAATAAGGTTATCATCATGTGCCGTTCCTGTAACAACAACCTTACCAGAAATCTTAGGGTCTGCATCATATTCGCCCGCAGTTGGCTTTGTTTCAAGATTTGTGTAATAATCTGAGTTTTTCCAATCCTCTTCAAGTTCAATATGCCCCTGAAGATCATTATATCTGGCAGTTGCTTCGCCTGTACCGTAAATTGAGTTATCTTTCAGGCTATTCCAATGGAACGGATTAATCTTTACTTGAGGCACATTATTTGCAGAAGCAGCAATTCCAAGGTAAACAGAAAGGTAAGCGTTTATTTCTTCCTTCTGAGCTGCGGTAAAGTTTTCATTTGAAAGTAAGTCATTTCTTGCATCTATCTCGTCGAAGAAGGTAAACTTGAATTCTGTACCTTGAGTATCTCCAAATGATACGAGGTCTCCAAGCTGAATATTTATTTCCTTAGACTTAATGGTGTAATCATCCGCAGTAGTGAAGAGTTCTGTTTCATTTTTACCATTATGTCCATTAATTGAATACTCATAATATACTTTCTTGTTACCACCTACAATTTCAGGGATAATAACGGTTTTACCGCGAAGAGTCATAACAGGCTTTCCATTTTCATCAGGACCTACTGTTATTTTATTTCCAAGAGGTTTTTTCTCTTGTATTGAATTCTTTGCATCAGGGTCATAAACCTGCTTTGTATTGGCTCCGCTTCCAATTGTTCCTGTTACAGATTCTTTACCGTACGTAGTAGAGACATAAGCCTCATACTTTCCGTCCTTAGCTGAGTCTACTATACCATCATTATTATAATCTGTATAAAGTGTAAAACCAGCAAGTCTTGGAGTGTAATTTCCAATAATACAGTCTACGCTCTTAGCTTCATAGTTTCCAGCACCATCGAATACTACATAAACGAGCTTTACAGGACCATCTGAGATATTCTTAGAGCATACATTTGCAGACCATTCCCAGGTAGTTCCAGATTTGTAAACAGATTCAAGCATACGATCGCCGTCATCAAAGTCCAAATCGTCTGCTTTATAATATCCGTCATCTTCCTTTACTGGTGCAGGAGCAGAAGCTTCCCTTTCTGAAACCTTTTCCTGGGAAGTATTATCTATAAGACTTGCAACAGCAATATACGCTGTAGTTTCCTCTTTTGGAGGAATACCGTCAATTTTGAAAGTTTTTGCATTTTCATTTACTTCTATTACTTTATAGAAGGCTCCACCTATTTTTACAAGGCTATTCTTATGGATTCCCGAAACACCTGTAGAATCTGAAGCTGCAACCGTAAGGGTGTCTATAGCTTCTGTACGTTCTGTAAGTGTCTTTGTATACCAGTAGATATTATCTTCATAATGATAAGAACTTGTATTATCTGTAGTCGCGTTGCCAGAAAGTTCAGCATTATTTTTAGCTTTCAAAATATCGTAAAGCTTTGTACCACGCATAAAGTAGAAGGCAGTATAAGCAAAGCCAGACTGAGTTGTTGTTACCCCACCCACAGCTACAGGATCTTCTTTTGCTTTAGAACCAAACTTATAGAAACCGTCGCTCTGGCGGATAATTGTTGCAATATTATAGTCACTTCCGCTTGTAATAAGCTCAGGCTTTTTATTATCGAATCTGATACTGATATTTTCTTTTCCTGTATGTACAGCGTCATCAGTTGCTTCAATTACAAAGGAAATTGTACCAACACTGTTATCAGTACCTGTATTTAGCTCATATTCAAAATCAAAGTAGTTTTTATGGCCAGCCGCAGCAGCAGCCGAAATATCAAAGGTATGTATTGCCTCATCGTTAATTGTAAATATAAGTTGCTTAATCTCGTCCTTGTCCCAAGCCCTCCCTTTAAGCTTCCAGCTTCCATTTTTGCTGCTTATATACATATCTGGAACATATTTACGAACTGCAATTTCATTATCACTTCCGTCATACTGAACAAGCTGCAGGTTTTCAATAAGCGGTGTATCATTATCAAAGAATACAAGGCGTTCAGCCTTAATTGTGTTTGTTTTTCCGTCTCCATCTTTTGCAAATACACGGATTCCTACAGGGTTTTGTCCTTCTTCTGAATCGTCATTTGGATCAAGTTCATTTTTTGAGTTTATTGTTATGTTCCAGGCTGCACCAGAAATATTTGCGAGAGCCGCATAATCATTTGGTGTATAACCTTCTGGAATTGTACTTCCATTTGCCCACTTAGCATTTGTGCCGGAAGGATTGTAGGTCTTCATGTTGTAAACTTCATAACCATTTGTGGCCATGTAATTCAAATCGTCTGCTGTCATTGAGAACTTAGTAATTTCATTTGTATCGGAATATTCCAGACGGTTAGCAAGATTAATAGATGAAGCTTCTCCATGAGCCTTAGAAATAAGCTGAATCCATACAGATTTTACACCTATGTTAGCTGTAGAATTACCAAGTGTATCCTGGTGGGTTCCATAAATGCTTACTGCCTTACCAAGAAGAACTCCATTATCAGGATAACTGAAATCTACAGTCGGTCTGTCTCCCTGTGGATTTACGACAATTTCAAATGGAGATTCTATCTCATTTCCAACTTCATCTTCTGCCTTAAGCCAGAGATAAAGGCAAACCGGATTTTTAAACATTACTGATTCATCATCAGATTCCAGTTTAGCCTGAGTTGTAATACCATATTTTATAAGATAGTCATTCAAAAGGAAGTCATGAATACCTGTTGTTGCAGAAAGGTCTCCATCAAAATTAATAGACCATTTTGCCGAGAATTCAATTTCATCGCTGTAACTTGGATTAAGTGTTGCTCCACTGCAGCTTCCAGAAGTACCATCCTTTGCAATCCAGCTTGAAACGGCAGTTCCATCAGGAGCATTTTCACCATCTGGGGAAAGTGCATAGTAAAGCTTTGTAGCACCAGTAATACCTCCGTACGCCTGTATGCTTCCACTAGAGAAGGTATTACTATTTGCAGTAGGTATTGGATTAGTAATATTCAATTCCGGTGGCTTTATGTCTACAGAAAGAGTAACAATTGCTGTTCTTGTGTTATCTGCTCCATCCTTTATTGAAAGCTCAAGTTTATGCTCTCCTGCGGCAGATACATCTATATTCTTTATAATCCAGGTGCTGTACCATTTTAAATCTGTTGCATCCTCAGTATTTCCTGAATGAATTATTTCATCTCCATTTTTCAACGCAGATACTTTGTCTGAGGCAATTACTGTATCATCAAGCTTTGCGGTAATACCTGCAATTTTATTTTCATCTCCCGCATTTATTCTGAGGGCAAGTTTTGTTCTCTTTCCTCCAAGAGCCGGAACAGCTTCGTTCCAGTTTGGTTCTGCAGGCAAATCAGTTCCTGAATAATATGCATATTCTGTTTTTTTAGAAACTGGAGAAGTTGTATCTATCATCAATTTAAATGATATTGAAGCATCATTTATACTGTTTTCACTGCCAGTAAATTTTGGAGCAACTGCATTTCCGCTTTTAAAGGTTGTACCAGTTGGTATTCCTGTATCTGTTACTTCAAATTTTATATCGTAAGTTCCATCTGTTTGTGTAAGGTCATAAATCCAGGTACCATTTTTTACATTCTGAGTATAAAGCTCTGTATTATTTACGATAACCTTAAATTCGCTTACACCGTCATCATCGCTTACTGTAAGCCTGAACTTTTTAGAAGTAAGTTTAAGTGTTACAGGTTTTGAATTATCAAAATCGGCAGGAAGAGCAATATCCATAAAGGTTATTATAGGGCGGTCTGTATCCTGAACTACAGTAAACTCTATAGGAGCTGTATCATTATCTGTACTCCAGCCCATATTGCCAGCCTTATCTGCTACTACTGTACGAATATAATATTTTTGACCATCAGTAAATTGTGTTGTATCAACTTTTACTGTAAAGTCTGTTGTTCCATTATATGTAATGTTTGTATTTGAAGTTGTGTAATCCTCATAAAGATCTGTCCAGTTTCCATTTTCTGTCTTGTACTGAACCTTCTCAATAAACCGTTCTTCCAGATTCTTATCATTTGCAGTACCTGTAATGCTGATAGTTTTATTTACCTGGATTCCTGGTGTTGTAACATCGGCATCCTTAGGAGCATTCAGTTTTACAACAGGCTTTTCAGAATCTACATTTATAGTTCCAATATTAACTTCCTTTGTATTACCGGACTTATCATTAATTGCAACTATAATCGGAATATAATTCTGTTTGTTTTCAAAAATCTGTTCATTGAGAGTAACTGTTACAAGATAGCCCTTTCCTGCTGTCTCAGTTGCTGCATATTCCGCATTAGTTCCTTCGGAAGGTATTTCTGTTCCAAGCTTAACTACAGGACGAGTATCAAAATCGAGTCCACTCTCTGCATCACTTGCATAAAAATCCATCGTAAGATTATTGTCATTCTTACCGTTTGTTAGAGTAATAGTATTAAAACTGTCTGGAGTATTTTCCGTACCCGTAGGAGGATTTGTATCAACCTGAACTGTTAATTCTTTTCCCACGTCTGAAACATTACCTAAGGCATCCTTTGCATACATAACAAGATGATTTATTCCTGCTTTAAATCCCCTTATTTCTGAGTTGAAAGCATAAAAACCATTTTCTTTATTTGAGACTGTAAAAGAAGAATATGAGGCTGCATTAGACTTATCAATTGTTGCTGTTTGATCCGGCTCTACAATTTCATAATAAACTTCTGTAACGCCGGCGAGGTCTTTCCAAGTTCCAGTAATAATGAGATTAATATTGTTATACCAGCTGAAAGGAGAATACTCTTTACCGTCTATTGTTGTTGCTACAAAACTTGAACCACTTCCTGTAAGGCTATATTCAGGACCTTTTACATCATACATAAGAGTATAGAGCTCAATTTCTGCTGTGTTACCTGCAAGGTCTTTTGTACAGGCAAATAACTTAGCCTTTGTATAACCGCTTGTTGAGAGAGTACCTGCAGGAACTGTGAGAGTCCAAGACTTCAAAGTTGTACCCAAATGATTTGTATCAGTTGCTTCAAAAATTTCCTGTGCAGTACCCGCAGTTCCATTTTCTGTATAAGGAATAAGCTTGAGCCAGGTATAAACTGTTGTAGAATAGGTATCTTTCGAAAGTCCTTTTACAGTTAAAGCCTGATCCGGTCTTATGTAGCAGCTGCCTTCTGTAGTTGCAGCAACTGATGGTGTAACTGAGTTCAATTCAGCTTCAGGAGCATGTGTATCGCCCTTAAGATTTGTTACAGGAATTGTTGTACTATGACCCGCAATGTCAGTTGCGGTTGCCTCAATATTATAGGTTCCTCCATCAACTATTCCTGTCAGCTTATCTTCCGTAATAGTTGCTGTCCAGCCGCCAGCCCAGTCTGTTCCATTAACTTTTGTTGCAACTACCTCTCTAAGCGCATTTTCTCCGCTACCTATTGTTACAGAAACCTTTACACTAGCCAAACCAGAACCTACATCTGAACAGGTTCCAGTAACGGTAACAGGGGTAGTTCCATTCGTAAACCTTGCACCATCATTTGCAGCTTCCAAAGATGGTGCTTTTGTGTCTATCTGGACATAGTATGGGTCTGAGTCTACCAAAACCGGATTACCAACTTTATCTTCTGCCATTAAAAGAAGATAGTTATTTCCCTCTGAAAGATTAGTTATACTTCCGCTAAAACCAGTGTCAGAAGCAGTTATACTTCCATCACTTACAGTTCTATAATGAGAAATAAAGTTTTGTCTTTCTTCTGTTGATGGGCTTGCCTCAGAGCGTTTGTAGTAAACCTTAGATGGACCACTTATATCATCTGTAAGCCCACCTTCCATAGTAAGAACCAGACTTGTTCCCCACATTCCAGAAGAATAATCTTTTCCACCTATCTTTATAGCACCACTTTTAGCAGGAGGGTTTGTATCAAAAATAAGCTTAAGTTTTTTGTCGCATGTATTTCCAGCAAGATCTGTTGTTGTAATAGTAGCAGTAACTGACTCACCGGTAAATGTATGAAGGTCGTTTACTGTAAAACTCCAGGAACCAGCTGTTTTTGTATTTGCATAGGCTGTGTGAGCCTCTGCACCTTCACCAAGTTTGATTTTAGTTACTGAAACACCATTTTCATCTATAGAGGAGCCTGAAATTGTAAAGGTTTTTCCATTACTGTTATTTACATAATACTCAAGTATCTCGGCAGTTTGTGCACTCTTAAGAAAAGCCTTTGTTGTATCTGAATTGTCTTTAACAATTATAGTGCTGCTGTTAATAACTGGAGGCAGTTCGTCATGAACAAGGTTTGTTGTCTGCTGTGCGGTGTTAGTATTTCCAGCTATATCACTGCCGTGAATAGTAACAGTTCCTGTGCCGAGCCTAGAGCCCTGAATTACTGCCTTCCAGGATTTTATAGCAGTTTTGTCTGTAAAGTTAGCATAGTCATCATAAGAAGAAGGCATTGCTTCGTCTTTTGATGCAGGTAATTCGGCAGTTGAATATTTTATTTCAACACCTGTTCCAGTCAAGTTTTGTTCGCCAAGCTTAATTGAAAGTGTATCAACGCCACTCACAGAGTCTGAATATTCTCCCCAGAAGGTCATAGCGGCAGATCCGTTTTCATATGCAGTACCGCCAAAGTTTCCTATGCTACCGCCCTCTATCTGTGTATACTTAGCAGTTAGACTTGGTTTATCAGCATCAATTTTCTTATTAAAGTGTTCTACGGTCTCATTGCCGGCTTTATCTGTAGCCTTTATATAAAGAGTTTTTATTCCGCTTTCTTCAAAAACAACAGGACCTGAAGCAGTTCCAGTTTTATCATTTGCGGCTGGAGTATAGGTAAACGGTGTCCATCCTTCATTTGGATTAGCAGAATCATAATTTGCATTATACTGTACAAGGCTTATCTTACTTGTTTCATCTGTCGCAGTCAGCGCAATATCAAGTTCAAGACTTGTGCTCCAAGGAGTGGTGTCTGTATCATCTGTAATATTCGAAATTACTGGTGGAACAGTATCAATAAGCACACTGTAAGTCTCTATATTTGCTTTTCCAGCCTTATCAATTGCCTTAATAGCAATTATATAATTACCATCAGCAAGAGCATTTATGTCATTTGTTCCATAAGGTCTGCTTATAGTCCAGGCATGTGTTGTCTGATTATAGGTTGAGGTAGAAAGCCAGGTTCCCTCTTTTGTTGTCGTATTATAATCTGTACAGTATTTTACTTCTGCAATTCCATTTGAGTCGCTGGCGGTTCCACTAATATTTACAATCTGACTACTCTGAGCCGCCTCTTTCTTATAAATAGACGTAGGTTTTGATGCCGCTGTAATTCCTAAAGAAGGATAATCCTGGTCAAACCAGAAATCACGTACTTTCCAGCTTTCATTATCTGCCTCATCTTTACTATAAACATAGAAGTACCACTTTCCAGGTGTAATTGTAAAGCTTGCGCTATTTGTTTCTACGCTTACACTTCCCTTTCCGGCAGATACTGTCCAGCCACCAGTTTCGCTTCTCGCATTACCTAAAACGAGGTTATTCAGTGCCTCTTCATCTGCCATTCCTTCAACGGTATATGGTGTTGTAGTAAGTTTATATTTTGTCTGCGCTACATTACCAGCCTTATCATTTATTCCAGCACGCAGAGTCTTATATTCCTTTAATGACTCCTCTCCTTCCAGGGTTTTGTCTGGAGAAGTTATTTCTATAACAGGTCCCTGGGTATCGACAAGCACCTTAAAAGCTTCTGTAGCTGTATTAATCTGAGTTCCATCTTTTGCAGTTATTGAAATAGTTATTTCTTTATCTTCTGCAAGCTCCGCTTCGTCGTTACTAACCCAAATCCACTTGTTTGTTACACTATCCTGACTTAAGGTGCCTTCAATTGTTTCTTCACCCGGAATTCCAGCTGTAGTTAATGCTACTGTTACAAGTGGCAAATCGTGAGCTTCATCTATTTCTAATTTTATTTTTTTGCTGTCAGATTGCTTTATGTTTTTTACAGTACCAGCAGTTAATTCCTTCCAGCCGTTATTTGCTGCATTATCTACCCCAATATAGGCTTTTGTTATTACCGGAGGCTCTGTATCTGCTTTAATAGTATAAACTGACTCTTCACTCTTATTTCCTACTTCATCTACACTACGGAATTTTATTGTGTTAGTACCATCTTCAAGCCCATTAATATATCCATGAGAAGCAGCTAACAATGAAGTCCAGATATTGCTGTTTCCTATAGAATATTCTGTCTTAAATAAACCGCTTGAATAACCACTTCGAGCCTTATCTTCTACCTCAACCTCAACCCCAAGATTCTGACTTGTATACCATTTAGAAGCTGAATAAACTGTGTTATCTACCTTACTAAGTACAGGCATTTCCGGTTTCTGTGTATCAAGTTTGATGTTTCTTTCTACTGATATATTATTATCTATAGCAGTGGCATCCGTTCCCGCTACAGCATAAACTATAAGTGTATGATTTCCGTCTGGAAGATATTTATTTGAATTACCATCGGTATCTCCAGAATTATTCTTTTTAAAGTTTAAGGTTATAGACCATTCCTGATCTTCATCTGTTTTTTGAGTTCCAATAATATTTCCGTTTGCATCTCTTTCATCAAAGAATTCGCCTGCAGTCCAGATAAGACTGCTGTCTGCAGAATCCTTTATTATTACTCTTCCCCCCTCGCATGCTTCGCTTGGAAAGTAAACAGAACCTCTTATTAAAATGCTGTTTGCAGAATCGTTACAAGCAACAGTTGCAGTACTCTGTGGCTCGTCTACCTTTAAGGTTGGCTTTACACCATTTGAGTCTAAGTAGAAGCCGTATCCGTTTCCTCTTGGTTTTACAGGATTATGTTTTTCATCTTCGCCTTCTACTATCAAAAGATATTTTTTTGCGATGGAAATTCCATTTCCCTTGTTAACAGGGGCTGTAATTGTATAGGTATTTCCGCTTGGTTCTTTAGTTATATTTTCCAGCTCAATCTGACCTAAGTTGCCTACAGGCTCACCATTGTTATTACACTCCTGGACAAAAACCTTTAAAGATTCTGGAACCAGCTCGTAAGAATCCAAACCAGGCTTTATAGAAATTACGAGAGAATTTCCATTTTTATGATACATTGATTCATCAAAATCGGTACCATCAAGTTTAAGCTCTTTATAACCAGAAACGGTATAATAAGGGTTGTTTGCCGGATTTAATGTGAATACACCGGCGGTAATTTCACTATTACTTAATACTGCAAGTGTACTATTTGCAACTGTTCTGGAATCATCTCCTGAATTATAGCTTCCATTACGCATTGCATAAAGATCTGTAATTTTATA
>JAEEGJ010019336.1_pt1 | contig 15022 bp, 13 predicted proteins | sample 8958761 | NCBI WGS metagenome assembly JAEEGJ01 (sample SAMN16246546, study PRJNA631951) | gut metagenome | biome: gut microbiome; feature: rumen; material: RS-attached | host: Bos | place: Iran: Karaj | collected 2018-10 | reverse complement strand
GCTGCGCCAGCCGCAGGCCTGGCGGCCGCGGGAGCCGCGCCCGCTGCCGCAGGCCCAGCAAAATTCCTTACGCGCTCGTTGTTTCCGAAGATGATACGAAGGCCGTCGACATCGAACAGGTCTATCACGTTGATGCCGTCAGCCGTGGAGAGGTCGATTATCACGCTCGGAGTCTTGTCCGACGGATCCGGCTTCCAAATGGTTCCGCTATAATTATCGAAACCATAAGAGATATAGAAACCGGGCTGCTCGGTCGTGGGGGCCTGGCCTGCCAGCCTTGACCTGCCCGCCTTTCCTATGGAAATGGGCAGTGATTTGCCTGCACGCGTCCCTGGCTTTGCAAGCGGAGCCGGCTGAGGAGTCTCAGTGACTTCCACGGACATGTTGCCGTGATCGTCAAAGACGATCTTGTCCATACCGATGCGACGGCCGCCCATGGTCATGATGACAGTATAGAAAGCCCAGTAGTTGCCGTCAGGGCCAAGGACGATGGAGCCGTGTGAAGGTCCCTGCACTATACCGTCAGTCTTGCGCATGAGAGGGTTGTTTCCGGCAAAGGTATAGGGTCCAAGGGGAGATGTGGCAGTATAGTATCCGGCCGCATAACTCTTCCACTGGGTACCGGAGCATGAGTATGCACAATAGTAGAGGCCATCCTTCTTGAACACCCAAGGCCCTTCGATCCAGGAAACGTTCTCATACTCGTTGGCTTCGCCGAAATGCTCGAACCAATGGGTGGGATTATAGCCGAAAAGATGCGTAGGTTCAGAAACGAAACGAGTCAGGTCGTTCTTGTCAAGCTCCACTCCGTAGATACCGGTGCGACCCCTGCCCGGCCAGAACAAATAAGGCGTGCCGTCATCGTCGACGAAGAACATGGAGTCGAAAGGCACCTTCCATCCGAGCTCGGGGCCTCCGGTGTTCTTGAACGGTCCAAGGTCGTGGAAAGGTCCCAAAGGAGAATCCGACTCCCAGATGGTGATATCGTTGCCGGTAAGGTAATACTTCCCGTTGTACTTGTGGACGTCCGGAGCGGTGACGATTCCCGGGACATAATGATACTCCCAGTCCAGGAGATCCTTAGACACCCATGCACCGCCGCCCGTGCAATACATGTAATAAGTGCCATCGTCATCAAGGAAAACGGAGACATCTCCGGATGCGACACCGTCCTCACCTACGGGCATAGGAAGAGGGTTGCAATAGCGCTGAGCCCCGGCAGCGGCACAAACCAACAGTGCCGCCAGGGAAACGATCAAGAATCTAGTTTTCATTTTCAGTGATTATTAGTTTGCATAAAATTACATCTCTTTTTCCAAAATTCAAACAATCCGGCCATTGTAAAAAAAACACGGCAGGGCCCGAAGGCCTTGCCGCGTCATTCAATTGAACGGTTATAAAAGCGTTACTGCTTGAAGCTTAAGATGATATCTGAAGGAATCATCTCGATGCGCAGGTTACGCAGGTCGATCTCGTAGTCCTTGCTGCGCTTCGAGTACTTTTTCTCGAATGCCATGGCGCCGTCACGGTCTCCCGTAGCCTGGGTCTTGAGCACGAAGGCAGTAAGATCGGAGAGTGCATTCTCCATCTTATCCAAGTCAAGGTCATACTGACCCGAAGGCTTATGCTTGAAGGCACCGGCTTCGTTGAGATAGTTGTAGATGATCACACTGCTCCTTCCGAGTGAGGAGGCCTCTCCGAAACGCTCAGAACGGACGAGGGAGGCGAAGAATGTGGTCAGGGCATCGTTCTTGGAGAAGTAATGGTTGCGGATGTTGAAGTGTTTCTGGAGCTTGCAGACAAGAAGCACTCCTGCGGCATTCGCCTTCAACTCCTCGAAGGTCGCTGCCGAATTTCCGAGAGCCTGCTCCACAGTTCCCTTTCCGTTCACGGTTTCCTTTACGCCAAGTCCATGGGCGACCTCACGGAATACGATATTCCAGAAGAACGCATCCGAGGATACATGCTCAGCGGTCTCAGCATCCAAAAGGCGTTCGGCAGTAGGCTTGATGATGTAGCTGTACTTGGACTGAATGACGTTCTGAAGCAGGATGGTACGGGTGCCGCGATCCCTCTGGACATCTTCATCGAAGGGCAGGTTCAAGGCGATGACCTTGACTCCTGCATTCGCCTTGCCGGCATAGTACAGTGCATCGCAGGAGAAGATGTTCGAACCGGCTCCGGGCTGGAAAGTTTTGTAAGCAGGATCGCCGGGGAGCTCTTCCTGCAACTCGCTGATGCGGGAAACATACTGCATCAGCTCATTGGTCTTCGCCTCGTTCTTGAGCAGGACATAAGCCTCATATGAGCGCTTGATGCCCAGCAACTGGTCGTCAGTAACTTCATTGGGACCGATTACAAGGTCCATCTTGCTGTCGTCCATGTCCAGCCAGGCCAGGGCGCTCTCGTAGTAATTGTCGGTCTTAAGGGCTTCGGCCTTTGCAAGGAGGTACTCCCTCACGCTCGGCTTGATGGTAACATCTGCCGCAACTTTCAGGGCATTTTCGATCTTGTCGATGTAGGATTTGTACGCATCGTGATACCAGACTGCCTCCAGAGATCCGTCAGCAGCACGGCGGACAAGCGTATAAGGACTGTTCTTGTCAGGGTTTTCCCAGGCATTGAATTCCTCCACCGTCATGTCGGAAGGATAGAAACCTGCTCCTGCCGGACGGTCACCATACCCATCGACGAAAGAAGTGCCGTCGGCGCGGTCCCAGGGACCGTAGTTGATTTCGGCAAAGGTCTTCTGGTAAGGATCCTCGATCCCCTCGAGCAGAGCCTGCCTGTCGCCGAAATACTGCTGCCAATAGATGGAATCGACAACGTCGGCGGCGTAGCGGTAAAGCCTCAGTACTTCCTTTCCATTATCGGTGATTCCGCTCAGGTCCGGAGCGTCATAAGTGACCACCGCATAATCCGCCACTCTGTGTGCAAAGGGAGATTGGGGTGCTTTGGAGCAAGATACTGCCGCCACAAGTGCCAAGGCGGCAAGAAGTAAAAACTTTTTCATTATGATAAACTTTTATGGATTTGATTCATGTCAGACAATATGGAGCGAACTCGCCGCAAAAAGCACAAGATATCCAAGCACAATGCTTATCACGCCCACTATTATGCCCATTTTGGCCATATCTTTCTGCTGGATGAGGTTGGTGGCATAAGCCAATGCATTCGGCGGAGTGGAAATAGGGAGAATCATGGCGCTGCTCGACGCGATGGCGACGCCGATGAGAACCGTCGAAGTTCCGCCGATGACCCCGAGTTTGTCGCCCATTGCCGTACAAACCACCACGAGGATAGGCATAAGCAATGCGGCAGTGGCAGAATGGGAAATCAAGTTGGAAAGACCGTAACACAGTATTCCGGACAAGATGACTATCAGCAGAGGCGAGAAATTGCCGAACGGAATGGCTCGGACAACCAACGCGGCAAGTCCGGAGCCGTTCATGGCATAACCAAGCGCAAAACCTCCGGCAACCATCCAGATAACGGACCAGTTGATTCCCTCCAGGTCGTTTTTCGTTACGATGCCCGCCATGGCGAAAACCATGAAGGGAATCAGCGCAACCGTATATGTATTGATGCCCGTAACCGTATCCATCATCCAGAGGAAAATAGTGATGATCATGGTCACAATCACAAGCGTGGTTTCCTTGCCGCGTTTCATTTCCCCCTCGATCTTTAGTTCGATGGTCTTCTGGGAGAAGGGGAAGAATCTCTTGAGCAGCATCCAGGTTATCAGGATCATCACGATCACCAGCGGAACCATGAAAAGCATCCACTGTCCGAATCCGATACCCAGGGCCAGTCCTTCAGGATCGTTCAGATACTTGAGCGCGATGGTATTGGGCGGAGTACCGATAGGGGTTCCCATTCCTCCAAGGTTGGCGGCAAGAGGGATACTGAGCGCCAAGGCGACACGTCCCTTCCCTTCCTGAGGAAGCTGCTTGAAAACGGGTGTGAGGAAGGTCAGCATCATCGCAGTGGTCGCAGTATTGCTGATGAACATTGAAAACAGCGCCGTGACAAGCATGAATCCAAGCAGGATGTTCTCGCTCTTCTTACCGAAAGGAGTGAGCAAAACACGCGCAAGGTGAACGTCAAGGCCAGTCTTTGTAGTCGCTATCGCCAAAACGAATCCCCCGATGAAGAGCATGACCACAGGGTCGGCAAAACTCGCCATTACCTGCTTATAGCTCAAGAGCTGTCCAACCTCATCAGGATTGCATATCCACTTGATTCCCGAATCGGATGCGAGCAACAATAGAAGGACCATGATGGATACGGAAGTCGCCCAAGCAGGAACGAGTTCCAGAACCCACATCAGGGTCGCATACACGAATATGGCGATAATCCTTTGCTGAACCTGGGTAAGGCCGTCAATTCCAAAAGTCTCCGTAGGCAGGAACCAAAGGAGAAGGAAGACGGCGACGACGAAAAAGAGTCCTATTATCTTTTTATTCATTGTATCGCTTCAAAGACATTATTCATAAGTGAAACGGATGTCGACGGGGATTCCGGCCCTCTCCAGAACCCGCTTGTCAGACATGCTCTCCAAGCCGGCTACGCCGTATTTTCCAATAAAGGCATGCGCGGCTTCGATGTCGCCGTGAGCCTGGATATGGAGGATTTCCGCGCCGAGCGTCTCCAGGGAAGACCACGTCTTATCGTAGTCTATACTGTATCTGCCGGAAGGATTCCATATTATGGCTTTGTTTTCAAGCAGGTAATTATAGACAATGATATTGGCGACACCTGTAGGATCAGCCGCCCCGAAGCGGGTGGACCGGATCGTGTTGGTCACGAAAGTGGTGAGCACATCCTCCTTCTGGAACAGGGCGGAAATGCGGTATGCCGCAGCTTCCTGAGCACAAAGCCATGCACTCAGCACATTGGATTTCGCCTTCTCCATGGCAAGTGCTTCATTTCCGAGAGCTTCCGCGACGGTTCCCTTTCCGTTTACGGTCTCCTTCACTCCCAATCCCTGCGCGATTTCACGGAACACGATGAGCCAATAGAATGCGCTTGCATCCACATGGGGCTGAAAGACGTCCTCAAGAAGGGCGCTGCCGACCGGATGGACCGTTCGGTTGAACTTTTCACGAATGATATTGTCGAAAATAATGGAACGGGTCCCCAACTCCTCCTGGACCCTGGCATCATAAGGGAAGTTGATGCCGATGACCTTGAAGCCGGCGTTGGTGTAACCGGTGCAGTACAATACATTGCATGAGAATATATCAGACTCTGCTCCGGGAACGAAATCGTGATCGGCGGGATCGCCGGGGAGCATTTTCTGGAACTCAGGGATACGGGCAGACAATGCATTGAGATCCTCGGTGCGCTCAAGATTCTTCAACAGTACGTATGCCCCATAGGAAGCCTTCGTGCCATAAAGAGCGTCATCCACAGCCTCGACCGGTCCGATGACCAGGTCCATCTTGCTGTCGTTCATCTCCAGCCATGCCTTGCTGCTCTCGTAATAATCATCCGTCTTCAGGCCTTCGATCATCTTGAGGAGATAGTTCCGGACGCTTTCCTTGATGGTGACGTCCGCGGCACGCGACAGGTATTCCTCTATCTTTCCGATGTATCCGGAATACGCATCGTGATACCAGACTTTTTCAAGGCTGCCGTCGGAGGAACGACGAACCAGCGTATAAGGGCTGTTCTTGTCCGGATCGTTCCAGGAATTGAACTCATCCTTGCTCATATCCGCAGGATAGAAACAGGCGCCGGCGGGCTTGCTTCCGTATCCGTACACGAAGGATTCTCCGTCGATGCGGTCCCAAGGACCGTAGTTGATCGAGGCATAAAGTTTCTCGGAGTCATCCGGAAGTGAAGCCAGGAAAGCCTCTCCGTCTCCGAAATTCTGCTGCCAGTAGATCTTGTCCACCTCATCAGCGGCCTTCCGGTACAGGCTCAGCACTTCCTTCCCGTTGTCAGAGATACCGGTCAAGTCTGGCGCAGGTATCGTTACCAGGGCATAATTCTCCACCAGCCGGCCGTAATCCACCTTTTCACGGGTACAGGAAACAACAGCCAGTGCAATGATCCAACATATAGCAAAAAGCCTTCTCATATAGCTGATTTAATTATTTTGCAAATATAGTCATAAAACTGTGATAGTTATATTTAGAATTCCGGTTTATTGCGAACAACCATCAGTATTTTTTCGTATATTGCAAAGCAAAATAACACTACTATGAACAAAATAGCTTTTACCGTGGCGATTTCGCTACTCTTTGCTCTGACGGCATTTGCCCAGCAATCGAACGTAAACCTCAGCTATAACCCTCAGAAAGACACTGAAGGGTTGATCCCCTTCAGCGCGAATCTGAATTCGCCACAGGTGAATGACGACCATACCGTCGTTTTCCGGCTCAGGGCCCCGAAAGCAGAGTCCGTCGCCCTCTCGGGCGCAATGACCACAGTCATGGGAGTCCGCGGGAACATACCATTTACCAAAGGAGAAGACGGCATCTGGACCCTCACCATCGGCCCTCTCCCGGTCGATATGTACCAGTACAATCTCGTTGTAGATGGAGTCAGCATGGCCGATCCCAATAATACTTATGCAGCCTTTACGGCAATGCCTCCTTACAGTGAGCTCATCGTCCATGGCGACGGACCGTCCTGGTGGGACGCGAAGGACGTTCCTCACGGAGCCGTCACCCGTCATATCTACTATAGCCCCGTTACCAAAGGAGAGCGAGAGATCTATGTATATACCCCTCCTCAGTATGACCCTCAGAAGGAATATCCCGTCCTCTATCTCATGGGTGGAAGCGGCGAGCTCCCGTCAAACTGGATGTATGACGGACGCGTCAACTTCATCATGGACAACCTTCTCGCAGAAGGGAAAGCCGAACCGATGTTGATAGCGCTCGTGAACAATCAAGTCATTCACCGCAATCATCCCCAGCACGCCGATCTCACATTCGATATCATGGAACGTGAGTATCGCGAGGCCGTCATCCCCTTCGTCGACAGCCACTACAAGACTATCGCGAATCCTCATGGCCGTGCCATTTCCGGCCTCTCCATGGGTGGCCGTCACACCATTTTCGTAGGTCTGAAGTCCCTTGACCTCTTCGCGAATTTCGGTGTCCTCAGCGCAGGCGACAATACTCCAGAGCAGACCCTTGGAGAGTTCCTCAATGACCCTAAAGCCAATGACAAAGTGGATTATCTGTTCATCGGACAGGGAGGCGCAGAAGAGAAGGGCATGTTCAATGTTCGAGTAAAGGGCCTCAGGGATGCTCTTGACAAGCACGGAATCGAATACGAGTACTTCTGCATCGGTGAAACCGGTCACGACTGGTCTACCTGGAGACATCTCCTCTATTACGGATTCCTCCCGAAACTCTGGAAGAAATAAACCGATTCTTGGGTAATCGACAGGAAGATACAACAAAGCCGGGACTTTGTCCCGGCTTTTCATTTTAGATGTTTGATTATCAAACTAGTATTCTTCCTCGTTAAAGATTAAAAAACACCAAAAACAAGTATCTCTATTGCATTTTAGAGCATTTTTAAGGTAAAATAAGGTTCGATTGAATGCGAAAAAATGCGGTTAAATGTGAAAAAGCAGCAGGAAAAATCCGCCTGTCCGATATCAACACTTAAACGCAAAAACTCCCCATCCTCTCATCGGCACAGTGTAAGTCCTTTAACCTACTACCCCATACCCAAGGTATAGAATGACGGAGGAATCTTCTACTTTGTCTCTTCTCTTGATGTAAAAGCATATTACATAGACCAATGCTAATGCTGTATCAAGATTTTGTTGTATTTTTGCTATCAGATTTCGCATAAATGCAATTTCTAGTGGTAATTGTGGAATAAGAGAAATGGCATTCGCGTTCTCAAAAGGATCAACAACAATTATCAAAAAGAATACGATGAAACTCTGGAGAATTGCCTTTTTGATGCTTGCAGCTTTATCCTTCGCCTCTTGCAGCAGTGAAGAGAAGGAAAAACCGATTACGACAGTTCCGTCGCAGTTGTTACCCTCCCCCGACCCTGGTCTTAGCGGAGGCGAACGGCAGGGGGGCTTATCTCGACCTCGAATGCACGTTGAGGGCGACACACTCTTCATATGTACCAGCCAGGGCCTCTATGCAAAAAACCTGACAGACGATAACGGCATTTGGCAGCAAGCAGGCTTCAACGGCATACCCTTGCACGACTACACCCGCCGTGGCAGCGACATCCTGGCTTTGCGTTACAACAATGAGGGCAACAGTTTCCTGCTACTGTCGCACGATGATGGACAGACATACGAGGACGTGACTCCCGACATCTTTCGAAATGAAGAGCATGAACAACTGGTAAGTCTCGTACAGCATCCTACAGACCCGAATACGTTGCTTGTCGCTTCTCTCTACAAGGGCGTATTCCGCTCCATTAACTACGGCCAGACATGGGAGCAACTAACCGAATATGTGTATGGCAACCCGCAAGCATATTTCATTGGTTTTCATTCTGCTAAGCCGAATATCATCTACAATAGCGGAGAAGATATGATTCTCCAAGGACACATCAACATCACCTACGACGGTGGACAGACCTGGAATGACCACGGCGATTCGCTCGGCTTCCCCGGCGACAACTGCGTTCACCAAATTGCGTTCCACCCTACCAATCCCGACCACTGGATAGCCGGCGGCGAGGGTTGTGTGTTCCTTTCTGACGACAACGGCCAGACATGGAAATGCCAGAATTACTGGAACGACGAGGCACGCTCCGCCTACTGGTACTTCACGGCCTTTGACGATGAGCATCCTGATACTGCGTACATGGCGGGATGCATGGGGCGGCATGGTCTGAAGAATGCTTGCATAAAAATAATGTGTTCCACCGATGGCGGACGCTCATGGTATGAGTCGCATGAGATAGAGTCAATGAGGGAAACCGACAGAGTGACAGATCTACAGCAATATCACGACCGTCTACTCATTTACGCCGAAAGCGGTGTCTACACCGTCTCGAAAGCCGAACTTATCGTCCAAAGCACCGCAGCATCCGCTCCGTCCCCTCAGACACGGTAAACGCCCGACTCTCATCGGCCCAGTGTAAGTCCTTGAACTTACTACCCCATACCCAAGGTATAGAATGACGGAGGGATAGGGCGCTCTGTAAATCGCTACCAGATTTTTCGCTGGATCAAAAACGACTTATGTTTTCAACAATAATTTCGCATCTGTTTCAGGCGCGTTTAGGTTGTTCTGTCTATCCATCGTTTAAATTTCTAGAAAAAACCCGTCACTTTCTGGGAGTAGTAGGTATTTATAGTAAAATAACGATAGAAACGATGGAAACAAAGAACTACAAACGTACCTCCCGCGAGATGCCGGAGTACGTCAAAGCAAAGTTGAGAGCCAATGCCAACCTTCATAAACCGAAGTCACCAGAGACCAGAGCTAAAATTTCAGCAGGGTTGAAGCTTGCATGGGCATCTGTCCCTCCGAAGAGTGGGAGTAGCATAGATGCTGGGGGGACTACGATTAAGGACATAATGTTAGAAATAATAGAGAGCGATGGACAAGAATAAACAGAGTTTTGTAATGTACGCCTCATTCTTGGAGGCAGCAGAGGGCCTTGATGGAGAAGCCTTCAAAGAATGTGTGTTGAAATTGAGAGATTATGCTTTGTACGGGGAGGATGTCTACTCGAAGGATCCTGTAGTCAATATCATCCTGTTGATGGCAAAGCCCAATATCAAGGCTGCGACTACCCGCTATCAAAAAGCAGTCGATAATGGGAATAAGGGTTCAGAGCATGGCTGAAAGGGCGGACGCCCCCGCAAGGGGGAAACCTACGAACAGTACCATGAGCGAAAACGCCTTGAGATACTCCAAAAAGAAACCCCAAGGAAACCCCTTAATGTTGATGATGATGAGAAGGAGAATGAAAAAGAAAATGATGATGTTGAAGTGATCAAGTCGCCTGCGGCGATGGAACCCACAAGGGGTTCCGGGAGCAGTATTGGTTTATCTCTTCCTATATCCATTGAGAGTATCTTCAAGGCAGACAGCACTGGTTCGCCCTCCAAGGATGATATCGGTTTGATACTCCGCCAGCATTCCAACATGTCAGAGGGAGAACTCGTCAACCGGTACGAACAGGTTATTGACAAGATTGCACTGGCAAGAGCCAACAAGGAGAGATACCAACACGAGGCTCTACTTGCAACGGAGGCTGCGCTGATTTGCCAACGCATTGACAAGCTTCCAATGCTGGACGAGGCGAAGCGACGGGTCGTCGAGGACATCAATGCCGCTGTCCAAATGATACAGAAGGAAAGGATCCTGAGCGTTGAGGAGGACGAGAATGAGCAGCCGTTTTGATCGCTTGAAGTGCCGAAAATGCCTCCTGGACGCAAAAGTGAAATGAGTGCGAGGTGTTAAAATGCCAAAGCGCTCACTTTACGTTATTTGCGCATTTCACTTTTGTGATTGGTGAAACTTGATGGCGCACGAGAGGCTAAAAAAACCTTGTATGCCACTGTTTGCATACAAGGTTTAGCCTGTTGGAGAATCCGCACTAAATTGACCCCCTCAATCCGCACCTAATTGACCCCCTTTATCTTTTTCTTTCATCTAAATTTGAAATGCAGGCTGTAGGGATGAAAAACCGCACTAGCCTGCATTCCATTTAGGATTTCTCTTTTAAGACCAGGGGGTCACTTTGCAGCGGACACGGGGGTCACACTATGAAAACGGACGAAGGGGGTCACTTTACAGCGGAATTTCCACCTTAATCAATCAGAACGATAGGTTATCATACACTTCGCCAAGTTCTTCTTGGCGGAGACCTAGATACCTGCGTGTTACCATCGGACTGGCATGATTGAATATTTCCGAGAGCTTAATGAGGGCCATTTCTGCGTCAGCCCCAGCCATATCAACGACCCTGCGTCCAAAGGTTTTGCGAAGGGAGTGCGTGCTGACGTTCTTTGCCTTCAACTGATAGACGGTTTTGATCCGTTTCAAGTGGCGGTTTACCATCTGGCTGGTCAAGACCGTTCCGTATTTGCTGGTGAAGCATGGCTGCGAAGGATCAACACTTCCAAGGGCCCGCCAGCAATCACGGATGTGCTGCTGGAAAGATTTGTTGATCTTTATCTCCCGGCGCTTCCCTGTCTTTTGCTCAATCACTGCGAACACGCCATCTTTGGATAACACTTGTTCCCAACGGAGCGCCCGCAAATCGGAGTACCTCAACCCGAAGAAGCAGCCGCAGCCGATGAGCAGGGACATCAGGTAATCTCTATCCCGGTATAGCCGACGGACGAGGTTCATTGCCTCGTCCCATTCGATGTAGTCGGCTGTCGTGTATTGGTTCTTAAGTGCCATCTCGTTGAGGATTAAGAGAGTACGTCAATGATATTGGCCCATCGGAAGGAGCGGAACTCGCCTTTCTCAATGTCAAAGTAACAGGAACACCCCCAACTCTCCGGCGACTGTCCGCGTCCATTGATATGCTTTCCGCAGAGTGCGGCATTGAGGGTGCCGAAAGCCTCCCTGACGGAACCATCTTTCTTAACGTAAAGGAAGTGACAGGTGCCAGAGCGCATCTGGCGCTTGGCTTCCTCAATGAGGAGGGATTTGGCGATCCCGACGTAAGCGGAGTTCTTCTTGGTGGACACGGCTACGATGTGACGGGCGAGGATAGCGTCGGAGGTAGTGATTGCAAGGGTATTCATAATTCTTGGTGTTTTATCATACATTTCTAACACAAATATAGTACTTTATAATGTATTATCCAAATAATCTTGGTTTTCTTTTATGTAAAAACTGCTATTATTTTGTTATTAAAAACCAATTTCTTATTTTTAGAGGCAAAAAAATAGGTGTTATGGAACTAAAAATCAACGAAATCCTCAAAGAAAGGGGTATGAGGATGGCTGACTTGGCCAAAAAACTAAATGTTGATCAATCGAACCTGTCCACCAGTTTGAAAGGTAATCCCAAACTTTCCACGTTGGCGGATGTCGCCTCCGCGCTGGGTGTTGAGGTGCAGGAGTTATTCCCCGAGACAAAGCCTTCTTTCACCGCCGGTACGTTGCAGATGGGAGACAAGCATTATGTCCTCGTTCCTGTTGAAGTTTCCGAGAAGCCTTTTATATTCCGTTCAGAGCGCTTTTTAGAGGAGGTGGAGAGATTTACACTTCGATGCATTAGAGACAGAAAGACAATCTCTATATGTGGCTTATATGAGGGCTCCTATCCGTTTGCATTGTTGAACGACAGCAAGAGCGGACATCTATTATTCTCTTTCTGTCCAGAAGGCGACGATTATAGGACAACCGTGTATGATCCACAAAAAATGTATGCTTCCAATAACCTTTACACGGACGAACTTGTCGCAAATTACATCGCCCGGGATATCAAGAACGATATTGAGGAGTGCCTTTGATCGTTCGAAGTTTAATCATTTTTGTATATTGGTACTGCCCACGAGGCAATAATCACTGCTGGCGAGCAGATACCAAACGCATAAATGACGAATGAAATAGATTTCTACGCCACGTTGACATCAACCCTGCAGGAACTTGCCCTGCAGGTCCAAGAACTAAAAAGCAAAGAGATTAAGAGCATCTATACCAACAAGGAAATGATGAAGTTGTTAGATGCTTCTTCCGCGACCTTAAAAAAGTGGCGGGATGAAGGTGAGTTGTCTTACTCACTGGTTGGGGCTACCTATTACTACTCTAAAAAGGATGTTGAGGATTTCCTGAAAAACCATCACTACGATGCTTATAAATGCTCTTTATAGAGTTTCCGAATCTTCCTGAACTCTTTGTCAATCGTAGTGTCCAGGAACTCTGCATACGTTTTTTCCGTTGCAAGAATGCTTTGGTGGCCCATCAGTTGGCTGACAAAGTGTAAGGAGAAACCTTGCGATATCGCATTGACACAGAAGGTGTGTCGCGCAACATGCATACTTAGATGGAACGGGAACTCAAGGTTTTCACCAATCTGTTTCAACGACTGGTTGAGGGTTCGTTCAACGGCATTGCAGCGCATCTTGAAAAGCCGTTGAGCCTCTGCATCGTCGGAGAACTTGAAGTCTTCCGGGAAATAGTCAAAAACAAACCTCGCGTTCCGTTGTTTAGCCTTCCAGCGATTAAGGATATCGATTGCCTGAGGTGCAAGCATGGGCTGAACTTTGCCCTTCTGTTTGGATTTTACCTGCACCTTGTCAAGACGTTTCTTCTCCCAGTCAACCTGCGACCATTCCAGTGTAATCACATCTGATACCCTAAGCCCGCACGCGTAATAAGAGAAAAAGAAAACATCCAACAGTTCCTTTGTCCGTTCCTTGGAATTGGAAGCCGGCTTATAATTCTGCAGTGCTTTGAACTGCTCAGGGGTAAGATACCGGACGCTCTTTTTGTCTGCAGCATCCGGATCGTAGTGCCTATCCTTAACCTCAACATAAGCATTCTCTATAACCGGCATGGCTATTTTAGGATCCAATAACCCGTTATCCTTGGCGTACCCGATTGCTTTGACAAGTGGAACTAAAGTCTTGTTTATGCCCTCGTTACTGGTGTTGTGGAGCGTGTCCCGGCGGTACTTGATATACTTGTCAATAAGTTCAGGGGTGAGCTGGTTTAACGAGAGCGGGGGAAGTTTGAGCTCTTCGGTAACATACCTGCCAAATGTCTCGATGTTCAACTTCTTGTTGTAATAAACCGAGTAGCCAAAGTCCCCACGTTTGTAGAACAACTCGTTTACATTTAATGCATACTCTACGAAATCAGTATGCTTTGCACGTTTGTCCTCTGGAACGAATGAACCATCCAGCATCTGCTGAACCACATCGCGTGTGATCCTCCCATCATCGTATGCGAGGAGTTGAGCATCCACCTTTTGCTTGATGAGGGCCAAGCGGTTGTTGATCCGGGCCGCATTTTTATTCCCGGGCTTTACCTCTTGTTTCTTTGCGTCCCAGTCATCGGGTGCGATCCATACGTCCGTACTGCGTTTTATGTACTTGCCAACATAGTAGCGAATATATATGGCTTGCTCGCCTCTCCCATTGCATTTATTCAACAAAGCGAAGCCTCCTTGCGGGAGTTGGGCTTTTGTCCGTGGCATAACTCTCTGGTTTTTAGTATTCCTATCGCAAAGTTAAGATAAAGTTTTGGATAAACTTTAAGGTAAGTTATATTTTTATGTATTGCGTTCAAATGCGTAGAAATGCGATTACAAGAAAACAAAAAACCGCCCCGAAAGGCGGTAAGGCAAGTGTTATACGCTGAAAATAAGCGATTTAGCCGTTAGTACTCTTCCTCGTTAAAGATGTTGTTTTATATTGATTATCAATGAATTAAATATTATAAATGCTTGTTTAGACAAACAAACATTGTTTTATAGGGTACTAAAACGACTGTTTGTTAGGCTACTTCGCTTTGTCTAACATTCGTATAACGAGGTGTTGTTGCAATCATAATGCATTTTTCTGACCATAAGGTCTGGGGTTACTCTGCTATCAATTTGTAGCCAGTCCCCCTGACATTCAAGATCCGGATACGGGGGTCGCGATAGAAGCGGTGACGGAGGCGGGTGATAAGGACCTGGAGGCTGCGGGCGTTGAAGAAGTCGTCGTCGCCCCATAGTGACAGGAGGATGTTCTGGGTGGGGATGATGCTGCCGCCGCCTTTGCATAGAAGCAGGAGGATATCGGCCTCGCGGCGAGGAATAGTTGCTGACTCGCCGGAGGGTTTATGAATCAGCATTGCTGACTCAGGTGTGAACTGATATTCGCCGATGTTATAGGATTCTTGGCCTTTCTCCGGGTCAAGAATCCTTTTTCCGCTTCTTTCCAGAAGAGTTTTCATCCGGACCACCAGTTCGGGAATGGCAAAGGGCTTTTTGAGGTAGTCATCGGCCCTCAGGTTGAATCCGGTCACGACATCATCCACAGTGGTCTTTGCGGTCAGGAACAGGATGGGGGTTTCCTTGTCGCTCTGGCGGATGGCTTTCACCATATCGAAGCCAGACAT